>Ga0209648_10002482_pt1 | contig 15319 bp, 22 predicted proteins | sample GraSoi2013_115cm_FD_185830 | JGI IMG/M metagenome (GOLD analysis project Ga0209648, IMG submission 185830) | Grasslands soil microbial communities from the Angelo Coastal Reserve, California, USA - Sample 9_17_2013_115cm (SPAdes) (version 2) | ecosystem: Environmental > Terrestrial > Soil >...
AGCTGCAGTATCGGTTGGGCCAGGACGGAGTTCAGCCGGCACTCGAGATGAGCAGACGAGGCGGCCATCTGTGGATCTTTCTTGAGACGCCGCTCTTGGCAAGAGATTGCCGTATCTACATTCACGAGATCTCGCAGCACAGTCGGGCTTCGGCTCTCCCGAGGCGCCCTAGGAGTGCTCAGAGAACGCGGAATATTCGCTCAATCATCCGTGAGCCTGGAACACCAGCACCTGGCAAAGTGCTACGTCGTCCGTGGACTGGAATCCGGTGGTGCCGCGGGAGACGTTGGGCATTATGTGACCTTCGCCCGAGAAGACGGTCGGCCGGCTGAATACTTCTGCCCGGTCGAAACGATCGGCGTGAACGGCCCGCACGCAGTGGTATTGGCACCTGTTCTGGTACGCATCGAGATGCTCCGGAAAGCGTCCACGTACGAACTGCTGATCACGCAACATCGACCCAGCCAATTCAGCAACGGTACGCGCCCACTACTTGAGACCAAGATTTTGTTTCGCGGAGTTCACGGCCGACTGGAATTGGATTTATCAGAAAAGGACAAGGCCCGAGCGGGTACAGTCCTGCCGGGTTTCTGTTCTCGGGGTGGGGAGGAGGTCGGGATACCGAGACGCTTTCGGTCGGCAGTTCGCGCGGTCACCGCGGCCGTACATTGTACGGGCTGTTCGCACTCTCATTACACCAAGCTGCCGACCAAGGGCGAAGAACAAAATACACCGGCGGAATCGGCAAACAGTCTGAAAGCCGCAGGAACTGACTGACACGAGCCATTCAGGAAGGAACGTGATTGTTGCGAGAAAAGCTCAAAAACTACGCTCTGGTGTGCTGCTTATTCATCTTCCTCTTTATTGTTTTGGGAGGGGGTTTGCGGCTGAGTCCAGGCGGCGCGTTCTTGGGCGCTGCAACCGGAACGCCGGTTATTGTTTGCGGGTTCACTCGGCTGTGTGGGCGAGCGCATAAGCAGGTGGGCCAGTCGAACAATGCTCCGACATGAACGGAGGTTCTTGGCTGATTGTAGCAGCGCTCAGGAGCTTACAGATCTGTGGAACTCTCTGCTCGTGCAGAGCCACGGGAAGGGGATGGCGTGAAGCAAATCTGATTGCCTCGCACCATCCCCGGCGCTTTATGCGGAGGGCTTGTAAACTTCTGGAAATTACTCCCCGCACAGGGTATAATTATACCTGTATGCACGCCGCCGAATTTACGCCTGCGGAAGCCTCTTGGGTTACCGGCTTGTCAGTTAAAGCTATCAACCGGGTTTTGGAGGATGCTGCAGTACCGTTTCGCACAACGCGGGCTGGAAAAAGGCGGCGCTGGTATCTGCCTTATTCGAGCTTAGTTTGCCTACAGCTCCATGCGGGGGGCATGAATCGGTTGCCTCTTCGGATTCGCAAGGATGTTTTTCGGCGCGTGTTGCGTCAGCCACATCAGAAGCAATTGAAGTACACAGAGGCACTGATTATTGATGTGGACGCGGCAAGTGCAAAAATGACCACCAGACTCGAAGAGCTTGAGCGGGCCACTCGCATGATCGAATCGGATCCCGAGATCATGCAGGGTGCGCCGGTGTTTCGCGGCACCAGAATCCCGGTTTACCTAATTGCGGAGATGGTTGAACGGGGCGTCTCCCCGGAAGAAATTCTGGACGGATATCCCTCCTTGACGCGCGACGTGCTCGATCACGCTCGGGTCTATGCGGCAACGCATCCTAAACCCGGCCGCCCAAGCACACAACCCTGGTCTGGCAAGAAGCCGCTGAGGAAGAAGAAGAGCAAGCTGACCGGTGTCGCGTAGACCGAAATTCCTCATCGACGAGTTCCCAAAGTCAAAGGGGAGGAAGATATGATTAAGGCAGACGAAAATTAAGGACGCATCGAGAAGAAAGAATGAACGATTCTCACGATTCAAACTGGAGAACCCGTCTCGTAGAAGATGGGTTTCCTGATCGCACGTTCGACATTGAATTCTGGCAGGAGCAGGGCGATGAAGCCATTTTTGCCGCGGCATGGGAAATGGTGGAATTAGCCGAGGAAGTCAAACATGGCAGAAAACCCACATTACAGAGAACTGCTACGACTCTTAAACGAATTTGAGGTTCAGTATTTGATCGTGGGCGGCTATGCAATGATGAAGTACACCGAGCCACGCTACACGAAAGATCTTGACGTGTGGGTGGACAATTCAGCGGAGAATTCGCTGCGAGTATTCCACGCCCTTAAAGAATTCGGCGCTCCTCTCGAATCCGACGAGATCACTCCGGAAACATTCACACGAGGCGAGTTGACTTACCAGATCGGCATAGCACCGATTCGGGTAGACGTTCTCACGCAAATTACCGGTGTCGAGTTCCCTGTCGCGTGGAAAGATCGAGTTGCTGGCACTTTCTTCGGTGTTCCGGTTCACTTCATCTCGTTGGACCACCTGATCGCGAACAAGCAGGCGACAGGCCGCAGTACCGACCTGGAGCAACTGAAGAATATTTCGAAAACGCGGTCTTTGAAAAACCAGCATTGAGAAAGAAGAAGTGCGAGTTTCCACCCCAAACCTTTCCAGATAACCCAAGAATCTGAGATCTGCGCTCCCTGACAGCTTGTTGGATACCGCGCCGCAATGCCCTTCCGCCGTCTTCATTTCAATTAAGGAGTATCCCATGCAAAAAATCCTGATAATCGGCTATCTCGGTCGTGATCCCGAGCTGAAGTACAGTTCGCAGGGCGCGGTCGTTGCGCAGTTCTCTGTCGCAAGTACCGAGCTTTGGAAGGATAAGAATGGCGAATCGCAAGAACGCACGGAATGGTTTGCCATCAAAGCTTTCGGGCGTCGGGCCGAAATCGCCGGCGAGTACTTGCACAAAGGTAGTCGTGTTTATCTGGAAGGCCGCAAACGCACTGAGTCCTGGGAAGACAAGAAAACGGCGTGAAGAATTACAGGGATCTTGTTTACGTGGACCGGATCGAGTTCCTGGATTCGCGGGCAACCGGCAATGGAAGTTCCGGAGTCCATCAAACGAGCGACGAGCAAAGCGCGGCTCCAGAGGATGAGATTCCGTTCTAGATCCGATCTCAGGAACGGAATAGGCGAGAGACAAAAGCCGCTGTCCAAGAGCGATTATCTGAACAGCGGCTCACCCCTCAATTCATTGCGGGGAAGCGTAAGACCGAGGGAAAGATTGTAATCCTGGGCTGCTGATCCGTCCCAAGCTTTTTTCACCTGCGAGAAAAACATCGACACGAAGCAGTTGAAGCATCCATCGATCTGGGCTTCTGCTGATTGCGGTGGTCTGTTTGTGTCGAATGAGGTTTTCATTTGTGTGGTGTCAAGAGACTTGGCTCCCTTCTCCCCGGCAGCATTCTGAAGTAGCGTGGGATTCTTCGCGCGCGTACAGAATCCCCGAGTCCCTGAATGACTGCTAAAACTCCACGTCCCCTAAATTCCCTGAACACGTTAAGGAGGCTCCATGGTAAGCGAACAAACGCCAACTCCTGTTTCGATGCTGGACATCAGAACGTCTCTAGCCGAACTAGCGGTTCCATTTGCCCCAGCCCAGATCCTGTGGCGGGTCACGAATACGACTAAGGACAAGAAGCGCGGCCGGATCGTCCCCTACGCTGATCCACACGCGTACACAGATCGACTGAATGCGCTGTTTACTCCTCAAGGCTGGACTCGCGAATACAAGGTTGAGACGATGAGCAACATCACCAGAGTGAAGGGCGGCGAGAGCATCGTCACCGGGAAAATTCTTGTAACGTGCACTGTTACGATCCTCGGACTATCGGCCCATTCGGGCACCGGTGAAGAGTGGGCAGACGATTCGAACGGGATGACCTCGGCGGATGCGCAGGCCTTTAAACGGGCATGCTCCTGTTTTGGTTTGGGTCGGTATTTCTACGATTTTCAGGGCTCGTGGGTTGATCTCGACCAGAACCAGCAGCCGAAGCGAATACCCGCACTTCCGGCCTGGGCGATTCCGGAGAACTGGCGGACGGGGATGCGTCCTCCTGGCAAAAGCTGCAACGGTAATGGCTTTCAAGCGAATGGCGCGAACGGCAGCAGTAACGGTAATCCGAAGGCGAACGGGACTGAAGCAAGTGCGAGCGCTAATTCGGGCGTGGATGAACTGGATACCCGAATCTTAGCCCTGGAAAAAGCCGTTGGGCCGGGTCTCTATCGCAGCGTCCTGCGCGAGTACGGTAACGTCGAACACCCGAAACTTATCAAGGAACCCTCAACAAAGCGGAGAGTCCTGGAGATCCTCGAATCAGCCGCGCGTGGCTTCGACCGAGTAAGTGCAGTGCGGAAGCGGGTTGATCCTAAGACGCTAGAGAGTTTACTTGCCAAGCTTCAGGCGCCCCCACTCGCTGAAATCGCGGATATGAAAACACTGCGCGGCGTAGTTTTCGGGCTTGAACAGCTCGCCGATTCACCCCCAGCCCACACCGTGTAGCAAACGCGCCACTTCTCCATACACTCCCTCACCGCTTGTACCACGTGAACGACGCTCCTCCTCTTTACTTCATCACCGCAACGGGACATCGCAATGTACATCAAGGCAATTAAGCATATTTATCGCCTCCGCGGCGGCTCACAGGCTCAGCTCATGATTGGGGATGACGGGCATGAGTACGTAGTCAAGTTCAAAGGCAATCCACAGACCACGCGGGTATTGGCGAACGAGTACTTGGCAGGGCATTTGGCCAGAATGATTGGATTGAGCGTGCCCGAGCCGCTCATCGTCCACGTCGATGCCGAGACCATTACCGAATGCAAGATCGAATTTCAATTGGCCGAGACGCAAGTGGCTCCGACTCCCGGCCTGCATTTCGGCTCGCGGCTCATCGTGGACGAGGAAGTCCATGACTGGCTGCCAAGTTCATGCATCGGAAACGTCAAAAACGTGAAGGAGTTCGCCGGCATACTCGCCTATGACAAGTGGATCGGAAACGCTGATGGTCGTCAGGTGGTGTTTCACAAAAAGCGTTCCCAGCGGAAATACACGGCAGCGTTTATTGATTTCGGCTACTGTTTCAACGCAGGTGAATGGAGTTTTCCAGACTCGCCGTTGAGAGGCGCTTACGCTCGCCCGGAGGTGTACGCGCACATCGAGTCATGGGGTTATTTCGAACCCTGGCTATCGCGGATTGAGCGATGTTCTAAGGCGATCTTGCAGAATATCGCTCGAGGCATTCCAATCGAATGGTACGGAGAGCGCCGCGGCTTGGATTGTCTATTGGATTCGCTTTTTGAACGGCGCAGCGCTGTTCGCCATTTAATTGATGATTTCAGAAAATCACACAGAAATCCTTTTCCTAATTGGAAGTTTTATCCGGCAGCGGGACCGTCTTCCGATCACGTTGGAGACTTCGCGGCGATGATTTCTGCACCGTGATGATCGAAGTATTGCCTCCTGCCCGGCCGTGGGGGCGTAGGCCTTATGTAATCTTCGCGGGGTGATACACAGGTATTCTCTTCGTACCCGATTTCGACGGCGAAATTCCCAGTTATGCAGTCCCTCACAGATATTGTTTTGAGAAATCCGTTTCACTGGTGGATCGTACTGATCTCTTGCGCTGTCGGGCTGGCGGCGATCTGCAGGCGGGCGTTGCAAACCGAGGAAACGCGCGCCAAACCCACCGAGCGAAACAAGAAAAAAGAACTGCGATCACTGGCTGAGAGAATTTCAGGGTATGGGCGCAGCGTTCATCAACGCTATCCGACCGGAGATGTTGTCGTCAGCGAGCGAGATTTAGCGGAGCAACTCCGGAAGCGCCCGGATGCAGTCGTCACCGCGTTGAACCTGCTGCTAAACGAGCAGAAGGTTCAAAAGGCGCCTTTGAACGGGTATTGGAAGTTGAATGCATGAGTCCCCAAGTGTAGCTTGATCGACGGACGACTTATTCTGAGTAGCCGTCGTCCTCGCCGTCCTCATCTTCGTCTTTTCTGCCGTCACCTTCGTCGTCCTCTTCTTCGTCTTCTTCCTCGTCTGGTTCCTGTCGGAGGATATCGGCAACTACCGACTGATCAGAAGGATTGCGGTACTCTGGATGTATTCTTCTCATGTCCAATGGTACGCCACGCATTCGTACCCCTTTGGCGAGCACTGAGTAAATGATCTGCCAATGGCTTCGATACCGCAAATTCCGACGCCGGACACTACCCGGCGTATCCAGCGGATTCAGGCAATCACGATTGTCTGGATGAGTGTTGAGGCAGTGGCATCGCTATCAGCAGCCTGGGTCGCTCGCAGTCCCGCTCTTTTGGCATTCGGCGGTGACAGCACAATCGAACTCCTCTCCGCGGTGGTGGTGTTGCGACGGTTTCGTGGTCACGGCAAACAAGAGCGCGCTGAGAGGCGTGCCTCCCGAATCGCAGGCGCATTGCTTTTTGTCCTCGCTGCCTATGTGGTCGCAGCCTCGGCCCTGACGCTGCTTGGGTATAGTGAACCGAGACGAACCTATCTTGGAATTGTCATTCTGTTGGCTGCCGCCCTAGGCATGCCGTTCCTTGCCAAAGAGAAACGAAAACTCTCCGTGGCCACGGGTAGCGCAGCCTTGAGGGCAGATGCGGCTGAATCAGCGCTGTGCTCGTATCTATCCATAGTTGCACTGGTCGGCCTCGGAATAAACGCCACATGGCACGCCGCTTGGGCTGATCCAGTCGCAGCTTTGGTGATTACGCCGCTGATTCTGTGGGAAGGCCGTGAAGCAATGCGAGGCAAATCCTGTGCGTGTTGCTAATCAATCTAGTTCGACGACACCCGCCACATCGAACTTCGAGTAATACTTCTTCACGTCCTTCGCACCATACTTTTCGTGAAATTTCTCGACTACTGATTTGATGTCCTTCGCGCCGGTGATTGGCGTTGCGCGGAATTCCGCCGCAGCGCCTCGTGCGTCAATCCGAATCGACGGATTCTGGAGCACGTTCTTGTACCACTGCGTGTCCGAGCCTTGCACGGGCAGGAGATATAGTTTGTTTCCATCCAGGACGAACCAGACCGGAATCGAAATTGTCTGTCCCGACTTCCTGCCGATGACGTTGATTTTGATCTGGCGGTACCGAGAAAGACGTTCTTTGAGGATTCCCTTTGAGCTTGGCACGTGCGCCTCCTTTATGCCGATCCCCAAATTCATGGGCAGGATGCACCGAGTGGTCGAAGGGGGCATCGCGTAGGGTGCTCTAGGCCGCTTTCTTCTTGTGTCCAGCCTGCTTGCGCACAAATGCCAGCCCGCGCTTTAGCTCCGCACCAAGGTCCGTTCCTTCAGTGGCAATCTGGACTGGTTCACCCGCTGATTCGCGTCCTAGCCAGGTATTCAGTTCCTTACGGGAGGATTCGACATACCTTCCCTGGCGCTTGACGGGCATACCCTCGGTTGCCCAACGCTGCGCGACCGAGACTGGTTGTCCGAGGAAAGCCGCGATTTGCTGCCATCCTTTGAGTATGTCGGGCTCTGCGTCGGGCTGCTTGCGTTTCGGCATCGCGCAGTACGATGCTTGCTCGTGCTGTCGGGCTGCAAACGTGGTTAGCTATACTGGTTTCGTAATGGATGTTGAGCAGATTATTGGTGACGTCGAGCGGCTTGAACGGATGTTTGCGGTGCTGGACACTAGGCCGCTGAGCCCAAGCGACATCTCTGCTGCCAATCGAAGGCACGATGAGATGCTAGCCCACAGCCCGTGGTTTCGGTTGTGGCAGCAGTATGGCGTCTGTTGCCGACCCTAGTCTTCAGTGGTGCGAGTAGAAAATGGGGAGCTAAACCTCGGCAGAAATTCGCTATCCCCACCTAGTTTTCCTAGGAGGACTTGTACTCGCCTTCAATTACCTTAGCCTTGTCGCCAGTCTCTTCGCTGACGGTCTTCTGTTTCCATTTTCGGTAGGCGCTCGCGACGGCAAGCGTCCAGAACGGAACCAAATCGACACCCGGCACAAGTTCAGCAGCGAATGCTGGCAGGAACTCCCAGTGCCATCCGAGCAAACGAACCAGTACGGCGGCGACCGCAACGTCGAGGATATCGTCGGCCGGGGACAACGCGCCCTCCGCGAAGAATGGGAACACGAAGATTTGTAGCGCGTCGGCTGCAAGCGCGAGAATCATCGCTGTTTGGAAGCGCCAGCGAGCGGAGGCCGGGATTGAGCTTGTATCGGGCATAACCGCTGGTTCAGTCTAGTTGTTTGGATGCTCCGTCCAAGCCATGAACCATCCCACTAATACCGTCCTCAACTGCGCGGGCGTAAGCTGGACTGCGTGTCCACGGAGGAATATCAAGCGTGGCATCTGCGTTCTCCCATGCGATAGCTGCACTCAGCATCGGAACCTGTTTCTACCGCCGCGCATTCCCAAAAGCGTGTGGGTGGCTGGCGCAGTGTGCTCGGTTCTCCCTGATCTTGATGTGATTGGGTTCCGATTTGGCGTCCATTACGGCGATTTCTGGGGACACCGGGGATTTACGCATTCGCTGGTATTTGCGGCTCTGATCGCTAGCGCGGCTCTGGTGCTCGTCTTCCGGGATAGCGTTCCGAAAATTGGACGATTCCCGTTGTTTTTGTATTTGTTTCTGGCTACCGCCAGCCACGGTTTGCTCGATGCGATGACCAACGGCGGGCTCGGGGTTGCGTTCTTCTCGCCCTTCAACAATCACCGCTATTTTCTGCCGTGGAGACCGATCCGCGTTTCGCCAATCGCCGTTACGCGATTTTTCAGCCCACGGGGGTATGCCGTACTACAAAGTGAACTCCTGTGGATTTGGGTTCCGGCTGGGCTGTTTGCCGTCATCGTCTTGGCGTTACGTCGTGCGCAGATCAAAGGAGTTAGTGACAGGTCGCAAGCCGTGTGAACTCAGTATCGCCCAGGCACTCCACCCCCTACGCATACCAATCCGAATGCACCGACCACCGAGCGCAGGAAAGACACTGGGTCTCGGTCCACTGGCGAAGGCAGGCGGGGCAAACTCCTCCCGTGTCGAACGTATTCCACGAGTGGTCGCAAGTACAAGACCAGTGATCGTCCTTGCGGGGCGACCAACCGCAAAGCGGGCAACGGATGCGAGGGCCTGGCGGGTCAAGGCTTCTCTCTTGATCGGCCTCGCGATCCAAAACGGCCGACAATTTGGCAGGATCATCCGAGAAGGAAGACATCCAACGCTATTATGGCGCAGTCGCACGGCTTAACAGAAAGCTTGACGCCCGCCCTGCCAATTCTCGACTGATCCAGATGTTTCTAGCAGCCGATGCTGGGATGTCTTTGGCCAACGTTCAAACAAGCGACCACAGAGACGTGCCCATGCGAAACGCAGCGATAGTAATCAGATTAGAGGCGGTGAGTATGGCCAGTGGCAAGCTTCTGCAATTCCCAATTCGAAATCCCGACCTGTTCACACAGGATATCAACTATCAGGTACTGAGCCAGAGCGAGTTCAATCGGATTCTCTATGCAGCCATTCGCGCCCTACCGCACGTGAAGAATTCGCATTGTCGCGAGGAGTTAAAACGGGCACTCTGCGATCTATTGCTTCGTGAAGATGGGGCCGCTTGAACCCTCTGCGAAAGCCGGACGACAGAAGCTGACCCTTAGCCTCTCATCCTGAACAAGCTCAAATAAGCGCGTTTCAGCTACCAGAAGGCTCGCCGATCAATCGTTCGTCGCGTCGCTTCTTTCTTCTTATTCGGATGTAGTTATGCACACCCTGCCTGGAGATTTCTAGATGTCACGCCCCTTTGCGCGATTGAAACTGGGTTATTATCCTCTGCCGCCTGAGGAAGCGCTTAATATCCATTCCTTGCTGGTTGCCTCAAGTCCTTACACTGCCATAGATCCGTGTGCCGGTGACGGCACCGCACTGCTGAAGATTACCAGCGATACGAGCGCTCACCTCGCTGCAGTTGAAATCGACTCCGATCGCGCCGCGGGTTGCATCCAGAGGGGAATCGCGACCGCCCACGGCAGCGTATTTGAGTGCAAAGTGCAAGCTGACAGCTGCTCACTTCTGTACCTGAATCCTCCATACGACACCGAACTAGGGCCGCACAGCAATCGACGAATGGAGTTGGTATTTCTGGAGCACTGCTATCGCTGGGCACGAACTGACGGTGTGCTGGTGTTTGTGATCCCAGTAACAGCGCTGAATTCGTGCGCACGGCTTTTGGCCAGCCAATTCGATCGAGTCACCATGTTTCGGTTAGAACATCGGGAGTGCGTTCGATTTCATCAGATTGTAGTTTTCGGTACGCGGAAGAAATCACACGCACGTGGCGAAGCGCGGGGAGTGGATGCCCTTCTTCACTCAGCATATCGGCCGAGTTTGATCCAGCCGCTCAACAAAGATGTAGTGGAGCGCTACATTATTCCACCCTCTCCACCGGCTTTGATTCACCACACCGGCTTGCCGCTCTACCAAATTGAAGACGCAATTGAACGTTCAGTCGCAATGCAAAACGCTCGCGGAGTGCTGGTCCGCAAACAACAGAAGATGAGCGGACGGCCTGTAACCCCTTTGCACAAAGGACACGTTGGGCTCCTCGCCTGCAGCGGCATGTTGAACGGTTTCTTTGGACAAGGTGACGACCGACACGCACACTGGCGCGCGATGAAGCATGTGGATGAGTTCAATGAAGAAGGCGAAGAGGCGGGTGAAACCATCATTCGGCGGCGGGAGCGCTTTAGTCATGAACTAACACTCGCCTTCGAAAATGGCCGCATTCTCGAACTGAAGGAGACTAAGGAGGACGGCCGCAACGCGTGCCCCGAAGAAGCAACTCAAGAGTTCGAACATTCGAGCGTGGTCTAGGAGGACCGCCTTTTCCTCATTTGACTGAATCAACACCATGGAGGAACTGCCATGAAGAACGCCCATGAGCGCTTTGGCAAGCTTATCTATGTACGACGAACTGAAAAGACGACCACCAACATTCGCTTGCATCTGGATGCTTTTGTTGGCGAGGAGCGCGGCAGAGCTCATTTGGTGTCCGTCATTGGCGGCGACGTGGAAATTGGTGCGATATCAGCCGCCTTCGGCACTCGGGATATGTTCACTGTGATAGATCCCACCGGTGCGGAGAGCATAGTCACGCTCGGAGAAAAGCCACTGCTCTTCCGAGGTTCAATCATGGTCGCAGGGCGCAAGCGCCCGTTGCGCCATCTCGTGGCGTGCTCGCAGGAGTTGGCCGACACAAGCTCCGATGGCAAGCTCCTGCTCGTGAGTAATGACGACACGTTTATCTGGTCCTCGCTGGTCAGCCATTACGGACTGCCCGCCACACCTGAGTGGGGGCCATGGATGCTTGCCGAGTTGCGGTCACAGAAACGCATCCACTCTCTTCCCGGGTTTGGGTATCAAGGAATTGCGATCAGGGCGACGCGGAAGCAGTTACTGGCCCTGCTCTCCAGGGGTCTTCGGAACCGTCATCTAGGCTTTCCATCGAGAAATCGCCCGGTCGAGTGGGCGAGCATCCGCCTCACAAAGAGTGCTTAACCCAGGAGTACCATATGAAACCTCGTGTTCCACATGAATCCATGACGAAAACACAACGACAGACACCGGGTGACGGGTTGCGCTCCCTGCGTCAACAACGCGGACTCACCCTCCGAGATGTCCATAAATTCAGTTTGGATCTCGCTCGCACCTCACAGCAGCCGGGCTGCGTAATACTGCCCAGTCGATTGCACGAATTCGAAACGAAGAACATCGTGCCCAGTATTCACCGGCTTTGCACATTGGCGCGAGTTTATAGTTGTAGCCTCCAGAGGATTCTCAAACTCTACGGCCTGCCTCCGCGGTAAGCCCCGACCTGCTGCAGATACAGACTTGCCGTAGTGAAGCCGGGTTGTTTCCTTCCGCCGCCCTATCCCCTGGCCCAACTCAATCCGAACGGCGTGGTCTTCCGCCGAGCAAGCTGCTGAGCGAGATTGAACGTCTGGCCGCGATCGCCATCTTCGGAACGCTCTCGGAAACGTACCGCACCTGCGGGCGAGCGGGCTGCCATTGTCAGGGAGATGGACCCAAGCATGGTCCGCATCTGAATGTGAGCTACCGCGGGGAGAAGGGAAAGACCACTGGCTACTATGTTCCCACGGGCGCCGAGCAGGCCACGCGAGAAGGAGTGGCCGCTTGGCAACAAATGCAGCAGTGTTTGCGTGAACTGGGGGAGCTGAATAAGGAGCGCAATTTGCTGCGTGCTCGCGAGGCGAGGGGCTGATTCGCGATGAAACTATGGTTCCCGCTAACTCTCGTCTGCTGCCTACTTCTGTGTCTGTCAATGTTACTCAGCCTTACTCCGGCAGTCCTGAACCAACCGCTACAAACTGTCGGCTTGGGACCACCATTAGATCGCGGGGGAAAAGCCGCGTCCGACGCGCCCACAAGTTCGCTTGTCAGATGCATGGAATTCGATCCGGCTCGCGTTGGATCTCTGGTCCTCGACCGTGCGTTGAGTGCGGGCAATATTAGTCCACCCGGCGGGAAGACCCACGGGCCACCAGAACCGATGGGGCGTGGGCGAGTTGCCGATCAAGCCGGCAACTCAAACCACCGCCATCGAGCAACCTTCTCCACGAAATTACTGGCTTTCAACCGCCGAATTGAAGAACCGGGGTTTTGCAACAGCCTTTAGCTAGTTTCCTTCAGCGACCTCCAACCGGGGCCTTGTCACAGCCCGCTGAAGAAAAGTTTGATCTCGCCGAGAGTAAACCCCATATCGCTGGCGAAGCGGATGAGTAGCACGCGGTGTACCATATCGTCGGAATATCGGCGTTGGCCGCCCGTGCGATACGGAGCCATAAGAAGACCACGCTTTTCGTAGTAGCGAACAGCAGAGGCGTTGAGGCTGGTGCGCTCGGCTCGGGCCTCAGTGACTCCTAGTGGTTTGGTCGTCAACCTGTGACGCTCGCACCGATGAATCTCGCGAGAGTTCGGTGGGACTGGAGGCTTTTTCTTCGATGTCCTTGATCGTGAGCTCGTGCAGCATATCTTCGACGACCTGACCCACCATGCGCAGTGGAAGGTAACCGTTGCCGGTCCCCAAGCGCTGGAGGCGTTCGCTGTGAAGGCTGCTTCGCCGCGGTCTGTCGCTTGCCTTGATCACGTCGAACACGGAAATGTACCGCGGGTCGCGGGCGAGTGTATATCCGCCCTTAATCCCGTGATGGGACATCAACAGGCCAGCTGCGGCAAGTCGCTGCAGGATCTTGGCCAATGCTTCATGGGGCAAACCATAGAATTCGGCCAAGTCATTGGCGCTGAACGAACCTTCGCCAGCGTGTTCTGCCAAGTGCTGCGCAACGAGGAGACCGTAACACGCTCTCCGAGTTAGCAACATAACGAATCCCGCGGTCTGGCCGAATCCGACCGACACACCGCCGGACCGTCCCAGCCGACGTGCAATTGGGCCACAGCCCACCCTTCAGGGAACGGCTGCCGGGTCTTGCAGCCGTGCTGTCAGCGCAGTACAATTAAATTGTACCAGATTAGTACTATCTTAAATCTGCTCGTGTTCGGCGGCTCGGAAACCTCTGAGACAGGGGCATTGACTGATGATCCGACTAGGCAAATTGACGGATTACGGATTAGTCCTGATGACTCACATTGCGCAGAACCACGATCGGTTGCTGCACACAGCGCGTGACTTGGCCGTCGAGTCACGGCTACCCTTGCCAACAGTGAGCAAGCTGCTAAAGGACCTTCTGCAGGGTGGGCTACTGGTTTCGCACCGTGGCATCAAGGGTGGGTACAGTCTGGCCAGGAAGCCGCGAGAGATCTCAGTGGCTGAAATCATTGCTGTACTCGAGGGTCCTATTGCGCTCACTGAATGCAGCACTGACATCTCCGGGCTGTGCGACTTGGAGCCTTGCTGTCCCATCAAGAACAATCAGCGAATCATCAGCCAGGCGGTGCGCGGGGCACTCGAGAACGTCATGCTTTCCGATCTGAGTCAACCCTTGCATCTGACCACCATCAGGAATGCGCGCGGAAACCTGGTGCCCACGATTAGTTTTGTATCCGGGAGAATGCAATGAGCACGAACCTGAACGCGATCCGAGACTTGGCGGAGCGGGAATACAAGTGGGGCTTCGTCACTTCTGTCGAGGAAGAGAGAGTCCCCAAGGGACTCAACGAGGATATGATTCGCCTGATCTCAGCCAAGAAAAATGAACCGGAGTTCATGCTCCAGTGGAGGCTGAAGGCCTATCACCACTGGGCGTCGCTGGAGAAGGCGCAAGCCGAGCCCAAGTGGGCCAATGTGAAGTACGGGCCGATCGACTACCAGGAAATCGTTTATTACTCAGCTCCCAAGCAGAAACCCGGTCTGACGAGCCTGGAGGAACTGGATCCGGAGATCCTGCGCACCTACGAGAAACTGGGCATTCCGCTCAAGGAGCAGAAGCACCTCGCCGGGGTGGCTGTAGATGCGGTGTTCGACAGCGTCTCCGTGGCTACTACGTTCAAAGAGAAGCTGTCTGATCTGGGAATTGTCTTCTGTTCCTTCTCCGAAGCCGTGCAGAAGCATCCGAACCTGGTGCAGAAATACCTTGGCTCAGTGGTGCCTTATACCGACAACTTCTTTGCGGCCCTGAACGCGGCCGTGTTCACTGACGGGTCCTTCGTCTATGTGCCAAAGGGGGTTCGCTGCCCGATGGAACTTTCCACCTACTTCCGTATTAACGCGGCGAACACCGGCCAGTTCGAGCGCACGTTGATCGTCGCCGACGAGGGTTCCTACGTCAGTTACCTCGAAGGCTGCACTGCACCCATCCGCGACGAAAACCAGTTGCACGCCGCTGTGGTCGAGTTGATCGCGCTCGACGACGCGCAGATCAAGTACTCGACGGTGCAGAACTGGTATCCGGGCGACCAAGAAGGCAAAGGAGGGATCTACAACTTCGTGACCAAACGGGGCAAGTGCCTGGGCGTGAACTCGAAGATCTCCTGGACGCAGGTTGAGACTGGTTCGGCCATCACCTGGAAGTATCCGAGCTGCATCCTGCAGGGTGAAAACTCGGTGGGTGAGTTCTACTCGGTTGCCCTCACCAATAATTACCAGCAAGCCGACACCGGGACCAAGATGATTCACATCGGCAAAAACTCGCGCAGCACCATCGTCGCCAAGGGCATCTCTGCCGGTCGCGGCCAGAACACCTATCGAGGCCAAGTGAAGATCATGAAGGGTGCGACCGGGGCACGCAACTACACGCAGTGTGACTCGCTTCTGATTGGCGACAAGTGCGGCGCCCACACCTTCCCTTACATCGAGGTGAGGAACTCGACCGCCCGCATGGAGCATGAGGCCTCCACCTCGAAGATTGGTGAAGA
>Ga0209648_10002483_pt1 | contig 15311 bp, 17 predicted proteins | sample GraSoi2013_115cm_FD_185830 | JGI IMG/M metagenome (GOLD analysis project Ga0209648, IMG submission 185830) | Grasslands soil microbial communities from the Angelo Coastal Reserve, California, USA - Sample 9_17_2013_115cm (SPAdes) (version 2) | ecosystem: Environmental > Terrestrial > Soil >...
TCCGCCGTCAAAGCGATCCGCGCGCCGGGTGAGCAGGTCGCGCTCTTTCTCAAATTCCTTAGCTTTGTCGCTGATATCTTCCTTGTCTGCTTCGTACCGTTCCATCTCCTTCAAATATTTTTCGCGAACCGCCGCCGTCTTTTCCTTGTCCGCAGGCGCCAATGCGCCAAGCAAATCCGCAATGCCTTGCACCTCATGAAAACGAATATTCTTCGCCTGGTAGTAAGACCACTGATCCGTGGCCCGCGATTGCAGCAGCAACTCCTCGGTATGCGCGCGATGCCCCAACAGCGTAGCGCCCGCAACCAGCACGGCCAAAATCGAAATGGTCAGCGAAACCGGCAGCGTATATCGATACTCTTGGTGACTTTCATGAAATTCCGGAAGTTCGACGCCCTCTTGGATCTCGGTCATTCCCCTTTTTCCCCCACTGTGACCCGCAAATTGTCCCTCGCTGCGAATCGCGAAAAATTATACCGTCGCAGGCGCAATTGCGCGAGCTCTTGCGTAAGCGCGTCAAACTTCTTCAGCAGTTCCTGATGCCGAATGTCCTCGGTGTCAGGCTTCCTGGCGGTGAAACTCAGCGTTCCGCCCGGCTCCAGGACGCACTGGCGCACTTCCGACAGCGAATCGAAACCCTGCTTGCGGGCGGCTGCGGCGAGCTCTTCCTTGGTGATCAGCTCTCGCTTGAGTTTCTGCTCGTGGACTTTTCCGTCCTCGATCAAAACGTCAGCGCGGCCTTCGACAAGTTGATCGATCTTGCGGTGATCGTACAGAAATCGCACGACGAGATAATTGATGGCGAGCAGGGAAGCCGCGCCGATTATTCCGCCGGTGACGCTGTTGTCGTTTCCGATGATGGCATTCTGCACGGTATTGGAAAGCGTCAAAAGAACGATCAAGTCAAACGGATTGAGCTGCGCGAGTTCGCGTTTTCCCGATAATCGCAAGCCTACGATTAGAAAAATGTAAACGATGACGGGCCGGAGAATCTTTTCCAGAATTGGCCCGCCTAATACAAACATGTCTTTCCACATATCGTGCATCGCGCTCACACCTCTAGCGAGAGGTTATCACGTAACTTTGCCACGCAATTCCGTCACGCAATTCCGTCACGCAATTCTGGGGTGTCTGCGATGCCAGTCGGTGTGCAGTTGGTAGATGCGCGCGCCTTGAATCACGGCGATATCGTCGCCGGCGCGCGCCATGAATTGCAGGCCCACGGGAAGATTCTTTTCCGTGAAGCCGCAGGGAACGGACAGAGCGGGAAGCCCGCACAAATTCCCGATGCCGCCCAGCGGATCGGGGAAAGAAAGGCCAGTCTCGAGATTCATGTCCAGCGGCGTTGCGGCGACGGGTTGCGTTACGGTCACCAGCAAATCAAACGAATCGAACAGGGTCTCCATTTTCTTTTGCAGAATTTCGCGGAGGCGCTGCGCTTGCAAATAATCCGCGCCCGAAAATTGCTCGTTTACGTAGCCGGCGATTTGTCCCAGGGGATCGGCCAATTCGCTTACGCGTCCGGAACGAATCAGGGAGCGAAACGAAGAAGCGCCTTCGACAGCAACGATGATGTTGCCGGCATCTTCAAACGGGCCCTCTGGCAGCGCCGCTTTCTTGACTGAAAAATACTTCTTTAGAACTTTTTCCGCAGCGTCCGCAGCCTTGGTCACGCCGGACTCCGGCTTCTTCCACGCATTGGTCAGCCAGCCAATTTTCAGCGCGCGCGATTTCAACTCCAGGGATGCCGAATAGGTGAACGCGGCTTTATCCAAGGGAAGCGTGCCGCGATCTCTCGGGTCATGCCCGGCAATCGCCGCGAACACATGAGCGCAATCTTCGGCGGAGCGAGCGAGCGGGCCGATTTTATCCATGGACGGAGCGAGGGCCATCGCGCCGTAGCGGCTCACGCGTCCATAGGTGGGGCGAAGCCCGCTGAGGCCGCAAAATGCCGAGGGGCAAAGAATCGAGCCCCAGGTTTCCGTGCCGATCGCAAATGGGGCGAGCCCCGCAGCGACAATCGCACCGGAACCGGACGACGAACCGCACGTCCAGCATTTCGTGTCCCAGGGATTTTTCGCTTCGCCTTGTAGCGAGGCGGTAGCAAAGCGGTAACCCATGCCTCCGGCAAGCTCGATCATTGCGGCCTTGCCGATGAGCACCGCGCCTACGCGATTCAAGTGCTCGATGACAGTGGCGTCGTAATCGAAAACTTGCGTGGCGTACGGTTTCGCGCCCCAGGTGCAGGGCACGCCCTTTACGGCGAGAAGATCTTTTGCAGCGTAGGGAATTCCGTGCAGCGGGCCGCGATAGTGGCCATTGTGAATTTCCTTTTCCGCGGTCTTGGCCTGCGCCAGCGCGATTTCCGCAGTCAGCCGCGCGTATGCGTTGTAGCGCGGGCCGAGTTTTTCGCTGCGATCGAGAAAATATTGCGTCAGCTCGACTGGCGAAAGTTTTTTCGCTTCGATGCGCTTCGCAAGTTCCGTGACGGGCAGGAAAGCCAATTCTTCCGTGGGCATCAATCTCCTCAGGGTTTTGTCGCGGCGGCCGGCGTTTTTCCGACGCGCGTATTTTCGAGCGGATTCTTTTCGCGCTCGACCAGCGGTTTCAGATATAGCCCGGGACCGTCGCCGTTCGCGAGCGCGTACGCGCGCAAGCGATCGAGCGGCGGCTGCGCCAGATTGCAAAGCCTGCGAAGGTCTGCCTTCTGCGCGTCCGAGAAGCGGGTGCCGTATTGGTTGAGAATGGTTTGAACGCGCGCTTCGACTTCGGCGTGGCTCTCGGGGGAAAGCTTGGGCTCTGACGCTTGTGGCGGAATGGCAGCGTCGCTGGACGGCGCGGAAAGGCGCCCGCGAAAGTCCGCGGCCGCTATATTTGCATGTTCATTCAGTGGAGCTGCAGGCGTGGACATCGCGGCTGAAGGAGCGACCGCTGCGACGGCTGAGGCCAGGGCTGTGCGGCGGGCAAATTCGCGGCGGGTAATCCGTTTCGTTTCGGCACCGCTGGGTTTAGAGGTTTCGTCCATCCGGATCTCCGTTCGCCTCGCCGAGCGAAGCTGGATATGCCTGGCAGGGAGGCTACTGAATGGCCGGGTGAGCGTCAACCGCGCTGAAAGAGGGGTGGAGACAAAGAGGCAAGGTAGCTGATGGATGAGCCAAATCTGAAGGGCGTGGAGGGTACTTCTAAGGTCAATGGAATGAACGCGAACGGGCGTTAGGGGAGTAGGGCGCCCCTACGCGCGCTGCAAAGGACGCCATTGTGATACAGGACTCAGGCGGCCTCGGCGCTCTTTGCTTTCAATATGCCTTGGAATTCCAACGGCAGGTGCGCATCGACCAGCGAGGCGCCGCCGTCCACATCGATCAACTGGCCTGTAATCCAAGCCGCCTCTTGCGAACATAGTAGGGCGACGGCATTGGCGATGTCCGCCGGCGTTCCCAGCCGGCCCATCGGAGTCCACCCGCGTTCCTGCCACTCGCGTACACCCGTTTGGAAGGCTTCCGGCAGGCTGTTCAGCACACTGTCTTCCACCCAGCCCGGGCTGATGGTGTTGACCGTGATGCCTTGGCGGGCGAGGGCAACCGCGAAATAGCGCACTAGAACCTCCATTGCTGCCTTCGCCGCACCCATGGCGACCCACGGTTGCCAACTTCCGAACCGTCCGCCCGGCGCGAAGCTGATGGCGATAATCCTTCCGCCAGTCGACATCAACGGAACTGCCTCACGCACTGCCACGAGGAACGCTTTCGCCTGCGAATCCATCGCGGTGTCCCATTTGTCCAGAGTGATATCCATTGGGGCTTGATAAAAAGTCGCTGCTTCTGGACGGGCATTGTTGACGAAAATGTCGAGCGAACCGAACTCGGAGCGAACTTGCTTGAAAATGCAGCGAACCTCGTCGGGCCGGCATACGTCGGCCTGCACCAGGAATCCGTTGGAGCCGACGCTGCGGATTCTCTCTAGAGTGGCGTGCGCGGCCTCCTCGTTGCGATAGTAATGAACGGCAACCTGCGCGCCCCCTTCCGCCAGCTTTATGGCGATACCTCGACCGATGCCACGGGAACCTCCGGTGACTAGAGCCTTCTTTCCTTGGAATGACATATACACCTCCTGCTGCAACCACAGCGCAGCATCGTAACGCTGCTATTTGGGAGGGTCAACGCTTTCAAGGTCTAGCTCAGTGTGAGCGGCGTCACTTGCATTAGAACAATCGTCCAGTCTTCACCGGTGGAGGCCAGAACGATGCTCATGCGGAGGAGCGATTTGCTGCGATCGGTGGAAGCGGCGGCGAATTCCCAGAGCAAGGACGCTAGCAAAGTCTCGGATGGACCCTTGGTTGTACTCTTCAGGAAGAAGTTGGCATTTCTCTTTGCAAAGGGAGCGAACAATATCTCGGCTGCTTGTTCAATCTCCTGGCCGAGCCAGAGCTTTCCGGAGGAATCGACAAATTGCCCTTTGTCGTGAAAAAAAGCAGCAGCCTGTTTGGCAGGGCCCTCTCTTAATAGGCCTAAGAAATCATCCAGAGTGACTAGCGCACCTTTTGCTGGCTGGGCACTTGCGACAGCCGAAACGGGGTCTTTTGCAGCCGAAGTGGCGCCTCTTGCGATTTGCTCGCGAATCGCGTCTGCTTTGGCGCCTCTGGCCGTGAGCAGGGTGGCGGCAAGGGATTTCTCAACGCGGAGGATTGCCAGCAAAATGTGCTCCGTTCCAACGCGCTGGTTAGCAAGTCTGTCAGCTTCCTCGCTGGCGAGCTGCAGAATCTCTTGCGAATCGGCGCTCAGTGGCATTTCCACGGAGGTGGAGATGCGTTCGCCTTGTCGAACGACTTTGGCGATTTCATCACGAATTTGCGGGGCAAAATCCAGGTGGAGCTGACGCATCAATGGTCGGTCTTCGCGCAGAAGGCCGAGGAGGATGTGCTCGGTGTCGATGACGGGGCTTCCATACTGGCTGGCTTCGTAGCGCGCGAAGAAGATGACGCGGCGGGCCTTCTCGGTATAGCGCTCGAACATAACTTTGGATAGGAGTTTAGGGCTCGACCGTCATATTTGCAAAACGATATGAGTCGGAGTTTTGTTCTGTGGTGGGAGAGTGTAATCCGACGCAGCAATGGTCACGATTTCATATGACATTTGTATTCATCAGGATTGATAATTGCGCCGTCGGCAGGTACCAATGCAAACGCTCGATCAATGGCTCGGGTCCTTGTTGAGACGTTCCGCTCGCGGCCAGAGTTCCCTCCGAAACGGGGCTGAAATCGTTTTCCCCCTTTGTTGGCAAATGAAGACCGTCATGGTGTTCATCCTTGCTGGATGCGGATTTCTACTTCTTGCTGTGATCACCCAAGGACGGTGGGTTCCTGGAGATCCTTGGTACGTTGTCCTAATTCCGGCTTTGATTCTTGTACCGCTCCCTGTAGCGATGATTTTGCTGTCGCCGGGTCGAATTTCTATCGACTCCACGGGCATTCGGCAGCGGGGTTGGTGGCGGCGCGAAAACTCCATTCCATGGAGCGATGTTGCGTCGGTTATCCGCGGCAGAGACAACGGTTCGACGATTGTTTATGGCAAGTTCGAATCGCCAATTACGTTTTCGCCATATTTGGTTGACCAACCACAATTCGATCGTGAGGTGAAGGCGCGTATGCTCATGGACGAAATTCGTGATGACCTCTGAACGCAATTTCAGGTGATTTTGCGGGCGGATTGCAGGGCGACCTCGGCTTGTTCGGGGCGCATGGCGAGGTCCGAACTGGTCATCGGTCTAGCCCAAGATCAAAAGCTAACGCAGAGGCGCTGAGAACGCAGAGGAGCGCAGAGAGGAAAACGTGGTATCTTATGCGCACTTGAAGCCGATGTTGAAGACTCTCCAGCAGGTCTACGAATCGCGCGGCGTTGTGGCCCCCCTGGTGGCCATTCTAGTAATGTCCGCCATTCTGTTGGTAGTTGTACTTCCTGTTTTTGATGCCGGCTTCGACCATCTGACGTTTTCCTTACCAGTCGTTGTGTTTTTTCTCCTTGCACCCACAGAGGTGACCTCCTACGCAGTTCCGTCCGTAAACAATTTCTCGCCTGCTGAGCCGTTCTTAGCCGCCTCTCCTAGTCGCGCCCCTCCCGCGTAGTCACTCCTTTACCGACAATACCGACAACCGCGCCTCCGGGTTTGTGCCAAACCGCGAGGTTCCAGCTGTTTCTCTAGCGACGCGACGCGGCCCGAACTCAGTGGGCCCGGAGAGGAATGGTGTTTCCTTGCATCAGGGTAATTCTGAAGGCGGCCCAAGACCGACGAAGCGGTTTGCAGCGCTTCTACGATTTCTTGCCGAAGTTCGGCAGGAGATGAAGGATATTAGTTTCCCTGGTTGGCGAGAGGTCCGTTCCACGACAATCATCGTGATGGGTGTTGTCTTGGCGCTGGCCGCGTATGTGTACGTTGTCGACCAGATTTGTGTTCGACTGCTCGATCAGATGCTGTTTCGACAACGCTAGAAGCCAAAAGTTAAGCATGACTATAAACCGAGGGGTTTCTCTCTCGGTTAGGAATCTTGAAGAAAGACGAAATGCGGTTTAGCAGGATACGGATTTAGTGGTAATGATGCTCTTCCACGCGGCGATGGCCTAGGCGCGCTTCCTCGCGCTCATGTACGCTGCGCTCTATCAGCCGATGGGATTCCACGCGGCGAGCGGCGTCCCAATGCTCGAGGTGGTACGGATGTACGTAAACGCCTCGGGTGGCCCAGACCCGTCCCCACGGAGTGCCGTTGATGAATACGACGTGACTGCCCCAATCGAACCGGCACGCGCCCCATCCCCAGGGACGAAATGCGGCGCCGATCATCACGCCGAAGCGAAAGCTGATGGCGGCGCTGACGGCAAATCCCGGGCGAGGCGGAGCGAAAACGACGAGCGGGTCGTAATAGGGGACGCAGATAAACGCGGGATTCGCGGGCAGAATCTCAATGTACGGACCGCCCCTGACGATGATTTGCTCGTTGCTGCGCAGATAGCCGTAATCCTTGGCCTTTTGACGCATTCTCTGCACCGCGTCCATCACGTCCTGACGCTGGGCCAGAAAAGCGTTGCCCAGGTCCGTCGTCCAGGCCATATCGCTTGCCATCATCTCCAGGACAGAGGGAAACGGGAGCAAAGCCTGCACGCTGGGGTCCCACGGCAGATGATCTTCCGCGATAGCCTTGGCCAGTGCGTCACCCGTCAAGTAGTGGTGCTGATCGGCCCACTTGGCGGCTTCGGGAATCTGGTCCGGAAAAGTTGCGGCGGCGAGAACTTGCGCCAGCAGAGGGTCAGGATACAGGGCGATCCTAGAGACCATCTTGTCCAACTGCTCCGGCGAATAAGCAGGCGGGGCCTGGGCCAGTGCTGAACCGGCGGCCAGGAGGGCTACAGTTAGAACAGCCCTAATGATTCGCGTCTTGCGATCGAAATGTGGCATTCGTTTACCCTCCGTTTTGATTTAGTTTGAGCGCGTTTCGGGGCTTGATGCTCATCATTCCCCGCTCAGCTCCAATTGGTTCCAAGGAACAATTGCGCAAGTGAGTTTCGGTTATTGGAGATGGGGAAAAAGATTTAACACAGAGGACACTGAGATAGGACCACAGAGAGCACGGAGGCGTCGAAATGCAGTTAGCGGGCGGCGGATTTGGCGTCAGGGGCGGCTAGGTCGGAGATTAGGAATTCCATTATGGCGTGGGGGTCGTCGGCGCCGCCTTTTAGGCGGTTGTCGGCGGCTTGCAGGGATTGCAGACCTTGTAGGAGACGGGCTTTGGGAATTTTGCGGGCGGATTGCAGGGCGACCTCGGCTTGTTCGGGGCGCATGGCCAGGGCGCGGGCGGCTTGGTAACCGTTGGAGATGCCTTTCAGCTCGCTAGCCTCGATCAACTTGCGATACATCCAGGTGATGGCGCCGAGCATTTGCAGGGGCTCTTCGCCGTCGCGGAGGAGGCGATCGAGAAATTCGAGGGCGCGCTTCTGCTGGCGGGAGGCTAAGAGGTCGGCCAATTCCCAGACGGTGGTGGTTTTCTCGGAAATTACCAGGGCGATGACATCCTGGCGCCGGATTAATTTTCGTTGCGCGACGTAGGTGGCAAGTTTGTCGATTTCCGTTTTGAGACGCATTAGATCGGCGGCGACGAATTCGGCGAGGTCTTCGGCGGCGCCTGGCTCGAAGTCGACGCCTTGTTCTTTGGCCATGGCGCGGGCTAGCGGGACCGCGGCGGCTTGGCGAGCTTCGAGGTCTTCACCGAGTCCGACATCGACGACGAGGGCTTTTTCGGAAAGGAGCTTGGCGAGTTTCATGCGCTGGTCGAGCGCGGTGGCTTCGAGGACGAGAACGGTGAAGGGGGCGGGATTGTCGAGGTAGGCTTCTAGCTGCTCGACGGCGGCGTCGCGATTTTTCTCGCCGAGCTTTTCTATTTTTTCGAGGTCATGGAGGAAAACAACTTGGCGCGGCGCGAGCATGGGGAGAGTTTGCGCTTGCTGCAGGGCGTCCTGCGTTTCGGAGCGGTCGGCGGAATAGCGTGAGACGGCCCAGGCGCGGGCGGCTTCGGGGACGAAGGTTTCGATGAGCTGGGCGCGGCTGGCATCGCGGAGGAAAGGCTCGTCGCCGAGGAGGAGCAGGGCGGGGATGGGTTTGCCTTTGGTCAGGCGGGCCAGGAGTTCTTCGTGGGAGACGCGGGGCATGCGAAGGAGGATCTTACTTCGTTTTCGGTTGGTAGGGAAACGGAGGCCGAAGAAAGAGTTTTGCCGCAGAGGCACTGAGGGCGCAGAGGAAGCAAGAGACAGGCTTATGCCCGTGCTGCTAGAAGTTTTCGGTTACGGAGGCTACTAGGCGCTGGGCGAAGTCTTTGGCTAGGCGATCTAGGGCGGGATCTTGCTCTCCGAAGAAGCTTTTTACGTCGGTGGAGATTTCGTATTCGTTGCGGAAGACGAACTTGTCGGTGTGGAAGAGAACTTTCTGCGGATCGGTTTGCGTCAGGGTGACTTCGCAGCGGACGGTGACCAGCATGGTGGTGGCGCGGCCGGTTTTGGTGTCGAACAGGAGCGGGACGGCTTCGAGGGTTAGAACTTTGCCGCGCAAGACGGCGTCGCCTTCGGCGGGGTCGGAGGTAATTTTGTACGGCGTGGCGGCGAGAAATTCGTGGACCGTGGCGGAGGTGAGTTTTTGCTCGATGCGGTAGCTGTTGGTGGCGTTTATGAGAGCGGGTACGGCGATGACGTGAATATTTTTGGGGAGCGCATCGCCGCGGTTGGCAACGTGGTAGCCGCAGGCCACAACGCAGCCGCAGATTGCCAGCGACAGCGCGAGGACCGCAGCCCTTTGCTTTGCGGCGCGAATTGAAAAGCGATTTAGACGTCGGAGTGAGGCGTTCATTCGCTGAGTTTCTCCGCGAGCTTGACGGCGGTGGCTGCCGGCAAGCGAATATTATCGGCGGCGCCCCAAAACCACCAACTGCCAGGGTGCGCCGAATCGTCTTCAGGAAGAGCCAAGTGGATGGCGGAATCGCCCGAGGCGTTTAGATTGCCGAGCGGGGAGGAGGCATCGGCATCGAGGGTGAACCCGGCCTTGCGGCAGATGTCGGCGAGCGCGTCTTTGGATTGTTTGGAATCGAAGTCGGCGATGGCGACGAAGGTGTAGCCATAAAAGACGGGGGCGTGCAGAACTTGGATGGAAGGCTGGACGAGATTGCGGCCCACGGCAAGAGAAGCTTCGCGGCGGATCCGGGCGCGAACGTCTGACAGATTTTCGCGGCTGTTGGCGCCGTACCGATCGAGGAGATTGAAGGCGACTTGTGTATGAAAGACCGGCTCGCCGGCGGATTGAAAGGAGAGAAGTTGGGTCGTTTGCGACTCGAGTTCTTCGATGCCGGCGCGTCCAGCTTCGGAGACAGGGCGGAAGAAAATCAGGGCCAGACGGGAAAGACCGGCGCGGCCGAGGGCGTCGAGGAGTCGGCGGGCAGCAAGGCCGGGCGCGGAAGGGACGGCGTACAGAGTTTTGTTTTTGGCGGCGTTCTGGCCCACGCCATCGATAGCGAACCACACGCTTGCGTCATCAACGCTGAGCGCCGCGCCGGATAAGTCGATGACGATGGCGCCGGATTCGCGGGCGGCGGGGAGGTTGCGCTCGGTGAACGCCGCGGAGCCGGTGAAGAAGACCAACTTCGCGCGAACAAAGCTGCCGTCCTCGACGGGCTGGATGACGGCAGGTTCGCCGGCAGCTTCCGTGAGGGTGCCGACGGCGGTCTCTTCGTCGAGGAGAGAAAAATCCCAGCCGGCGAAGCGGCTTTCTTCGAGGAGGGACTTGAGTTCGGCGCCGAGGAGGGAAGACGCGCCGGCGATTACGATTCGTTGGGAGTCCCGGAGAATGGGCATTGAATCACGCGGTCCGTGAAGCGACGCGGTGGCGAAGGACGCGAATAAGTTGCACAACGAGGCCGCCCACGACGTAGCAGGAAGCGAAGAGAGTCAGAACGACCTCGGAGTATTTCCAGACGACGGCGACGAACAGGCACAAGAGAACGATGGCGAGAGAAGGCTGGCGGCGGGTCCAGGGGACGTCCTTGAAGCTGTAGTAGCGAACGGTGCTGGTCATGAGCGCGCCGAGGGCGGCGACGACGAAGAGCCAGACCATCGCCCAACGCTCGTCGTGCAGCGGAGTTTTCAAACCGTGCACGAAGGCGGCGATAACGCCGGCGGCGGCGGGCGTGGGAAGGCCGACGAAATTCTTTGAGCTGCCGGGCGCCATGCCCTGCACGTTGAAGCGCGCGAGCCGCCAGGCGCAGCAAATCAGGAAAAGGAGGCAGCAAATCCAGCCCACTTGGCTGATTTGCTCGACGGCGAGGGTGTCTTGCCCGGGCAAGCTGCGCACGCCCCAGGCGTAGGCCATGAGCGCAGGGGCGACGCCGAAGCTGACGACGTCGGCGAGGGAGTCGAATTGGACGCCGAATTCGGAGGTAGTGCCGGTCATGCGGGCCACGCGGCCGTCCAGCGAATCAAAGAGGATTGCGAAGCCGATGGCTTTGGCGGCGCGATCGAATTCTTCAGGACCGCCCACGAAGGAGGCGACCACGGCGTAGTAGCCGCAGAGCAAATTCGCCACCGTGAACATGCTGGGCAGCAGAAAAATGCCGCGGCGCAGTTTTGTGCTGCGCAGCCGGCGTTCCTTGAAGGGAATTTCTTGCTGCTCGAATTCAGCCATCTTTATGTTCGTTTCTCAGCCGTCGAGAGATTTTCTTCCAAGGAAACTTGTCTTTGTGCGCGAGGTTGTGTCGATTTTGCGCGTGGCGGCCAATAGGCGACGACGCTGGAGCCGCCTTTTACGTGATCGCCGACTTTTACGAGCAGCTCGGAATCGCGGGGGAGCCAAAGGTCGGCGCGGGAGCCGAAGCGGACGAGCCCGATGCGTTCACCGCGGGCTACACGGTCGCCGGCTTTTTTCCAGCAGACTACGCGACGGGCGATGAGTCCCGCGATTTGCTTGAAGATGATCTCGCCGGAGTCGGTGGCGAGAGTGATCACGTTTTGCTCGTTGTGAGTGGAAGCGGATTCGCGCATGGCGGCGGCGAATTTGCCGGGGCGGTAGTTCATGCTCGTGATTATGCCTGCAGCGGGGGAGCGATTGACATGCACGTTCCAGATGGCGAGGAAGACGGAGATGCGCTTGCCGGGGCGGCCGGCGTTTTCTTCGTCGGTTGCCACGACGACGCGGCCGTCTGCGGGAGAAACGATGGCGCCGGCGTCAGCGGGAATGACGCGGTCCGGATCGCGGAAGAAATAAAAGATGAACGCGGCCAGGAGGAGAAGGAGTGTGCCGGCAATCGTCCAGCGGAAAAGAAGCGCGAAGCCGCTGAGAGCCAGGGGAGGTAGACCGAAGTAGTAGCCTTCTTTGACCATGCTTCCCCGACAATATCACAGCAACGGCATTCGCGGTTTCACTACTCTGACCGGTTGTGAGAAGAACGATGCGCTTCGACGGCCGACGCGACATCTTTGGCAAAGTCCGGGTCGATAGTCGCGGACGAGTCCTCGGGGAGCAAAGCTATGCATTCAGAGATAGTGCGTCGAACTGGTTCGGGTGGACGAAGAACGGCAATGGGACGCTTGTCCCTTTCAATGACAATTTCCGTGCCCGCTTGCACCCGTGCCAGCAGAGTTGCGACGTCAGTTGCCGCTGCCTCCGATTCGGAGATGTGGAGCGCACGCTTTGCCATAGAAATAAGTAGACACGGCTAGCTACTAGGGCAGGGCATGAAAGCCAGAGTGCCTGCGCTCGCTGCGGAGTGGTTTGGTTAGAGCGGTGCGCTATTGCGAATGCGAGCGGGCTTGGATACGCGAGGCAATCCGCTCCATTTCATCCTTGCAGTAGAGCTTCATTTTCTTGAGCTTGATTTCTTCTAACAGGTCTTCTGAATTCAGGTAGGGAGTTGCGGAGAGTTTTTGAAGTTCTGCTTCGTACTTGGAGTGTTGCTCTGCCAGACGCTGATACTCGGCGTCTGTTTCCAGGAGTATGTCCCGAGGGTACCTTTGCGCACTTGCCGCCATTGGCCCTCCTTTTGAGTTGTATGTGGCTACCTCATGAACGCACGTTAACACAAAGCGCGGCGAGGTCAAGAGGGAAGGTCTGGTAATTTCGTCCTAGCCGTCGGAATCTGTGAGTCTTCTCAGCATGCACAAGGCGTCTTCGTCCGGGTTATGGTAATAAGCCGTGCGGCGGCCGCAGGGGACGAAACCGTGGCGGTTGTAAAGGTTGCGGGCGGGGAGGTTCGATTCGCGGAGTTCGAGGAATACGCGGGCGATGGCGGAGCGGCGAAAGCCGTCGAGGGCAGCCTGGAGGAGGGCGGAGGCGATCCCCCTGCGGCGGAAATCGCGATGGACGGCGATATTCAGGATTTCCGCTTCGCCGGCGGCTTGGCGGGCGGCGACGAAGCCGACGAGTTGGCCATTGCGTTCAACTTCGCAAACGAGGACAACGCCGCCGGGCGAGTCGGCTAGCTTGGGGTAGCTTCCGGGTGGCCACTGGGCGGTTTCCGTGGAGTCGCGCAGAATCTCGGTGATGGCCGGGGCGTCGGGTGCGCGGAAGGCACGTATTTTCCAAGCGAGGGCGGCTGGAGGCTTCTGTTCAGCGGCCATGGCCGGATGGGCCCTTCCAGAAAAGTTCGGCGTCGGATTGACGGACGTAATTGGCGTCGAGGGATAAGGCGTCGGTGAGGCAGTTTTGACGGGCGAGGCGATAACCCATCTGGCCGATGCGTGGGGCGAGAAGCGCGGAAACCTCTTGCACGGTTTCGTTTAGGGCAAGCCGGGAAGACCACTGTTGGGTCTGTGTCAGGCAGTTGACATCGGTGGAGAGCCAATCGATCTTTTCCGATTTGGACTTCTCGGCGCACCACTCGAGGAATTTGTCAGGCGCGATGACCATTTCTTCGTCAACCCGTTCCAGTAATGCGGCTTGACGGCGATACAAGGCTGCGAAAATCTGGTTGCGCCGTGCGTCAATGAAAGCAGCGACACAGGGAGAGGAGCCTGTACTCGCGGCGGCGACGGCTTCGAGGCGGGAGACGGCGGCGATGGGGCGGCCGTAGACCTCGCTCCAAGCTTTCACCGTGGTGAGGCCTACGCGGACTCCGGTAAACGAGCCGGGGCCTGCGGTGACAGCGTACAGCTCGATATCGCGCAGCGTGAGCCCCGCGGGCGTTAGAACACGGCTGATAGCGGGAAGAAGCCAAGAGGAGTAGTCCTCCGCAGTGGTGTGAGGCTCGGTGTGCAAAACCGACTCATCGCGCAGGAGCGCGATGCCGCCACGGGCGTCGCAAGTGTCCAGGGCTAAAATTAGCACGATGCGCATTCTACTTCAGATTTTTGCGGCACGTCCCGTATCCTATTCTGCTGCTTGCATTTGCAGCGATTGGCGGGGTTCACGACAATCGTCGGGAAGTTTCGGAATTAGGGCGCAGGCAAGAGCAATTCTGGTACCAAATTGGTATGTGGAAATCTCTAAACTCCTGATTCCAGAGGATATACCTTGACTCATGGAACACAAAGCCTTACAGTGATTGGTGTATGCCTAGGGGGGCAACCGAAGCTATGGATTACAAAATCGGCGACAAGGTTGTATATCCGAATCACGGCGTGGGCTTAGTCGAGCAGATTAGTTATGGAGTTTTGAACGGGCGAACGGAACGGTACTTCATGATTCGCATTGTTTCCAGCGGTTTGCGAGTGATGGTTCCGCAGTCGAACGCTGAATCCGTCGGATTGCGAGCCGTAATTCGTTCTAACGACGCGACTAAGGTGCTGGGATTCTTGGAGAAGGGCAAGCTGAATTCGCACCACGATTGGAAGCATCGGTTCAAGGAAAATTCCGAGCGCATGCGCACGGGTTCCCTCCTGGAAGTCGCCGTAGTCCTCAAAAGTTTGGTTTCCCTCAGCAGGAGCAAGCCGCTTTCCTTCCGCGAAAAGAAAATGTTGGAGCGCGCCAAGTATTTGTTAGTGAGCGAGATGGCAACGGCGCGAAACACAACCTCAGAGTCAGCCGAGGGCTTGGTAGTGAAGTCGCTGGCGAAGGCGAAGTTGCAGTTTCCTTTGATGACCGAAAAATTTGAATAGGTTTGGGTTTTGCGATTTTCGGCGGGCGCCTTCGGGTGGCCCGCCGTTTTTGTTTTGTGGCGGGAAAATTGGAGTTAGGCAATCAGCGGAAGCGGATTTTCTGGTGATCAACTTTTGAATTCAATCGCTTGCCACAAACTAGAAGTTATCTCATAAACACGTTCAAGTCATTTTGGGCTTGTGAGTTATGCAAACTAGCGTAAATCGAAAGCATGGACTTGACCGCGGCGCAATGGGAAGTACTCAGGCCTTTGCTCACTCCCAAGCGACGTTTCGACGGTCGAGGTCGGCCTTGGCGCGATGCGCGAGCGGTGCTGAACGGAATTCTCTGGGTTTTGCGCACCGGTGCTCCTTGGCACGATTTGCCCGACCGCTACCCACCCTATCAAACCTGCCATCGCCGTTTTCAGCAGTGGCAGCGCGACGGCACGCTGACTCGACTGTTGCACGCGCTGGCCGAAGACCTGCGGGCGCGTGGCAAACTCGATCTGTCAGAGACCTTCATCGACGCCAGCTTCAGTTCGGCGAAAAAAGGGGCGCTGCTGTCGGCCCGACTCGCCGCGGAAAAGGCAGTAAAACATGGCGATCGCAGACCGCCATGGTCTTCCTGTCGCCTGCAGCATCGCCAGCGCTTCGCCGCATGAAACGAAGCTCGTCGAAGCCACCGTCGAGCAACTTTTCACGCGAGCCAAACCA
>Ga0209648_10002484_pt1 | contig 15310 bp, 14 predicted proteins | sample GraSoi2013_115cm_FD_185830 | JGI IMG/M metagenome (GOLD analysis project Ga0209648, IMG submission 185830) | Grasslands soil microbial communities from the Angelo Coastal Reserve, California, USA - Sample 9_17_2013_115cm (SPAdes) (version 2) | ecosystem: Environmental > Terrestrial > Soil >...
GAGACCTCCGGTCGGCTGGGCACGCTGGCCGGCGCAGCGCGGGCGGCACAGGACGAGGCCGGGCGGCTGGCCGCCGCGATCGCGGCGGCGGAGCGCGCGCGGGAGAAAGACCTCGCCCACCTCGCGGATCTGCAGGGGAAGCTGGCGGTCGAGGAGGCGGAAGGCGCGGCGGGATCGGGCCGCGCGCCCGGCGGCGAGGCGGAGGGCGCGGCCCGGGAAGGTGCGGGCGACAAGAACGCGCTGGCCACGGAGGCCACCGTCGCGAGAAACGCGGAGATGGAGGCCAGGCTCGAGGTAAGGACGGTGGAGGAGCGGCTGCGCGCCGTCGCGGGCCGCAGTGATGCGCTCGCGTCAGCGGCCGCGGCCGAGCGCCAGGCCATCCAGCGGGCCAAGGCCAGGGCGATACGCCGGGCGCAGGAGGCGGCGGTGGCCGACGCGGTCGCCTCGGGCGCCACGATCGCGCTGGCCGCGATCGAGCGGTCCCGGGCCATGGCCGACTCCGACCGGCAGGCCGCCGAGCGGGCCAGCCAGACCCGCGACAGCGAGCTGAAGGGCGTCCGCGCCAGGATCCGCGAGCTGGCGGCCGAGCTCGACACGACGGTGAGCAGCGCGCACAGTGCCGAGATCGAGCGCGCGACCCGCCGGATGAAGCTGGAGCAGATCGCCGCGCGGGCGGGCGAGGAGTTCGCCATCGACGCCGACACCCTGGTCGCCGAGTACGGCCCGGACGTCGAGGTCCCCGCGACGGAGGAGGGCCAGATGTCGGCGTCCTACGACCGGGCCGTGCAGGAGCGCCGGGCCAAGGTCGCGCAGCGCCTGCTTGATCAGCTCGGCAAGGTGAACCCGCTGGCTCTGGAGGAGTTCTCGGCGCTCGAGGAGCGGCACGCGTTCCTCTCGACGCAGCTGGAGGACCTGAAGCAGACCCGTCGCGACCTGCTGACCGTGATCAAGGAAGTGGACGACCGGGTGCAGCAGGTGTTCGCCTCGGCATACGAGGACACCGCCCGGGAGTTCGAGGACATCATCGGCCGGCTGTTCCCCGGCGGCGAGGGCAGGCTGGTCCTGACCGAGCCCGACGACCTGCTCGTCACCGGCATCGAGATCGAGGCCAGGCCGCCCGGGAAGAAGGTCAAGCGGCTGTCGCTGCTATCCGGCGGCGAGCGCGCGCTGACGGCGATCGCGTTCGTAGTGGCGATCTTCAAGGCCCGGCCGTCCCCGTTCTACGTCCTGGACGAGGTCGAGGCCGCTCTTGACGATTCCAATCTGCAGCGGCTGCTGCAAATCTTCGCCGAGCTCAGGGACACCTCGCAGCTGATCATCGTCACGCACCAGCAGCGGACCATGGAGGTCGCGGACACGTTGTACGGAATCAGCATGCGGGGCGACGGCGTGTCCTCAGTGGTCAGCCAGCGGCTGCGGGAGCCGGAGAGCGCCTGAGCGAGCTCCAGGGCCTGCCGGAGTCGAGCGGGAGACAGAACCTGAGCGAGCCGGAGGGGCGCCCCGGGGGCGAGCGGGAAACAGAGCCTGACCCGAGCCGCGGGGCGGGCTGGCGCAGGCTGCCTGGGTTTCTGCGAGACTGGGGCGGTCATGGAACAGCTGATAATTATCGTCGCCGTAGTCGTTGCGGTCGGCGGGGGCGGCGGTGCGGCGGTCCTGCTGCGCTCCCGCCGCCGGGGGCCGCCAGCGCCAGATCGCACCGCCAGTCCGGCCGCTACCGCGGCGGCGCCGGGTGCAGCCGAGACCGCCGCGTCTGGCCTGGTCGAGGCGCCGGACGCGGCTGCCTCGCCCGTCGCCCCGCCGGCGCCCGCGGCCGAGAAGCCGCCGCCGTCGGCCGGACGGCTCGTCCGGCTGCGCGGCAGGCTCGCCCGGTCGCAGTCCGCCCTGGGCGGCGTCCTGCTCGGCCTGCTCTCCCGGGACCGCCTGGACGATGAGACGTGGGAGGAAGTCGAGGAGACCCTGATCACGGCCGACATGGGGGTGACGCCTTCCCGGCAGCTGGTCGAGGATCTGCGCACCGAGGTCAAGGTGGCCGGGACGCGAGACGTGGAAGAGGTCAGGTCGCTGCTGAGGGGGCAGCTTCTCGCCCAGGTCGGCGTGGACCTGGACCGGGAGCTGCACACCGGCCGGCATGGCGACCGGCCCGCGGTCGTCCTCGTGGTGGGCGTCAACGGGACCGGGAAGACGTCGGTGTGCGGCAAGCTCGCGCGAGAGCTGATCGGCGAAGGGCAGAGCGTGCTGCTCGGCGCGGCGGACACGTTCCGCGCGGCGGCCGCTGACCAGCTGCAGACGTGGGGAGAGCGGGTGGGCGCCCAGGTCGTCCGTTCCGACCGCGACGGCGCCGACCCGGCGAGCGTGGCGTTCGACGCGGTCAACCAGGGCATCGAGCGCGGCGTCGACGTGGTCATCGTGGATACCGCGGGACGGCTGCACACCAAGGCCGGCCTGATGGACGAGCTCGGCAAGATCAAGCGGGTGATCTCCCGGCACGCGACGGTGGATGAGGTGCTGCTGGTGCTTGACGCCACGACCGGCCAGAACGGGCTGCGCCAGGCCCGCGTGTTCGCCGAGGTCGTTGACGTCACCGGGATTGTCCTCACCAAGCTGGATGGCACGGCCAAGGGCGGGATCGTCATCGCCGTGCAGCGCGAGCTCGGCGTGCCGGTGAAGCTGGTCGGTCTCGGCGAGGGTCCCGACGACCTGGCGCCGTTCGAGCCGGAGGCGTTCGTCGACGCGATCATCGGCGGCTAAGACTGCTCGCGGAGCTTGCTCCGCGGCCGGGGCCTGCGCCCATGGCGGGGGCCATGGCCGCCAGGCTGGCCTCCCCCGCCGCCGTCCGCGCCGGCCTGCCCGCCTCCCGCACTATCCGCAGCCGGCCGCGCCGACCGGATAGCCTGGAGGGCGGGCCCGCGGCAGACCGGACCCGCGAGGGCGGTCTGCGGCAGGCGGCTCTCAACTGGTGCGCGCATCCGGCGCGCACCAGTTCAGCGACAGGCCATGCGCGAGGACGGCAGCAAGACGTGTTCGAGACACTTTCCGATCGACTGACCCAGGTTTTCTCCTCGTTGCGCGGGCAGGGACGACTGTCGGCTGCGGACATCGACGCCACCTGCCGCGAGATCAGGATCGCCCTGCTGGAGGCCGACGTCGCGCTGCCGGTCGTGCGACAGTTCATCGCGCGCGTCAAGGAACGCGCGTTGGGTGCCGAGGTCTCCGAGGCGCTCAACCCCGCGCAGCAGGTCATCAAGATCGTCAACGAGGAGCTCATCGAGATCCTGGGCGGCGAGGCACGGCGGCTGCGTTTCGCCAAGGTGCCGCCGACCGTGATCATGCTGGCGGGCCTTCAGGGGTCCGGCAAGACGACGCTCGCGGCGAAGCTCGCCCTGTGGCTGCGCCAGCAGGGGAATACCCCGATGCTGGTCGCCGCCGACCTGCAGCGGCCCAACGCGGTCCAGCAGCTGCAGGTCCTCGGCGAGCAAGCCGGCGTGCCTGTCTTCGCGCCGTCGCCTGGCAGCGGGGTGGGCGACCCGGTCGACGTGGCCCGCACGTCGCTCGACGAGGCCCGCCGCCGGCTGCACAACATCGTCATCATCGACACCGCGGGCCGTCTCGGCATCGACGCCGAGATGATGCAGCAGGCGGCCGCGATCAGGGACGCCGTCGACCCGGACGAGATCCTGTTCGTGGTCGACGCCATGATCGGCCAGGACGCGGTGACCACCGCGCGGGCTTTCCTCGACGGCGTCGGCTACGACGGCGTCGTCTTGACCAAGCTCGACGGTGATGCCAGGGGCGGCGCGGCCCTGTCCATCGCCCAGGTCACCGGCAGGCCGGTCATGTTCGCCTCGTCCGGGGAGAAGCTCGAGGACTTCGATCTCTTCCACCCGGACCGGATGGCCTCGCGGATCCTCGACCTCGGGGACATCCTGACCCTGATCGAGCAGGCCGAGCGCACGTTCGACCAGGATCAGGCCGCCGCGATGGCCGACAAGCTGGCCTCGGGTGAGGGCTTCACGCTCGAGGACTTCGTCGAGCAGCTGGCCATGGTGCGCAAGCTCGGGCCGATCGGCAACCTGCTGGGCATGCTGCCCGGCGCCGCGCAGAACCGCGAGATGCTCAGCCAGGTCAGCGACGCTGACCTGGACCGGGCGGCGGCCATCGTGAACTCGATGACAGTCGAGGAACGGCGTAACCCAAAGATCCTTAACGGCTCGCGTCGGGCGCGCATCGCCGCCGGCTCGGGTGTGACGGTGGGCGAGGTGAACTCGCTGATCGTGAGGTTCCTCGAGGGCCAGAAGATGATGCGGCAGATGATGGGCGGCATGCCGGGAATGCGGCGCGCGCAGAAGGCGGTCCGCGGGAAGGCGAAGGGCGGCAAGGGCGGGAAGGGGAAGGCCAAGGGCGGCCGCCCGGGAGGCAGCGCCGGCAACCGGGCCGCGGCCGGGGATCGCTCCGGCGCGCAGCCGGGCGGGCCTGCGGGGCTGCCGGCCGGCGCAGGCCAGGGGCTGGGCGCGCCCGGCGGCTTCCCCGGGGGCCTTCCGGACGGTCTGGGCAGCGACGGAGCATTCAGGATGCCGCCGGGCCGGGGACCGGGATTCGCGACCCCGCAGCCGAACCTGCCGCCGGGACTGCGCGGCCCGCTGCCGAACCGCCGCGGCCGCTCGGGGAGGAAGGGAAGGTAGCCCGCGGACGGCTGCGGCGGTGGGCATGATTACGCTTGTGCTCGCGGCGTCTGGCAGAATGTGACCGCTACAGTAGCTCCGCGGGGCCCTCTCTGATCCGCTGAGCTGCACCCATGGGCAGCGCCGCCCGGTCCCCACCCGGCGCGTCCGCCGCCCGCCAACGAATCCGCTGGGAGAAGACCGCACCCGTGGCTGTAAAGATCAAGCTAAAGCGCCTGGGCAAGATCCGCGCGCCGTACTACAGGATCGTCGTCGCCGACGCCCGCACCAAGCGCGACGGGCGGGCGATCGAGGAGATCGGTAAGTACCACCCGAAGGCCGAGCCCTCGTTCATCGAGGTCAACTCGGAGCGAGCGCAGCACTGGCTGTCCGTAGGAGCGCAGCCCACCGACCCGGTCAGGAAGATCCTTGAGATCACCGGCGACTGGCAGAAGTTCAAGGGCCTGCCCGGCACCGAGGGGACGCTGAAGATGGCAGCCCCCAAGGAGAGCAGGAAGGAGATCTTCGCCGCCGCGGTCCAGGAGACCCTGGGGGATGGCGCGGCCGCCCCGAAGGGCAGGGCCAGGTCCGCCGCCAGCAAGGACGCCGAGCCCGCGGCGAAGAGCGGCAAGGCAACGGCGAAGGAGCCCTCGGCAGGCAAGACCGACAAGCCTGCCCGGGCGAAGGCTGGCGACCAGCCGGCCAAGGCCAAGGCAGGGGAGAGCAGCGGCGACGCCACGGCGACCGCCGACGATGCCAAGGTGAAGGCCGGGGGCGCCGAGGCCAAGGGCGGCGACGCCAAGGGCAGCGGGGCCAAGGGCAGCGCGGCCAAGGGCAGCGCGGCCAAGGGCAGCGCCCAGGACAAGGGCGACGCCGCGGATGCTGCGGACGCCGCTGAGGCGTCCGGGGCGTCGGCCGTGGTCTCGGCCGGGGAGACGGAGCCTGCGGCCGGCACAGCCGACTCGGAGTCGGCAGGCGGAGACTGACGTGCTCGAAGAGGCCCTTGAGCACCTGGTCCGAGGCATCGTCGAATTCCCGGACGACGTCCGCGTGGACAGTCGCGGGCTGCGGAGGGGCCGGGTGCTCGAGGTCCGCGTGCACCCAGAGGATCTGGGCAAGGTCATCGGCCGCGGGGGGCGGACCGCCAGGGCGCTGCGGACCGTGATCAGCTCGCTGGCCGGCAACGCCTACGTCAGGGTCGACCTGCTGGACACTGACGAGATTCGCTAGCCGGGCATGCAGCTGGTCGTGGGCCGCGTGGGACGGCCCCACGGGATCCGCGGTGAGCTGACCGTGCAGGTGCACACCGACGACCCGGATCTCAGGTTCGCGGCGGGCTCCGTTCTCGCCACCGAGCCCGCCGCGCGGGGCCCGCTGACCGTCTCAGCGTCCCGCTGGCACTCGGGGCGCCTGCTGGTCGCGTTCGAGGGGTACACGGACCGGAGCGGCGCGGAGGAACTGCGCGGGACGCTGCTGGTGATGGACTCGGCCGAGGTGGGCCCGGCGGCGGACCCGGAGGAGTTTCACGATCACGAGCTGATCGGGCTCGATGTCCTGACTCTCGCCGGGGAGCCGGTCGGCGTCGTTACTGACGTGCGGCACCAGGGCCAGGACCTGCTGGTGGTCCGGCCGAAGGAAGGCCAGCGGGCGGACCCGCCTGCATCGGAACGGGCCGCCGCGGAGGGGCGCGGCGCTGACCTGCCCGCCGCGGAGCCGCCTCCGGCGAGGCCAGTACCCGGCGTGGAACAGGACGAGATACTTGTGCCGTTTGTGACGGCCATCGTGCCGGAGGTTGATGTCGCGGCCGGGCGCCTGGTGATCGACCCGCCTCCCGGCCTGCTCGAACTGGGCGCGGCAGGCTAGGCGGGGGGCGCTGGCGTTGCGGATCGACATCATCACCATCTTTCCCGAGTACTTCGCCCCGCTGGGGGTCTCGCTGATCGGCAAGGCGGCGCAGCGCGGTGCCATCGAGTTCGGCGTGCACGACCTGAGGACCTGGGCTCATGACGCGCACCACTCCGTGGACGACGCGCCGTTCGGCGGGGGGCCCGGGATGGTGATGCGGCCCGAGCCATGGGGCGAGGCCCTGGATGCCCTGGTCCCCGTCGGCCAGACAGCCCGGCTGGTGCTGCCGAGCCCCGCCGGCGTTCCGTTCACGCAGGAAACCGCGGCCGCGTACGCGCGGGAGAGCCATCTCGTCTTCGGCTGCGGGAGGTATGAGGGGATCGACGCGCGCGTGGCCGCGGAGGCGCGCAGCAGGATGCCGGTCGACGAGGTGACCATCGGCGACTACGTGCTCGCCGGAGGAGAGCCGGCCGTGCTGGTGATGACCGAGGCGATCTGCAGGCTGCTGCCCGGCGTCATCGGCAACGCCGAGTCCGCGGCGGACGACTCGTTCGGCGGCGGCTCCGGGCCGATGGCCGGGCTCGTCGAGGGCTCCGCCTACACCAGGCCGCGGGTCTGGCGCGGGCGGGAAGTGCCGCCGGTCCTGCTGTCCGGCGATCATGCGGCCATCGCGCGATGGCGCCGCGATGCGGCGCTGCGCCGGACGGCGGCGAACCGGCCCGATCTCGCGGCCCGGCTGGCGGCCGGGCACCCGGGGGGGCAGGCGGGAGCCGCGGAATCGCCCGCGGCGGAGCTGGACGAGCGTGATCGGCAGGTGCTCTCGGACGCCGGCTTTCCGTTCAGTGGCCAAGGTATGGCACACTGAAAGCCGCCGCCCCGCCACATGTGAGTCAGCAGGGCGCGGCCGGGCGCCTGGCGCCATGGCCCCAACAGACCGATGCAGCGCGTTCGCAGGCGTGCGCGTGATGACTACCGAGGAACCGCAGCGATGCACACCGCGATTGCCGAGCTGGAGCAGGCACAGATCCGATCTGACATTCCGGAATTCAGGCCGGGTGACACGCTGAAGGTTCACGTTCGGGTCAAGGAGGGCAGCCGGTCCAGGATCCAGGTCTTCCAGGGTGTTGTCCTGCGCCGCCAGGGCGGCGGCGCACGCGAGACCTTCACCGTCCGTAAGATCAGTTATGGCGTGGGGGTGGAGCGGACCTTCCCGGTGCACAGTCCCTCCATCGACAAGATCGAGGTCGTGACCCGGGGCCGGGTGCGCCGAGCCAAGCTGTACTACCTGCGCTCGCTGCGCGGCAAGGCCGCCCGGATCAAGGAACGCCGCGAACCTGCGGCGCGTTAGGCGAGCCGATCGCTGCGCCGGCCGGAGAAGATCCGGCCCGGGACGCGCGGGCGCCGCGGCACCGGATGGCCCGTTCGGCCGGTGCCGTCACGCCTGCCTGGCTCGCTCCCTCGGCGGGCAGGCGCGGGCGTCCTCCGCGTCGGCCTGCGAGCGGTGCTAGCCCCAGGGCTGACGGCCCCCGTTCAACCCCCCGCCACGGAGCAAGCCCGGCGAGCGTCATAGGCTCGGACGCGACGGTGGACGGTGACCAGGACGGCCGCAGGCGCGCCCTGACCGAGCTGGACGGGGCCGACGGGCCGGGCCGCGATCACGCTGAACGAGCCGGCCTGGGGCCGGACGGGGAGCTGAGGGGTTCGCCCATGGCAGGCACGGCCGCCCGGCCCGAGCCAGCCGACTCACTCGCAGCCCCGGACGCTGCTTCGGAGCAGGCGCGGGCCAGGAAGGCGCGAAGGCCCAGGTCGTTCTGGCGCGAGCTGCCCGTGCTGTTCGTGATCGCCCTGCTGATCGCGCTGCTGATCAAGTCGTTCGTGGTCCAGCCGTTCTACATTCCGTCGTCCTCCATGGAGAACACGCTCGACATCGGCGACAAGGTGCTGGTCAACAAGCTCGTCTATCATTTCCGCCCGATCAAGCCTGGTGACATCGTGGTGTTCAACGGCGTGGGCTCGTGGGATCCGGTGCCGGCTCCGGCCCCGGCCAGCTCCGATCCGCTGGTCCGGCTGTACGACGTGACCCTGGATCCGCTCTTCCGCTCGATCCTCGGCCTGTTCGGAACCGCTCCCGGGCAGCATGACTACATCAAGCGGGTGATCGGCGTCCCCGGCGACCATGTCGCGTGCTGCACCCCCAGCGGCGACGTGACCGTCAACATGGTGCCCCTGACGGAAAAGTCCTACCTCTACCCCGGCAACGTCCCGTCCACGCAACGATTCAGCATCACGGTGCCGCCCGGGCGGCTGTGGGTCATGGGCGACCACCGGGCCGTCTCGTATGACTCCCGCTTGCACATGCTGGATCCAGGCGACGGGACGATCCCGGAGAGCAAGGTGCTCGGCCGGGCCTTCGTGATCGTCTGGCCGCCCAGCCGGTGGCGGGTCCTGTCGATTCCCGCCACGTTCGGCCAGTCCGGCATCAACGGGGCCAGGGGAGCCGCACTGGGCCTGGTCGTCGCGCCAGCCACGCCCTACCTGCCGCTGGAAGCCGGCTTCGTCATCGCTGTCCCGCTGACCTGGCTGCAGCGCAGGCTCCGCCGTCGCATACTGCGCCGTCGCGCGATGTGCCGCCTGCTGGCCCGCGGCGCCGGCGGGCTGCGCCGCGGTCTGCGGCGCCGGTGACGCCATGCCAGGGTCGGTGCAGCGGCTTCCGGGCTACACGCCACGGCGTGACTGCGGGCTGACCGGATACGAGCGGGTCCTGTCCCGAGCCGGGCTGGAGCCGGTGGCCGGAATCGATGAGGCTGGCCGCGGCGCCTGCGCCGGGCCGCTCGTGGTGGCCGCGGTGACGCTGAACCCGCGGCGCAGGTCCGCCCTGACCGGGCTGGCCGACTCGAAGGCCCTGACCGTCAGCGCCCGCGAGGCCGCCTACGAGGAGGTAATCGCATCCGCCCTGGCCTGGCACGTGGTGGTGATCCCGCCCGCCGACATAGATGCGCTCGGGCTGCACGTGTGCAACGTGACCGGCATGCGGCGCGCCGTGGCCGGACTGGCCAGCAGGCCCGGCTACGTGCTGACCGACGGATTTCCGGTCCGGGGCCTGGCCGTCCCCGCGCTGGCCATGTGGAAGGGCGATGAGGTCGCGGCGTGCGTGGCGGCTGCCTCGATCGTGGCCAAGGTGACCAGGGACCAGATCATGAGGGGCCTGCACAAGGAGTACCCGCAGTACGGTTTTTCCCGGCATAAAGGATATTCCACTCCCAGCCACATGACTGCGCTCGCGGAGCATGGCCCGTGCCCCCAGCACCGGATGTCATTTGCCAACGTGATCGGGATAATCCGCGCGCGTGCCGGCCTTCCCGTGCCCGTGAGCCCGGAGCTGGCCGGTGCCGGGGCAGAGGAGCTGGCCAGGGCAGAGGCAGTGGAGCTGGCCAGGGCAGAGGCAGAATTGTCCTATGGTTGATCTCATCCGGGCCGCGCGTCCTCAAGGCGGGCCGAGACCGCTGTCGGTCAGCGGGCGCCGGCGACCGCAGTGCCCGGGTGCCGTGTCTCCCGGCCTGTCGGCTGGGAGGACGCGTGCGGTCAGAACGGAGGGAAGCACTTGAGCGCGGAGGATCTCGAGAAGTACGAGACGGAAATGGAGCTGCAGCTCTACCGCGAGTACCGCGATGTGGTCGGGCTGTTCAGTCACGTGGTCGAGACTGAGCGCAGGTTCTACCTCACCAATCAGGTTGAGCTCAACGTGCACACCTCGGACAACGGCGAGGTGTTCTTCGAGGTCACCATGCAGGACGCCTGGGTGTGGGATATGTACCGCCCGGCGCGGTTCGTGAAGAACGTTCGGGTCGTCACCTTCAAGGACGTCAACATCGAGGAACTCGCCAAGAGCGACCTTCAGCTCCCGGAGGCTGACGACAAGCAGGATGGTTTTTCCTGACCGTACCCGCCGGCTGAGCGTCTCTGCCGCCCCCGGCTGCCCGCCTCATCCGACGCCTCTGCCGCCCCCGGCGGCCACTGCCTGCCGCCCGAGAACTCCCGCTACATCGGATGGTCGAACCAGCCACCCTGGCGCAAGCGCCTGAACCGATCACGGGCGTCGGCCTGGGCCGAGTTAGCTCATGTTGCCCCGTGCAGGCGGCCGCAGGCGCGGCGAGGCATCCAAGCATGCCGTCCCGACAGTTCGGCGCCCTTATCCACCATCGCCGCCTCCCCGGCCCGGCCCTCCACAGGGGGGCGGGCCACCCGCCGGGCGAGCGCCGGTTCCGCCAGCGTCAGAGGCGGAGGTGGTGAGATTGAACGCCAAGGACGTCCTGGGCAAACACGGAGAGCAGCTTGCCGCTGAGTTTCTGCAGAAAGCCGGCTTCCGGATACTCGCCCGCAACTGGCGGTGCGCCGAGGGAGAGATCGACATCGTCGCGGTGGACCGCCGCGCCTTAGTCGCGTGCGAGGTCAAGACCCGGTCCAGCACCGAGTACGGCACCCCGCTCGAGGCCATTACCAGGCAGAAGAGAAGGCGGCTGCGCCGGCTGGCCGTGCGCTGGGTGGTCGCTCACGGCGTTCTCTTCGACGAGGTGCGCGTCGATGCTGTGGAGGTGCTGAGGGACCGCCAGGGCGGATTCACGATCGAGCACGTTCGCGGGGTGGGCTAGATGTCGCTGGCGCGCACTCACTCCATCGCGCTGGTCGGCGTGGAGGGCCATCCGGTCGAGATCGAGGCGGATATCGAGAACGGGCTGGTCGGGCTCCTGCTGGTGGGACTGCCTGACACCGCGCTGCGCGAGGCGAGGGACCGGATCCGGTCGGCCATCGTCAACAGCAGGGAGAAGTGGCCGAACCGCCGGATCACCGTGGGCCTGTCGCCCGCCAGCCTGCCCAAGCGCGGCAGCAGCTTCGACCTCGGCATAGCGATCGCAATCCTCAGCGCGGACGGGGTCATTCCGCCGGCCGGCCTCAGCGATCTGATGTTCCTCGGCGAGCTGGGACTCGATGGCAGGCTGCGCCCGGTTCGGGGCGTGCTTCCAGCGGTGGCCGCGGCCGCGGCAGCCGGTTTCCGCGTCGTCGCCGTGCCCGCGGAGAACGCGGCGGAGGCGGCCCTAGTGCCGGGGACGCGCGTCGTTGCGGCATCCAGCCTGGGCTCGCTGCTCGCATGGTTCCGCGGCCAGACTCAGCCGGGGGACACGGCCGGAGTGCAGGTCTTCGAGGACGGGGCGTCGCCCGATCTACCAGTTGGCACTGGGTCCCAATCCAGCCAGGGACGCGATCTGGCCGATATGGTTGGACAGCCTACGGCCAGGCGAGCCGCTGAGATCTGCGCGGCAGGCGGTCACCACCTACTGCTGCTCGGGCCGCCGGGAGTGGGCAAGACCATGCTGGCCGAGCGTCTGCCCACGGTGCTCCCCAGGCTGGAGCCTGACGCCGCGCTGGAGGTCACCGCGATCCACTCGATCGCGGGAATCCTCCCGCCTGGGAGCCCGCTGCTGACCGAGCCGCCGTTCTGCGCGCCGCATCACACCTCGACTAGGGCGGCGATAGTAGGAGGCGGCACCGGTACTCTGCATCCAGGCGCAGCTTCACTCGCGCACCATGAATCCGGCGAGGTGGTGCTGGCCCGCTGCGGGCTGACGGCTCGCTTCCCGGCCAGGTTCACCCTGGTGCTCGCGGCCAACCCGTGCCCGTGCTCCCGGGCAGCGTCCTCGCGGGCGGCGTGTTCCTGCACGCCCCTGGTGCGCCGCAGGTACCTGGCCCGCCTGTCGGGGCCGCTGCTTGACCGGGTGGACGTGAAGGCCGAGTTCCTGCCGGTCAGCAAGGCCGAGCTGCTCAGCGACCGGAAGTTCACCGAGCCAAGCTCGGTGGTGGCCGAGCGGGTGGCCCTGGCCCGGCAGCGTATGGCGTTCCGGCTGCGAGGGACGCGCTGGCGGCTCAACGCGGAGATCCCGGGCCGGGAGCTGAGGCGCCGCTACGCGCCCGCGCCGGGCGCGCTGGCGCCGCTGGAGCGGGCCATGGACCTGGGCGAGATCAGCGCCCGCGGGGTCGACCGCGTCATCAGGCTGTCCTGGACCGTCGCCGATCTCGCCGGCGTGGCCCGGCCCACGGTCGCGGAGATCAGCTACGCGCTGGGCCTGTGGCTAGGGCTGACGCCATGACCATCGCAGCCGACCGCCAGCGCTTCGCGCGAACCGCGCTGAGCTTCGTGGCGGAGCCCGGTGATCTCACGCTCGGGGCGCTGCTGCGGGCCTGCGGCCCGGTAGAGGCATTTGCCGCGATCTGCGACGGCCGTCCTCCGGAGTCGGTCGTCGCCCTCGGGCGCGGCGGCATCCCCGGGCTGTCCCGCGCGTTCGAGCGGTGGGCGGCGCGGCTCGGCGCGGTTCCCACCGAGTCCAGGCTCGCCGCGTGGGAAAGCGCGGGCATCCGTATCTTGTGCCCTGGCGATCCGGAATGGCCTACCCAGCTCGACGTGCTGGCCGACGCCCGTCCCCTCGTCCTGTGGCTGCGTGGCAGCACGGACCTGCGCTTTGCCTGCCTGCGCTCGGTGTCGGTCGTGGGAGCGCGCGCGGCGACCAGCTATGGCGAGCACGTCGCCACGGAGATGGCGGCAGCGCTCGCCGAGCGCGGCTTTTGCATCGTGTCAGGAGGCGCCTATGGCATCGACAGCCGCGCGCACCTCGGCGCGCTCGGGGCCGACGGGGTCACGGTCGCGGTGCTGGCCAGCGGGCTCAGTTACGGCTACCCCCGGGGCCACCATGAGCTGTTCACGGCCATCGCCGGGCAGGGGGTCATGGTCAGCGAATGGCCGCCGGACCGGGCGCCGACCAGGCCGGGATTCCTCGTCCGCAACCGCGTGATCGCCGCCCTGAGCTGCGGCACGGTCGTGGTGGAGGCCGCGCTGCGCAGCGGAGCGCTGAGCACCGCCCGGCATGCCCGCGACCTCTGCCGTCCGCTGATGGCCGTGCCGGGGCCCGTGACCTCGGAGATGTCGCAAGGCTGTCATGAGATCATCCGTGAATGGGGCGCCGTGTGCGTGACCAGGGCGCAGGACGTCATCGAGCATGTCTCGCCGGTCGGGGAGGGGCTTGGTGCGCGGCGCTGCGGCCCCGTCTACCCCCGGGACAGCCTGGACCAGGTCTCCAGGGCCGTTCTGGAGGCCGTTCCGGCGCGAGCCGGAGGCGGACCGGCGGCGATCGCGGCCGCTGCCGGTGTCGATCTGGACACGGCCATCCGGTGCCTTGGCGCACTGGCCGCCGCAGGCTTTGTCGAGCGGTGTGCCAGAGGATGGCGGGTGAGGAAGAACGCCGGACACGCGCCCGCGCTGCCGCCCGATCGGACGGGAACGGCTGGACACTGAGGGCATGAACCTTTCCGGCGGGACGTCAGCGGCCCGCCCGCAGCCGGCGCATCCTGAACGGGCCCGGCCCGAGCAGGAACTGCCCGAGCAGGAACTGCCCGAGCAGGCGCTGCCCGAGCAGGCGCTGCCCGAATGGGCTAGCAAGCGGCTGGCGGCGTTCGAGCGGCATCTGGCGGCGGAGCGCGGCCTGTCGCCGCATACGGTGCGCGCGTACCTGGGCGACGTCTGCGCGCTGCTCGAGCACGCGTGCCTGGGCGGGCTTAGTGACCTGGCCGCGCTGGACATCGGCGTCATCCGGGCCTGGCTCGCGGCCCAGCACGCGAGCGGGATGGCGCGCGCGACGCTGGCCCGCAGGGCGGCGGCCGCCCGGGCGTTCACGGCCTTCGCGCACTCGCGCGACTGGCTGGACAGCGACCCCGGACCGCTGCTCGGGATGCCGAAGCCCGTCCGTCATCTGCCGAACGTCCTGGCCAGGGAGCAGATGGCGGCCGTACTCGCGCACAGCGGCTCCGCGTCAGGGACCGCGGGGGATCGGCGCGCGGCCGCGATCGCCTGGCGCGACGCCGCGATCATGGAGCTCTTTTACGCGTCCGGCATCCGGGTGGCTGAGCTGTGCGGGCTCGACACCGGCGACATCGACGACGAGCGCAGGACGGTGCGCGTTCTGGGCAAACGCAGCAAGGAGCGGGTCGTCCCGATCGGCATTCCCGCGGCGGAGGCCGTGCGGCAGTGGCGTGATGCGGGCCGCCCGCTGCTGGCCAGCGAGCGGTCAGGGCCAGCGCTGTACCTTGGCGCCCGCGGCGGGCGGCTGGATCCGCGGACGGCGCGCCGGGTCGTGCACGAGAGGATCGCGGCCGCCGGGTCCGTGCCCGACGCCGGGCCGCACGGCCTGCGCCATACCGCGGCCACTCATCTGCTCGAGGGCGGCGCGGACCTGCGCAGCGTGCAGGAGATTCTCGGCCACGCGTCGCTCGCCAGCACCCAGATCTACACCCATGTGTCGGTCGAGCGCCTGCTGTCGGCCTACCGGCAGGCGCATCCGCGGGCCTGACCGGCGTCCCGCGGTTGGCAGTACCCGCGGCCGGGCCGCACCCTGCAGCCGGGTAGCTGCTCGCGGCCGGGGCTGCGCCCAGCGGTCGGGCCGCACCCCGCCGGCGCCCCGGGCCAGCGCGGCCGCGCCTTAGCCCGGGCCAGCGCCGCCGCTGAGCAGGCATGGCCAGGCGATCGCCATGTAGACTACGCAAGGCTGTCATGGTTCGCGCATAGCCGCGCGGCCCGACGGCTCAAATTCGCGCGTCCGCTTGCCGCGCGGGATGCCGGAGTTCCGGCACCCGGCGGAACGTAGCTCACCGGTCCGCGGGATGATCTCCCTGCGGCGAGCGCGTTCGGGCGCCAGGAACAACCGATAGGCGCCCAGGCCCCGCGGCCGGGCGCACGAGAGAAAGGGACACCGGCATGGCTCCGG
>Ga0209648_10002485_pt1 | contig 15309 bp, 13 predicted proteins | sample GraSoi2013_115cm_FD_185830 | JGI IMG/M metagenome (GOLD analysis project Ga0209648, IMG submission 185830) | Grasslands soil microbial communities from the Angelo Coastal Reserve, California, USA - Sample 9_17_2013_115cm (SPAdes) (version 2) | ecosystem: Environmental > Terrestrial > Soil >...
GGAACCACTTCCTCCGGCGATAAATACGTGAACATTCGGCTTTGATCTTGATCAGTTCCGCGCATACTACAAAGACGACCAGAAATGTTCTAGGGATACACCACAACTTACTTTTTCAGCAACGTCTGAAGCCTGTGCCACCTTACAATTCCAGCTTGTCGCCGACCAGCATGTCCTTCAGCTTGAACTTGCGCTTCACTTCGATGCGGCCGACCTTGGCTACAAACTCCACTTCTTTGTCGTCGAGCGTGATCGGCGACGTCTTTGGGAACATGAAGTAGACCGCCTTGTCCTTCGCACTGGGTATGGCGCTCTCGGCCGCGATGGGATCTTTGTCCTTGCGCTGAAGGCTCACGCTCGTCTTGGCCATCTCGTTCAAGCGTTCGGCAGGCATCTGGGACATATTCCCAGGCAGGCCGACGATACCGACGAGATAACCGGGGAGTTCCTGGGCGAGGAATTTCTTGGCTTGATCCGAGTCGGCCTTTTCCTTACCTAACTGGGTCACTACGGTCGCCTGGCGGACCGGAAGCGCGCTTTGCCAGCGCACGCGGATCAGGATGGAAGTGGGCGCGCCACCGCCGCCCGTGTCGCCGCCCATACCACCGCCACCACGGCCGCCTCGGCCACCACCGCCACCGCCACCGCCACCGCCCGCTTCGCCCATGCCGGAGCCGCCCGCGCCACCGGCGCCACCGCTCATGTCACCACCGCCGCTGGCAGATCCGCCCGGAGTTGATCCGCCCATATTGCCCATGTCGCCGCCGCCTCCGCCGCGGCGGCCACGGCCACCCGCGCCGCCGCCGGTTCCCTCCGCAGGCGCGCCGGCGCTGATGCTGACCTCGTGCGTCCAAGGCGAGTTCTGCAGTAGCTTGGCGGCGTCCTTCTCGGTCCAATCGGTGTAAGGCTTCTTCACCCAGAAATCTTCGGCAATCACTACCAGGGCAGTGCAGGCCAAGACAACGAGAAATCGCGATAGATGTTGCATGAGTCCTTCCCCCAGATTAAGCGGTTCAGCTTCCAGCATATATCGCAGGCGGCCGATCCTGCCGTAAAGAACCGTAAAGTTATAATGGTCTGCGAGCGGGCCCTTAGCTCAGTCGGTTAGAGCAGCGGACTCATAATCCGTTGGTCGTAGGTTCGAGTCCTACAGGGCCCACCACCCGCCAGCAGGATGGGCAACAGCACGCCCATACCCAGCACAAACAACCACGGCGCGGGCGCGGCCCTTCCCAACAGGCGGCTGGCGGCGGAGTGTAAGAGTTCGACGCAAAAGCTTCAGAAATAACTAAGGCAGTCCGATGCGTCGCACCAGGTCCGCGAAGCGACTATCGGAGCGAAGGCCATCGTAACGAGGATTGGTCCTGACGTGGATAAGCCATCCGTTGCGTTGTTCGACCGCTTTATCGAGCCAGACGAACGCGTGGTCCTTCTCACCCAAGCCAATGTAAATCTCGGCTATGCCGCGCGGCGCAACGTAGGTCTCGCTCGAGCGTTGGTGCAACTCTTCGATAATCTTCGCCGCTCGCTGCTTCTGGCCTGAGACAGCATACGCATGACCTAATCCAGCGAGATAGACAGGGCGACGCCTCGAAAGATTGGCCGCTTTTTCGAATTCCGCGAGGGCTTCTTCCAACCTGCCCATTTGCTCATGAGCCTCGCCGAGAAACATACGCGCCAGAATAAAGTCTGGATCGAGTTCGAGCGTTTTGTTTAGTTGTTCCACAGCCCTATCGTATTCACGGTCATACACGTAATGCCAGCCGAGGTGCACGTTTAGGATAATGCCCAGCGGGTCACACTGGATCGCGCGCTGGCTTTCCTCAAACGATTCCTGTATACGACCTACCCCGTGCAGGAAGTGCGAATACCAAATGTGGGCCGGGCCGTATTGTGGTTTTAGCTCGACGGCTCGTCGAAGCGATCTCTCCGCCGCGATCCAGTCCCAATCGTACGCGCCTGCCGTCCAACCGTATGCGGCAAGCGCCTCGGCGCAGTTGGGATCCAGGTCAAGCGCCTTGCGTACGGATAGCTTGGCTTTGGGAAACCCTTCTGAGGGTGCACAACCTGCAAAAAGATCCCATCCCAGCGAGACCCAGGTATCGGCGAGTCCAGCGTGTGCCAACGCGTAGGTAGGGTCTTTCGCCACGGCGCGTTCCAGGTATTCAAGGCTCTTATTCAAGGCATCGGGGCTTCGCCTATACCAGTAGTAGCGGCCCTTCAGGAAGGCTTCGTAGGCTTCGGGATCAACCGGGCGCGCTGCTGAAAAATGAGCTTGCTCTTGAGGCGTGAGCTTGATCTTGATCTCTTGCGCGACGGCTTGCGCCACCTCGCTTTGCACCGTGAGTATGTCGCGCAAATCGCTTTCGTAGTTTTTCGCCCACAGGTGCGTGTCACTGAGCGCGTCGATCAACTGGACCGCAATGCGCACGCGATCACCCGAGCGCAGGACAGTGCCTTCCAGCACCACTTCAACGTTCAGCTCGCGTGCGATGTCGGGCAGCGGTTTGCCTGCACCCTTGTAGCGCATCACAGAGGTGCGGGAGATTATGCGTAGCGCGCCGATCTGCGCCAACGTGGTGATCAAGGCGTCCGTCATGCCGTCGGCGAAGAACTCGTGCTCCGGATCGCCAGAAAGGTTGATCAGCGGCAGCACGGCGAGCGACCGGATGCGTTTCCGGGCAGCCCGGCGTGGGCGACGCACCGGCACACGGTCAGACTCGGCGCCCTTGGCTGGGGCTGCAATAGCCTGCTCCAGACCAACTCGAGCGTCTCCGAGGTCCCGCAAACGATTATGAGCATCTTTCTGCAGTGCTCGTTGCAGCAAGTGGCGGATTTTCTCGGGAGTCGTTCCGGGTAGGGCCTTCCAGTCGGGCTCCCGCTCCAGAACGGCGGCAATAATGTCGGGCAAGGTCTCGCCTCGGAAGGCCCGGCGGCCGGTGAGCAACTCGTACAGGACACAACCGAATGCCCAGATGTCCGTGCTCTTGTCGATCGGTTTTCCGCGCGCTTGTTCGGGGCTCATATAAGCGGCGGTTCCGAGGATGACACCTTCGCGAGTATCGTCAATGGTTACGGTCGGCGACTGCGTCAACTCGGCCGTTGCGACCTTGGCCAGTCCGAAATCCAAGACTTTCAGCATGCCGTCCGGCGTGATCTGGATGTTGGCAGGCTTCAGGTCGCGGTGAACGATTCCCTTGCGATGGGCTGCGTTGAGAGCATCGACGATCTGCACAGCCATCGCGAGCGCCTCGGGTATCGGCACTGGCCCGCGACGCAAGCGACTGGCGAGCGTTTCACCTTCGACAAGTTCCAGGACCAGCGCCCGAATGCCGCCGTCGTCCTCGATGCCATAAATTGCGGCGATGTGCGGGTGGTTGAGCGATGCAAGTACTCTCGCCTCGCGTTTGAATCGCGCGAGCCGCTCTGGGTCGTCCGTGAAAACACTCGGTAAGATCTTGAGAGCCACGTCGCGCCCCAGTTTTGTGTCGTGCGCTCGATAGACGTCACCCATCGCCCCTGCGCCCAGCTTGGCGGTGATCCGATAGTGCGCAATAGTCTGCACGCGGCTTCAGAATATCGAATCGTAACATCTTTTGTCCGGATGCCACGAGGCCTTTGTCATCGACGAAGAATCCAGGCGCGCTGCGCTTCGCCAGCAGGATCGGCAAGAGCACTCCCATACCCAGCACAACCACAGCGCGGGCGCTGTCCCGCGTTGTGGTAGCAGTAGATCACGCGCGCACGGCCCGTCTCTTTTAGCCTGCAATGTCACAGCCTCCGTTCTCGTTTCATCAATGCTTGATGCAGCACGGATTTTATGTAGGTTTGGTACGGTAATCCCTACTCGGCTGCCTGCTTGCGTGCAAGATCCAAGTCCGCTTCCGCCATCCGGATGGTGACGTTTCTTGAAGCGCGCGCCTGGCGAACCGACTGCCGAGCTGCGCCACGCTGCGCTGTACCATCCTCGATTGCCTGGATCAGGTTGTCCTCGACCATGTCCCGGTGGTCATCCCACCACTTTGCCTCCTCCGCTTCCGTAGCGAACTTCGGCGCCTTTAGTCGGCCTGCTTTAATCGGCATCTTCATCGTCCCTTCATTGAGAAATAGTGAGTGTAGACGACGATGAGTACCCGAGCCTGATCGGTTTCGCCCACGATGGTCCACCGTTCCGCTTCTCCCACAACGTCGTAGTCGATGCCCGTTCATCATGGGCGACCCAGCACAAACAACCACGGCGCGGGCGCGACCGTTCCTACCCGACGGCGGAGGCTTTCCTCGTGGGCGGCAATTCGCGAGTCCACTGGAAGTCTACCGCACTTGGATCGCGATGGTGCGCGTGTCGATGGGGCTGCCGGATATGCTGACCGCCACCGGGATGTCATTGCCGATGATCCCAGTTGGTACCTGGAAATTGATCTGGTAGAGGCCGGCGAAACCAGGAACCAGGCCGGAGAATAGCACTCTAACCGGTATTCCGCCGACTGCGACGGTTGGCGTATCGACAGTCTTATATAGGACGCTGCCATCGGCGGGAGCTACCGTGCCCGTCTTGAGAGGCGCGCCGTTGGGGTCGCCGTTGGGTGTGGCTTTGCCGAGGCCGGTAGTATACAGGGCCAGGAAATCGCCAGGAGCCGCGGGCTGGGCGCAGAAGGAGGCCGGGTCGTAGTTGGACGCGCTACAGTTGCCTGGGAATTTGAGCGCGGCGGCCATCGAGGCCGGCATGGCAAGCCAGGCCGTGCCGTTGAACTGAACAATTGCGTTGAAGCGGTTCTTAGTGGATGGGTCGGCGAGGAAATAGAGGCCCGGCACCGCAGCCGTCATGGTGAGCTTGTAAGGCGGGCTCGTGCCGAACGGAGTCGAGACTGTTACGTCCACGGTTCCCGAGGCCGGCAGCTCGGAGGGGACCAGGAGATCGATCTGGCTCTGAGTCGCCGTCAGGGCGAACAGCGGCGCGGGCATGCCGTTAAAGTTAACCGAGACGCCTTGAAAAACGGTGCCAGGAAAACCCGCGGATTGGTTCTTTGTACCGAATCCGTTACCAAAAAGGCTGACGATAGAGCCCGCCACGGCGGTTCCGGAGGGGCGAAAGGAAGCGTTGCTGACAATGGCACTGATACCGAAGACGGAGAGCGTAACCGGTTTGCTGTCCTTGCCACCGATGGAGAGAACCACCGGCACGTCACCTTGGATCCCTGCCGGGAGTGTAAAGATGACCTGATAGAATCCTGGACCGGTAGTCCAGGTGCCGGCGTTGCCGGGAAAAAAGCGCACGCCACCCACAGTCAACATTGGGAAGGTAGCAGTTCGAGCGAAGTCCTTAGGAGGAGGGCCAATTGGCGTAGCGGGGTTGGTAGGCCCCAGGCCAGTGGCGATCGCCACAAGTATGTCGCCAGCGCGGGCTGGGGCGAAAGGATAGGTCCCGTCCAAAAGACCAAAAATGAAGCCGCTCCCACTGCCGTTCCCGTTAACGGTAAACAGCGCCGGGGCAAAGGGATCGAGCGTGATAATGTAAATAGGCGAAGTGGCGCTGCCCACCGTGACCGTGATGAAAGTTGAACCAGTCGCGACGTCGAAAGGTAGCTGTGCCTCCATCCGCGAGGGACCTACGACTACGACATAGCCCGGCTTACCTCCGACACTGATGCTGACACCCGCGGTAGAGGACCCGAAGTTTGTGCCCAAAATGACGGCGGCCACGCCGGGGCAGAGATGCGTATCCAAGCTGGCGCCGTTTAGCACCGCGGTCACGGTTGGGGTCTGGGCTAGAGCGGCCACGCAGCCAAGTAAGATCAAAGCAAGGAACCGGAGCGTGGCTTCAGTGAATAGATAGCGATTCGAGCACTTCATTCTCCTTGCCTTTTGTTTCGATAGCTACATCTTACGCCAGCAGGATCGGCAACAACACGCCCATTCCCAGCACAAACAGCCACAGCGCCGGTGCGGCCGTTCCCACCGGACGGCGGAGGCGTTCTTCGCGGGCCGCGATGCGCGGGTCGAGCAGCAGCCAGTCGTTGTGGCGACGCTCGAGAAACCAGAATGCCGCGGCTGCTACCGCGCCGTAAATCAAATGGCCGACCATGGCGGGGAATTGCGTTTCGGCATCGGCCGGAGTCCAGATGGCACGTTTCAACAGGAGCGGGAACAGCGTGAGCGGACCGGCGAACCAGCCGATCAGTCCGTAGACCAGACCCCAGGCGATCCCCGAAGCAAGGTTGGGAGCTTCGCGCCGGAACAGGATGCCATAGCTGATGCCCACCAGAATGCTGATGGACAGGTGCACCACGACTCCCAGCGCCGGCGAGGTTCCGCCCGCGATGGCAGCGATTTGCTCCAACGATCCCGTGGCCACCAGGACAATCGTGTAGAGCAGTCCTCCGATGAGTCCCGCCAGCGCGCCCCACTGCACGGAGCGGATCAGGTGAACGCCCGGTCCTTCGGGATGCCTGTGGATGGGATCCGACTCGGTGAAGAAACGCACGGCCAGCCGGTCCACCGCGGCGTAGAGCAGTCCGGCGATCATGCCAAAAATGATCTTCGCGATCAGAGATGCGAACAGCTCTCCGGCATGAATGTACGACCAATCCAGTTCCTTGCCGCGGAGCAGCGGCTGCAAGGTGAGCGGCCCGAGGAACCACCAAAAGATTCCATACGCCATGCCCCAGGACAGGCTGGCGCCGTAGCCACGGACCTCGCGCTGAAACAACATGCCGAACGTGACTCCAACAAAAGCGGAAAACAGATAATGCAGCGTCTCGCCCAGCATTCCGGATGCGGAACCACCCAGCGCGGCGATCGCCCAGCCGCCGATGACGCCCGCCAAAAGACCACCGACGATTGCACGCGGAAAACTGAACGGCGCCAGGATGGGACGGTTGCGCCACCCGCGCAGGGTTCCGAGCACCAGGCCGAGCGGCGCTCCGAGGCAGAGAATGTATCCGGCCAGGTCCGGAAAATTGTCGCGCTGGGTTACGAAGGTGCGCGAGAGATTTGCGGAGATTACCTGCGCGCCGGGGACGACAGCCAGCCAGAGCAGCAGCGCGTAGGCAAGTCCCCAGAGGAATCCCGAGCCACGATCGATGACGCGGTTGGAGAACACCAGAGCGAACAGCACGCCGTAGATCAAGCCGAACACAGGTCCGGTGATCGCGCTCGCGTGGACCGCGAACATCAAGAGCAGCCCGCCCGCGAGTCCGGTGAGGCCGCACGCAACCAGCGCGAGTGAACGCCGATGGGTCATTTGAGATCGATAGTCTGCACGATGTCGCGCGGGAAGAATAACTCGATCACCCAGTCGGTGAGCACGCGAACCTTGCGCTCCATGCCGGGCAGCTTGGAGAGATAAATGCCGCGCCACAACGCCCACGCCAGCAACCCGCGGAAGCGCATCGATTTCTGGCGCGCGAAGGGAACCGTCAGCTCGGCGCAAGCGGTTTGATGCCCAACCACGCACAGCGCGCCGAGAGAATCGAAGTGAAATGGCTGTAGCGGCCGGCCTTGAAGGGCGGCGTGGATGTTGCGCGCCAGCGTGCGCGCTTCCCGCAGCGCGAACTGCGCCGTGGGCGGGCAAGGGTTGCCGGTCTTGCCGTCTTTCAGCGCGGCACAATCGCCCACCGCCCAGACTCCGGGATGGCCGGGAACCGCCATGGTGCTGTCCACGATCAGCGCGCCCCGCCGGTCGGCTTCGATGGGCAGCGTCTTGATCAGCGGATTGGGCGCCGTTCCCGCGGTCCACACCAGCGTCTGGGCGCGGATCTCGCCATCGCTCAGAATCACGCAACCGGGCTGGCAGTCGCTCAGGCGGCAATTGAGCCGAAACGTGACGCCGCGCAGGGCCATGCTTTCCTGCGCGTAACGGCCCAGGGATTCGCTCAGCTCCGGCAGGATGCGGTCGCGCGAGTGGACCAGCACGATGCGCACGTCGGCGCTATCGATGTGCGGATAATCGGCCAGGATGCCGCGGGAGAAATCGTTCAGCGAACCGGCCAGCTCGACGCCCGCGAATCCGCCGCCGGCCACGACAAACGTGAGCATCTCGCGCCGCATCTCCGGATCCGGCTCGCGATCCGCGCGTTCAAACATATCGATCACGTGGTTGCGGATGCGGATTGCGTCGAGCAGGGACTTGAAGTCGAAGGCCAACTCCTCGACGTTCTGCATGCCCAGATAGTTCGAGACGGCGCCGAGCGCGAACACGACGTGATGGTAGAGCAACTCGCGCTTCCCTCCGCCTTCTACTGCGATGTGAATGCGGCGAGCCTCGAGATCCACTTCGCTGACGCGCCCGCGGATCACCTGCGTTCGGCGCAAGCTGGTGCGGAGCGGCGTACTGATATGGCTGGGCTCCAGGCTGCTGCCGGCCACCTCCGCCAGCATGGGCGTAAACAGCAACGCGTTGGTATCGCTGACGAGCGTGAACGCGACGGAGCGATCCGCGCCGAAGACTTCTTCGAGATTCTGCGCCGTCGTCATTCCCGCGAAGCCGCCGCCTAGGATGACGATGTGTTTCGGCTCCGGGGCGGCGGGACGCTGCTGGTGCGGTTCCGGGCCAAGCTTCGCCAAAGCCAGATCGCTCAACGCCTGCACGATCAGCCCGAGCGCGCCGCCGTACAGCACCCAGCCGACCAACTCCGGAAAGAGTCTGCGCATGCCCTCAATGGACCACTCGGGCGAATCGCCCGCAGCCAAGGGGAATAGAATGACGCCGAAGACGACCCAGGCCGGCACGCCGAGCGCCGCGGCGGTCATCGCGCTATCGGCGTATGCGCGCGGCGTGGGGTGGAATGCGATCGCGTAAGCCGCGCCAACCAGGACGGCCAACACGATCCCCGTGAGCGTGCTCTCCTGTGCAACTGCGAGCGGCAGGGCCGCCAGGAGTCCGGCAATCGCGCCAATCGATCCACGCCGGAGAAACTTCATGGGACAGTTACCGTCCTTGTCCCAAAGCCAGTACGAAATACTGGGCCGTACCGGGGCCGGGGTTGCGCCAGCCGTGCTCTTCGTTGGATGCTGCGTAGACCACGGAGCCCGCAGTGATTCGCGTGGTCTGGCCGTTGATGGTTGCATCCAGCACGCCGTCCTGGAGCATGAGCATCTCTTCGTGAACGTGTTTGTGGGGCGGATGCGGCGCCTGACCGGGGCCGAGCTCGGTCAAATGCAGCTCGAAGGGGAATCCCGAGTGCGTTTCGGCTTTCAACACGGCGCGCGATTTGTTTTCTCCGTTGACGCGCACCGGCAGATCGTCATATTTGAAGGCGTGTGACGCGAGAGTTTTCCCCGTTTGTGCCGCGGCCTTAGCGGAGGCCAGTAGGGGAAGTATCAGCCCCAGATCCCGACGAGAGTAGTTCACGAGCGGTTCTCCTCGACCAAGTTTACTACCGAGCGGCTCTCTAGTACTCGCCGTTCGACAGTACGGTCAGGCACCCTGTTGTCGAGGTGACAGTTTGTCGCAGTGTTAGATATCCAGGTGACTATGCAAACGGGACAAAGTGTCCCGTTGCCATCAGAACACCACACATTTTCAACGACTTCTGAATGGCAGACCTCATGCACAGGGAACCTCCGTACAGAGGAAGGATTCAGATGAAAAAGTCAATTGCCAGTCTCGTGTTTTTGAGTTCTACGGTGCTGGTGTTTGCAGGTCAGAAGATCGCTCCCGATCTGAATCTGAGCAATCCGAACGCAGCTCAAGACGTCATCGTTCAGTTCAACGGCCCGGTTTCGGCCGACCAACTGAAGCAATACGGGGGAATCGTCAAGCACGTATTCAGCCGGCTGAATACGGCCGCGGTGAAGCTGCCCGCGCATGTGATCCAGCAACTGTCCAGCGATCCGAACGTGAAGTACATCTCGCCGGACCGGACGAGCAAAGGAGCTCTTGACGTCTCGACGGCAACAGTGAATGCGAATTTGGTCTGGTCCTATGGCTACACCGGCGCGGGCGTGGGAGTGGCAGTCATCGATAGCGGCATCTCGCCCAAGGCGGACCTGAACGGCGCCAACGGAGTATCCAGAGTCGTTTACAGCGAAAGCTTCATCGGGGTTACGGATGCCTCCGACGCGTACGGACATGGGACGCATGTTGCCGGGATTATCGGTGGCAACGGCAGCAAGTCGAGTGGCCTTTCCTTCACAAGGACATTCAAAGGCATGGCGCCGAACGCCAATCTGATCAACCTTCGCGTGCTGGATCAAAACGGCAGCGGGCTAGAGAGTAACGTGATGGCCGCCATCCAACGCGCCATCGATCTGAAGAACACCTACAACATTCGCGTGCTGAATCTGTCGCTGGGCCATCCGGTGTACGAGACTTATAAGCTCGATCCGTTGTGCCAGGCCGTGGAATCCGCCTGGAAGGCGGGCATCGTGGTAGTGGTCGCCGCGGGCAACTATGGGCGGGACGACTCATTAGGAACGAAGGGATACGGAACCATCGCGTCGCCGGGTAACGATCCGTACGTTATCACGGTCGGCGCCACAAACACCAAGGGGACTGCCAGCATAGCCGACGATTCGATCGCCACGTACAGTTCGAAAGGGCCGACGCTTATCGATCGCATCGTGAAGCCAGATCTGGTCGCGCCCGGCAATGGTGTCATCTCGATACTTGCATCGCCCACGTGCACGATCGCGGTCTCGTACCCGAAGACCATGGTACAGGATGCCACTTATGAGATAGGGCTTCCGGGGGCCTCACCCGACTATCTCAAATTGAGCGGCACGAGCATGGCAACGCCCGTAGTAAGCGGCGCCGCGGCGCTCCTTCTCCAAAAGAACCCGGCCCTGACTCCCGATCAGGTGAAGGCCCGGCTCATGAAAACGGCGCGCAAAATCCTTCCATCCTACATGAGTGGGAAGGATGCATTCACGGGTGCTTTGTTTATGAGCCAGGCGGACATTTTCACCGTCGGAGCGGGCTACCTGGATGCCTTCGCGGCATTGCAGAACAACGATCTGGTGACGTATGCCGCGCTGTCGCCCGCGGTGATACTTACCAGCACGGGCGGCGGCAATAAAGTCACGCTCCAGAACATCGTATGGGGCGATAACATCGTCTGGGGTGAGAGTCTTATTTGGGGTACCGCGGTGTTTAACGGCACCCTTAGCAGCCTCAATATCGTATGGGGCGATAACATCGTGTGGGGGGACGCGACGACGAGCGGGTACAACATCATTTGGGGAAGCAACATCGTATGGGGTGATCTTTCCATGAGCGCATTGTCGTCCGATGACGGGGACCAGTCCTGATTGCGGCATGTCATGAGCAAGCGGAGACTAACATAATGTCTACCCAATCAAGACTCTTCGTTGCTGCCGTAATCGCCGTCGCGGCAGCGGGTCTTGCCAGCGCCCTTGTCTTTACGAAGCAACTGAGCGATCCGACGATCTTCGCGCACTGTCTGGCGCTCGCGCTGCTGACGTCCACGTTCAAGGTGCGCTTGCCCGGTATGCGGAACTCGATTGCAGCCAGCTTTGTCCTGTTTCTGATCGCAATGGCGCACCTGAACCTGGCTGAAACGCTGATCCTGACCATTCCTTGCACGGTGCTGCAGTGCCTGTGGCGGCCGCGTTCGAGGCCCAAAGCCATCCAAGTAGTATTCAGCGTGGCCTGCACACTCGTTAGCACGGGCGTGGCAGGGATGCTGTTCTTCTCGTTTGACAACAAAGGCACGTCGGTGCCGGCCCTGGTAGTAGCAGCGACGGCATTCTTCTTTGTCAACTCTCTGCTGGTGGCAACCGTCGTGGGACTCGTCCAATCGGAGTCGATCGGTCAGCTTTGGCGGCAACTCCATCGGTGGGCGTTCCCCTATTATCTTGGGGGCGCGATCATGGCGGCGCTCGTCGTGATGTACAGCCGCGTGGCTGGATTCCATCAGGCATTGGCCATGCTGCCGCTGCTTTACGCTGTCTATCTCTCCTATGACACCTATGTGGCCTCGGAGCGACGGAGAACAGCGGCCTCCTGATCCGGAACGGCGCTCAGCTCACGGAAGCCGAGCGCATATTTCCGCTGCCTTCAGACCGCCGGCCCGCTGGATGCCCGAGACGAACAACTGATCGATGAAGTCCTGATCTGACCCGGTGAAGGCCGCGCCCGGCGAGTCCGCGAGCACGCGAATGGGAGCGACGGCCGCGGCGAAGAACGCCCAGACGGCTGCCTTGCCCGTTCCAACTACGCGCAAGTCTGGCGCGCCTTCCTGCTTGAGAAACGCAAGCGCGGTAAGGATGTCCTGCACGCGATTTGAATCGTCGGAGCGGTTGAACGTCAAAAAGTGCGGCGCGGAACGGTCGCGCGCCGCGACGGAATCGCCGGTCTGAAACACGCTAAGCAATAGCGCGGAATCGCCGGCGTTCCTCCGCGCTGCCTCGGCTCCCGCCGGATCGATCACAACCACGGACGGCGTCTTATTGCCGATCCACAAGCCGCTCACGCGATCGCCCTTGCCCGGCCGGCTGAGCACGATCCGTTCCCCATTGGTTCCCCATTGCGTTCACTGAGCACGTGGTCGGGCCACTCCGTGGCGATCGCCATGCGCAAGCGTTCCCGCCGGACTTCCGGCGAGAGCTGCTCATTCTGCCTCTTCGCCGCCGCGATCCACTGTTCCACCAATTGCTCGTAGGTCAAGGCATTCGGCGGCATCGCCCGCCCGTGCCACACCAGCATGTCCTGCAGCTTCTCAATGTGCGCGCCGCGCTCCTTCACTTCTTTCGGCTGGTCCAAAATGCGTCTGCCGAAAAACGTGTACATGGCTTCGCGGCTGGCCTGGTTGTAGTTGTGCGGCGCGTCGATCTGTATGGTCTCGACGTTGTCCGCCTTGCCGTACAACTCGTAGATGGAGCGGACCGCAGGAAACTCCTCGCGGGGCGTGTTTTTGGTCCAATCGCCGGTAGCCGCGATCATGAGCATCGGCCGCGGCGCCATCATCGCGCCGAATTCCACGTTGAATGTGTCGACGCGCAGCCCCGGAGCATTTTCACATGGCGAGCCGCCCTGCATGATCGTCGAGAGCATGTTGACCGGCACGGCATACTTCACGCGATCGTCCACCGCTGTGAGCAGAAATGTCTGCGTGCCGCCGCCGGATTCGCCGGTCATGGCGATCTTTTCCGGATCGACGTCGGGCAACGATTGCAGGAAGTCCAGCGAGCGGATCGAGTTCCACAACTGCAAGCCTAGCGGGCCAAATGACCACAGTTGCTCGCGCTTCCCCCCGAAATCGTGCGGCGTCTGCATGGTGTCGTCATAGCCGACCATGTCGTAGGAAAACGCCACGAAACCTTGGCGCGCAAGATTGATGCAACGCGCCGGACCGGACATCAGCGGCTGATGCTCCAGCCGTCCGTAGTTCCAGTGGCCGTGCGTCGCGAGCACGCCTGGAAATTTGCCGGTCCGCCCGCGCGGGCGATAGAGATTGCCGCACAGATAATAGCCGGGAAGCGTCTCGAGATAAACCTTCTCGATGGAATAATCGGGATGCTCGATCCGGCCGAAGATCACCGGATGCAGCGGGTTTTTCTCCGGCATCGGAACGAGGCCAGCCGCAAAGAGAATCTGATTGCGCAATTTCCGCTTGTGCGCTTCCCACTCCGCAAGCGTGTGGTAGACCGGCATGCTGAAGTGCGTGTCGGTGTTCGGGACATTGGTATTGCGCGCGTCCTGCGTGGGAACCTGCGCGAAGGCGCACAGCGCCGTGCCAACCAAAGAACCAATGAACCAACGAACCAAAGAACCTTTCATCAAAACAGTTTCCCGATAGATCGCCGCAATTCCCGGAAGATCTGATCCGGTGTTTTATTTGCATCCACGATCACGAAATTATAACGCTTCGCCATGCGGTCGAGCGCGCGGATCACGCGGGTCTGGTAACGCACGAAGCTGTCGTGCATGTCGGCGCCGAAGCGCATATCCATGCCGCTCTCCCAATAGTCGAACGCGCCACGGCCCAGCACCACGCGGGCCAGCAAGTCGCGCACGTCGGCGCGCAAATAATAAATGGCGTGCGGAACCAGCGCGAAGCCGGCCACTTTTTCGATCCAGGAGCGATCCTCGTTGCGGGCGATGGCGCGTGCCATCAGGGAAAAGATGTAGCGGTCCGTAAGCACCACGAACCCGGCGCGCAACGCAGGGATGATCTCGTTCTCCAGGCGGTCCGCGAAGTCGGTGGCATAGAACAGAGTCATGGTCACGGGACCTAGCGTATTGCCTTCTTTGGCGCGCTGGATTCCCTTGCCGGCCAGCGCCCCGCGCGCCAACCCGGTGTCCATCACGGCGTGGCCCTGGTGTTCCAGCCAGAAGCGCAGGCGCGCCACTTGCGTAGAACGGCCCACCGAGTCGGGACCTTCGATGACGATGAGTTTGCCCTGCAGCTCGTCGCGGTCGACACCGGCCAGCGACTCGCTATAGAATTCGAGCGGCTGCTTTGGCAGCATCGATATCTCCCTGAGTGGCGCGCATCACGCCGTTTTGCAAACTCTCGCCGAGTTGTTGCGAGACGATGTCGCGCATCTGCTGCTGCTGTTCTTCGATGGAGCCGGTGGCGTCGATGACGTGAAAGCCGACCTCTTCGATCATGGCCTCATATTCTTCCAGGATGCGGCCCTGAAACAGCCGGAAGCTTTCCTCGACGCTGCGGCTGAGCCCGACGTCCATGCCGGCTTCGTAATACTTGATGGCGTTGCGTCCGCCGAGAATGCGGCCGATGGCCACTTCGAGCGGGACGCGAAAATAGAAGGCGAGATTCGGGCGAACGGCGAATTTGTAGAGATTGCGGACCCAGCGCCGGCTGACGCCGCGGATCACGTCGCGGGCGAACGCGGTGTAGGCGTACCGGTCGGCGCAGACCACGGCGCCGGCCTTGAGCAACGGGACTATGTAGCGCTCCAGGCGGTCGGCGAAGTCGGTGGCGTGAATCAGGCTGAACGTCACCGGCGTAAACATATCTTTCTTCTTGCCGCGCTTGGTGGTTTCCCGCACCAGCGGCGAGGAATTCCATTCGCTGAAGGCGACGGCGATCCGCTGCGAGCGCAGCCACTGGCTGAGCAAGGAAAGCTGAGTGGACTTGCCGGAGCCGTCGATGCCCTCGACTACAATGAGCTTGCCTTTGTGGCGATTGGGGACCAGGAGGCGCATAAGAGGCGTGAAATCACTATTATAGCGTTTGCTAGACTTGCTCGGCCGAAACAGTCTTTTCCAATACAAGATGAGCCTGAGTGAAGGGGTTGTTTCTAACACAAGCTGAGCCTGAAGGCGGGAAGCACAGGGGCGCATGCTGGGGATTGACCATCCACATGGAAGCAGGAGAACGACTG
>Ga0209648_10002486_pt1 | contig 15307 bp, 12 predicted proteins | sample GraSoi2013_115cm_FD_185830 | JGI IMG/M metagenome (GOLD analysis project Ga0209648, IMG submission 185830) | Grasslands soil microbial communities from the Angelo Coastal Reserve, California, USA - Sample 9_17_2013_115cm (SPAdes) (version 2) | ecosystem: Environmental > Terrestrial > Soil >...
ACTCAGTTTTGTTGAAGGCTTCGATTTCGCGTTCGCGTTCGACGACCATGCGCAGCGCCACGGATTGCACGCGGCCCGCGCTGAGCCGCCCGCCGATCGTGCGGCAGAGCAGCGGCGAAACTTTGTAACCTACCAGACGATCCAGCACGCGTCGAGCCTGTTGCGCGTCAACCAGGTTTGCGTCGATTTGTTTCGGATGTTCGAACGCCTGCTGCACCGCGCGCTTGGTAATTTCATTGAACATCACCCGGTAGGAAGGGACCGCAGGTTTCTTGGGCACGATCTCTTCGGCCAGATGCTGGCAAATCGCTTCGCCTTCGCGGTCGGGGTCGGCGGCCAGGTAAATCGCCGTCGCGGTCTTCGCGGTCTTCTTCAGGTCGGCAACAATCTTCTTGTTATTGCGCTTCTTGGCGTCGGGAATGATCTCGTATTCAGGCTCGAAATTATTCTGGACGTCCACGCCCAGGCCCTTCGAAGGCAGATCTTTGATATGCCCGATCGAGGCCTTCACGATGAAGTCCTTGCCGAGATATTTATTGATCGTTTTCGCCTTGGCGGGCGATTCGACTATGACCAGGTTCTTTGCCATTACGTCTCAATCCAGCCACCCACTGATGTATGTTCGATGACTGGAGGTTGCTTGCCGCAGGTTTTCTCGCAGTTGCGGCAAGCGGGCTTGAAAATAACACTAACTGTCCCTGAAAAGCCAAACCGACCCAAAAGAGCACGCTAAATGCTCACCTTATTGAAAAGCGCCAAGACCAGGCGAATTTTGAGTCCGAGGCTCGGCTTGGCGGCCTGAGTCGGCCCTTTCGACTACATTCGTCGCACAAAACACATGCCCGGGAGCGCGCGAATTAATTCCCGCATTTCCAAAGCGAGCAGCGCGCTGGTTAGCTGAGTGATTGACAACTTAGTGCCTTCAGCCAGCGTGTCGATCTGCTGAGGGGTGTCGGTGGAAAGCAGCTTGAAGACCGCTCGCTCATGTTCCGAAAGATCGGGCGGCGAGAGTTTCAATTGATCAACCAGCTCACCTTTCTTCTTTGATTTCCTGCTCGGCGGGGGCAACAGTTGCGCCGCGATCTCTGGCGGTAATTCAGCGGCGACGTCTTGCCATTGCTGCACCAGCTTCGCGCCCGCTCCTTTTATTAGATAGTTCGTGCCAAACGAATTTCGCGAGGTGATGTTACCGGGCACCGCAAATACCTCGCGGTTCTGTTCCATCGCCAGCCGGGCCGTGATTAGCGAGCCGGAATTCTCAGCCGCTTCAACTACCAGCACGCCCAGGCTCAATCCGCTGATCACTCGATTACGATATGGAAAATTCTCTGAGACCGGCGGAGTGCCGAGCGGGAACTGAGTGACCATTGCCCCCGCATGTTTCAGAATATCGTCGGCCAGCTTCTTGTGATCGCGCGGATAGATTTGACCGAGTCCCGTCCCCATCACTCCCACGGTCCGCCCGCCCGCTTCGAGCGCGCCGCGATGCGCTGCGGCATCAATACCCCGGGCCAGCCCTGAAATGATCGTTACGCCGCGTTGCGCCAGTTCACGCGACAACATCAGCGCCGCATTCTGTCCATAAGTAGAACAACGCCGCGAGCCGACAATCGCGACACACGGCCGCTCGAGACAATCTGCCCACGCGCCTTTCACGTACAAGACCACGGGTGGATCGTAAGTCTCGCGCAGCAGGGCCGGGTACACTCCGTCGTCAAGCACGAGGATGTCACCATCCAGTTTGCGCACGCGTTCGATTTCGGCTTCGGCGCGCTCATGCAACTCGCGCGTAGCGATGCTCTCGATCGTTTCCGGCGGCAATCGCAGCAGTGCAAGTTCGCGGCGCGGCGCGTCAAAAATCGCCTCAGCCGAGCCGAAGTGTTCGAGCAGACGAGACGTGACCCGCGGCCCAACTCCGGGAGTCATGTTGAGGGCAATCCAATCTTTCATGAGTGAGCCGTTAGCAGTGAGCTGTCAGTTAACTGGAACTGGGATCAGCAGGAGATCTGAAACCTACTATGCGGTGAGAGGGAATATCACTTAGGGCAAGAAGCGTCAAGCGGGAGCTTGTAGCAATTTCTTTATCAACAACCGGGCGTTAGCAAGCAACATTCTGGCAGAAACGCGTAAGGTTTTTCCTGCTTACTGCTTCCTGCCTACTGCTTTCTTTTCGTGGCGGAGGCGTGTAGGAATCGAACCTACCTGAGCCTGCTCTCGCAGTCTCACTGACGGTTTTGAAGACCGCGCCGTTCACCAGAACAGATGCGCCTCCGTGCCAAAGGCTTGACCCTACCCGCCGCAAAACCCTCTGTCAAGCAAAGCATCTCGGCGGCAGTATTTCCAATCTGGCTTTCTGGTTTATCTCCGCTGGGTAAGAACGATCCACGAAATCACACTAAATCGTCCGAACAAGTTAGGCTCTTGCTTCGGACATTTCGTGGATCGTTTCCCCTGGCAAGGAAACTTCTTAAAACAGGCTCATTGCTAACTGACCTTGACCCCGAAACCAGCCTGACAATAGAATGGTGTCGAACGAACGTTCGAACGGCCAAAAGGGACGCTTCTGACACAGCAACTGCATGATCAACTTTCAAACGTCACCAGACGAATACAAACACTGGAAACTCAAGATTGGCGGCCCGGTCGCCCAGCTTTCGATGGACGTGCAGGAGGATCAAACTCTCGCCGAAGGTTACAAGCTGAAGCTCAATTCGTACGACCTCGGCGTGGACATCGAACTCGCCGACGCCATTCAACGCTTGCGCTTCGAACATCCGGAAGTTCGTGCCGTCGTGGTGGCCAGTTTGAAGCCGCGGATCTTTTGCGCCGGCGCCAACATTTACATGCTGGGCACGTCGTCGCACGCCTTCAAAGTTAACTTCTGCAAATTCACTAACGAGACGCGCTGCGCAATCGAAGATGATTCGCGACATTCGGGCCGCCGCTACATCGCCGCCTTGAACGGAACAGCCTCAGGTGGCGGCTATGAACTGGCCATTGCCTGCGACGAGATCTATCTGGTTGACGATAGCAACTCAGCGGTTTCCCTTCCCGAAGTTCCACTGCTTGGCGTTCTGCCGGGGACCGGCGGCTTAACGCGTCTGGTCGATAAGCGAAAGGTGCGGCGCGATCGGGCTGATGTTTTCTCAACGCTCGCTGAAGGGCTGAAAGGCAAGCGCGCGAAAGATTGGGGACTGATTGACGACTCGTTTCCCACCAGCAAGTTTCAGGAAGCAATCGACGCGCGTGTAGCGCAAGTTGTTAACTTGCACCCTGCGGAAAATACGCAAATAGGCATCAAGTTGAACCCGCTCGCATTCGAGTCAACCGACGACACTCGCGATTACAAATACGTCAGCGTGAAGTTGCATCGCGAAAAACGTTACGCCGATCTTACCGTGCGCGGGCCGGAGTCTGATTTACCGACGACACCGGATGAGATTCTAAGAATGGGCGATGCCTATTGGCCGCTGCGGGCTTTTCGGGAACTTGATGATGCACTGCTGCATTTGCGCGTCAACGAGCCGGAGATTGGTTTGGCTTGCCTGCGTACCGAAGGCGACATTGATAATGTTTTGGCAGTCGACAAGACCCTCGTCGCAAATCGCGATCACTGGCTGGTGCGCGAGACACTGTTGAATATGGCGCGCGTCCTGCGCCGGCTCGATCTCACGGCGAAGAGTTTCTTTGCGATTATCGAGCCCGGCAGTTGCTTTGCCGGAAGTCTGCTGGAGCTGGCGCTGTCATCTGATCGCGTTTACATGCTGAACAATCCTGATCAGAAAATTAAGATCGCCGCAAGCGAACTCAACGCCGGCGCTCTACCAATGAGCAATGGACTGACTCGTCTGCAGTCGCGTTTCCTGGCTGAACCGGAAAAAGTTGATGAGGTACTCGCTCAAAAAACTCCTTTCGACACTGAAGCGGCAGAGGAAGCAGGTCTGGTTACTTTTGCTCCCGATGATCTGGATTGGGAAGACGAGATACGTCTGGCGATTGAAGAGCGCACTTCGCTTTCCCCTGACGCATTGACCGGCATGGAAGCGTCGCTGCGCTTTGCCGGACCCGAAACGATGGACACGAAAATCTATGGGCGGCTGACCGCGTGGCAGAATTGGATCTTTCAAAGACCGAACGCGGTCGGGCCGCAGGGGGCTTTGACGAACTACGGCAAGCCGACGCAGGCGCAGTTTGATTACAAGAGGACGTGATGCTGGGAGCGCGGACGTCTCGTCCGCAATGAGCGCAGAGCGCGAAAGGTATTGGGTCGGGCGCAAAGAATAAGAACTGAGCGCGCTGACGCGCGCTGTGCGGACGGGACGTCCGCGCTCCCAGCAGGAGAAGTTATGAATCTTTACGATCGCATTCCCAACAACGTAAATCTTTCCGAAGACAAGCGTCTGCAACGCGCTTTGGAAAAGTGGCTGCCGAACTATCTCGACTGGTGGCATGACATGGGGCCCGACGGTTTCCAAGGCAAAGACGTCTGGCTGCGCACCGCGATTGACGTCGGGTCAGAGGGCTGGGCGCATTTCGATTATGTGAAGATGCCCGACTATCGCTGGGGCATTTTTCTCGAACCGGCGCAGCCCGACGCGAAGGTTGGCTTTGGCGATAACTACGGAGCGCCTGCTTATCAGGAAGTGCCCGGCGAGTTTCGCAACTCTCTGCGCCGGATCATCGTCACGCAGGGCGATACTGAGCCGGCTTCGGTCGAACAGCAACGGCAACTCGGTCACACGTGTCCGTCGCTCTACGACATGCGCAATCTGTTTCAGGTCAACGTCGAAGAGGGCCGCCACCTTTGGGCGATGGTTTATTTGCTGCACGGATATTTCGGACGCGATGGTCGCGATGAAGCCGATGCTTTACTGGAACGACGCAGCGGCAATCCCGACAAACCGCGCATCCTCGAAGCTTTCAATCAACCGTGCGACGACTGGCTAAATTTCTTTTCGTTCACAATGTTCACGGATCGCGACGGCAAGTATCAGCTCTCAGCCCTGGCTGAATCAGGATTCGAGCCGCTGGCCCGCACCTGCAAATTCATGTTGACCGAAGAAGCGCACCACATGTTTGTCGGAGACACGGGGTTGAGCCGAGTGGTCCGCCGCACCGCGCAGTTGATGAAACAGAGTCCGAATGAAGACGTGCGCGAGTCAGGTGGCATTCCCCTTGACATCATTCAGCGTTACATCAATTTTTGGTTCAGCTATTCGCTTGATTTGTTCGGCGGCGAGATTAGTTCGAATTCTGCGGACTTCTTTGCCGCGGGACTAAAAGGCCGCTTCAAAGAGCAGGAACAATACACCGATCACGTTGCCAGTGAAGGTTCCTTCACGATGACGGTGGTCGAAGATGGAAGGCTCGTGCCCCGCGAAGTGCCTTTGCGCAATGCTCTGAACGAAGTGCTCCGTGGTGAATACGTGAAGGACTGCGAGAAGGGTCTGGCTCGCTGGAACAGGGCCCTCGCCGATGAAGGCGTCAGCGATCGGCTATTTCTGCCGAACATTAGATTTCATCGCCACGTGGGCGAATACGCCGGCCACTCTTTCGATGTCGAAGGCAACCTGATTTCAGAGGAAGACTTCGAGAAGCGGAAAAGCCGGTGGCTGCCTTCAATCGAAGATCGCGAATATGTGCGCAGCCTGATGCGGCCCGTTACCGATCCGGGCAAGATCGCTAACTGGATTGCGCCGCCGGCGGCAGGCATCAAGGGCAAACCGTTTGAGTTTGAATATGTGAGATTGTGAGATTGATTCATTGAATCATTGATTCATTGGCCTCTTGGCCAAGGCTCGAAATGATTCAATGGATCAATGACTAAATGAATCAATAGTTTGATGAATCAATCACCCGATTTTTCTCGTTACGATCAAAAGCTCGAACTGATCCTGCGCACTTCCGCACGCATTTTTGCCGATAAGAGTTTTCATTCAACCTCGATGCGCGAGATTTCTCGCGAGACCGGAGTCAGCCTCGCCGGGCTTTATCATTACTGCAAATCAAAAGAAGAGCTGCTGTTTCTTATTCAGGATCACTGCTTCGGCCGGGTGCTGGAGCGGCTGGAGCAGCGAATTAAAGGAATCACCGACCCGTTTGAAAAGTTGCGCATATTCATTGACAATCATCTTTCGTTCTTTGCCGCAAACATGGCCGAGATGAAAGTACTATCGCATGAGGCTGAGTCGCTCGCGGGCGATCTTCATGAACACGTGTCCACGAAAAAGGAAAAATACGCCCGGCTCGCGCGCAGGATTCTGCGAGAGATGCAGGAACGGCAGCGAATTAAGTCCCAGATAGATCTTACGGTTGCGACTTATGGGCTGTTTGGGATGATGAACTGGATTTACAACTGGTACGATCCGCGCGGGAAGTTGTCTGTCAATCAACTGGTCGATAATATTACCCGGCTGTTTGTAAACGGTTTTCTTGTGCCCGGAAATGCACAGTTCGCGCTCGAGGATTCTCCAGCCTCTGAGAAAGTAAATATCTGGCGCAGTGCTTAATCAGTGGCAATGCAATCTCCAATAACAGAATTGAATCGCCTCCTGGTTGACTATAACGTCGATCGGGGCGTCGCGGTCTTGACACTGAACGATCCGCCCGCCAACACTTATTCGTACGAGATGATGCAGCAGCTCGATGCGCGGATTCTCGACGCGCGCATGGACGAAAGCGTGCAGGTGATTGTGCTCACCGGGAGCGGTGAGAAGTTCTTTTGTGCCGGGGCGAATATTCAGATGCTCAGTAGCGTTACGCCCGAATTCAAATACTATTTCTGCCTGCATGCGAACGAAACGCTGGCGCGTCTGGAGCAAACACCAAAGCTGGTAATTGCCGCGATTAATGGGCACTGCGTCGGCGGCGGATTGGAAGTCGCGATGGCCGCCGATATTCGGGTCGCGCGCCGCGCAGCGGGCAAGATTGGTTTGCCGGAAGTGAGCCTGGGCGTCCTGCCCGGAACGGGCGGCACTCAACGGCTGGCGCGCATAGTCGGAAAATCGCGGGCGATTGAATTGATGGCCACTGGCGAACTTTTTGATTTCGAGAAAGGCGAGGCGCTCGGGCTGGTCAATCAAATCTTCGACGCCGACAACGGCCCGGCTTTCATGTTGCGGGTGTGGGATTACGCTCTTCAGTTCACTACGCCTGACAAAGCTGCGCGCGCGGTCGGGCGTATAAAACGAGCGGTACAAACCGGCGCTGAGATTCCGTTTGAATCCGCACTGGCGCTGGAACGCGAGCTGCAACAGCAACTGTTTCTGTCAGAAGACGCAAAGGAAGGCCTTGACGCTTATCTCAACAAGCGGAAGGCGCAGTTCAAAGGAAAATGAGTTGTGGAGTGCGCCGGCAGAGCGAAGCGGCGCCGGCGCTTTGGATTGCGTTACCACATAGTAAATAAAACAAGGCGGTGTCGCGCTATGCTTGGCACCGCACTCCAAAGTTATGGACGACGAACAGATCAAGATTGCCGAAGACGACGGCATTGTTACCATCACGCTCAACCGGCCTGAGCGGCTGAACGCTTTTGTCGGCCACATGCGCCGGGACCTGGCTGAAGCGCTCGAGGAAGCCGGCAGCGATCCGCACGTCCGCGTCGTAATCATTACCGGCGAAGGTCGCGCATTTTGCGCCGGCGGCGACGTACAGTTCATGTGCGAGCTGGTGGAGCGAGAGGACGCCGAAGAGTTCGCGCGCATACTTGGCGCCGCTCGTCGCGTCGTGCTGGCAATTCGGCAGATGACTAAACCGGTGATTGCTTCGATCGAAGGGCCGGCCTCAGGCGCGGGTTTCAATCTCGCGTTGGCTTGTGACCTGCGCATTGCATCGTCGACGGCGACGTTCAGCCAGTCATTCGTCAAGCTTGGTTTCCATCCCGATTGGGGCGGGACATATTTTTTGCCGCGCATGGTTCCTTCGAACATCGCCTGCGAACTCTTCTTTCTCGGCGACACGATCGATGCGCAAGAGGCCCTCCGGATGGGTCTGCTCAATCGCGTCGTAGCGCCCGAACAACTCGACGCAGAAACGCGAAAACTGGCCGAGCGTTTACGCGCGGGCCCGGCAGTGTCAATCGCCGCGGCCAAGCATGCTGTGTATGCGAGCGAGCATGACACTTTGGAAAAGATGCTCCAATACGAATCGGATGCCCAACTGCGCTGCTTTCAGTCCGAAGACGGCCGCGAAGGCATCCGCGCGTTTACCGAGAAGCGGCCGCCGCGATTTACGGGGCGATGACGCCACGGAGGCACAGAGACACAGAGGGTAAATAAGCAGTTTGAGTCGGAAGTCTCAAGTTACTGTTTCCGCCATTTGACCGATTGACCTAACTCGACCAAACTGTTTGTTTCGTTTTCTGTGTCTCTGTGCCTCTGTGGCAATTCTTTTATGAAACTGGCGAACAAGCTGGCATTTATCACCGGGGGTGGACGAGGCATCGGCCGCGCCATCGCGATTGCCTTTGCGCGCGAAGGCGCCTCAGTCGCGTTAGCCGCACGTACGCACGACCAGATCGAAAAGGTTGCGAATGAAATTGGAGTTGGCGCAGCGGCTTTCGTGTGCGACGTGGCGCTGTTCGGAGATGTCGAGCGGGCTTTTGAACTTACCATCAAGAAGTTCGGGCGCGCGGCGGACATTCTGGTCAACAATGCGGGAATAGCCGAGACCGCGCCTTTTGTGAAAACTGACGAGGCGATGTGGCAACGTCATCTGGCGGTCAACCTCACCGGCACCTTTCATTGCACACGCCTCGCTCTGCCGGCGATGCTGGTCGCTGGTTGGGGACGGATTATCAATATCGCTTCGATTGCCGGAAAAACCGGCGCACCCTACATCTCGGCTTACGCTGCTTCCAAACATGGCGTACTCGGCCTGACGCGAACGCTGGCGCTGGAAGTCGCCGCCAACGGTATCACTGTCAACGCGATCTGTCCGGGCTATGTGGATACGGAAATGACTTCGCGGGGTGTCGAAAACATTGTGGCCAGAACCGGCATATCAGCCGAGGAAGCGACGGAGGCTCTCAAGCGTATGAGCCCGCAAAACCGCATGGTAACTGCGGAAGAGGTGGCGGCGCTGGCCTTGTTGCTGGCCTCAGACGACGGCCGCGGCATCAATGGCCAGGCGATCAATGTCGATGGGGGCAGCGTTCTCTTCTAGTGATAGTTTTTCGAACTTTGTGCTTTGAACTTTGTACTTTGCTCGCCGGCGAATCGAGCAGCTTGACCGCTCGAAGAAACCAAGTTCAAAGTACAAAGACCAAAGCACGTTTTTCTTGAATGATCGAAAACCTTGGCAATCTTGAGCGCACGCATTCATGCGGAGCACTGCGCAAAGAACATACCGGCCGGCGCGTGACCCTGATGGGTTGGTGTGCGCGGCGCCGTGACTTTGGGCCGCTCACCTTTATCGATCTGCGTGACCGCGACGGCATCACACAGATCGTCGTGAATCAGGAGAAATCGCCTGACGCGCACGCGAAAGCCAAAGAGGTGCGCGGCGAATATGTGCTCGCGGTAACCGGCCAAGTTGTGTTGCGCGACGAAGGCGCCCGCAACCCAAAACTCGAAACCGGAGACATTGAAGTACAGGCGACTGAAATCGTAATCCTCAACGACGCGCGTACGCTTCCCTTCCAACTGGACGCCCCGGCGTCTGAGGCGTTGGCCAGCGAGGACGTGCGTTTGAAGTATCGGTACCTCGATCTGCGCCGGCCGAAGTTACAGGCGAACCTGCGTCTGCGCCATCGGGTGCTGTTGGAGATCAATCGCTACATGGACGAGCAGGGTTTCACCCAGATTGAAACGCCGAACCTGATCAAGTCCACTCCTGAAGGCGCTCGTGATTACATCGTGCCGTCGCGGGTCCAACCGGGAAAGTTTTTCGCGCTGCCACAGTCACCGCAAATTCTCAAACAGATTTGCATGATCGCCGGACTGGATAAGTACTACCAGATTGCGCGTTGCTTTCGTGACGAAGACCTGCGCGCCGATCGCCAGCCAGAGTTTTCCCAACTCGATGTCGAGATGAGCTTCGCCACGCCTGATCAGATCTATGTGCTCGTCGAAGGACTGTTTGCGCGTCTCTTCAAACTAATCGGCGCCGACCTGCAGACTCCGTTTCCGCGCTTCACTTTCGCTGACGTGATGCGACGCTTCGGATCGGACAAGCCGGATCTGCGGATTGAAGGAATGGAACTGAAGGATCTGTCGCCCGCGCTAAAGGGGACAACATTTCCTCCCTACGCATCAGCCCTGGACGACGGCGGCGAAGTTAAGGGTATCGCTGTCCGCGGGGGCGCAGCGATGTCACGCAAGGCGCTGGACGAATTGCAGGAATTTGCCAAACGTTATGGCGCCGGCGCGTTGGCCTGGATCAAACTCGGCGATGAACTCTCCTCGTCACTGCTGAAGGCCTTGGGAAATGAAACCGTTACTCAGCTGGCGGAAGTCGGCGGCGCTAAAAAGGGCGATGCGGTGCTGATAGTTGCCGGCAAACCGGATGTCGTCGCAGCCAGCCTGGGGGCGTTGCGCAATGAAGTTGCCAGACGAGAGAAACTTATTCCCGAGAATGTTTTCGCACCCTTATGGGTAACTGAGTTTCCGATGTTCGAGTTTCATCCGGACGACGGCCGTTATTACTCGATGCATCACCCGTTCACTTCGCCAATGGACGAAGACGTGACGTTGCTGGAACGCGCGGTCAAGGGCGAAGCAAATCTGTTCGGGCAACTGCGCGCGAAGGCTTACGACGCAGTTATCAATGGCGTCGAAGTCGCCGGCGGCTCAATCAGAATTCATCGGCGCGACGTGCAGTCGATAGTTTTCACGGCGCTGGGGATGACGGAAGAAAGCGCGCGCGCGCGGTTTGGTTTCTTTCTCGACGCACTGTCTTACGGCACGCCGCCGCATGGAGGCATCGCTTCCGGAATCGAACGCACGATGATGGTTTTGGTGCCCACCGATAACATTCGCGACGTGATGGCTTTTCCCAAGACCGCTTCGGCGCAGGACCTGATGATCGACGCGCCCGGCGAAGTCGATCCGAAGCAGTTGCAAGATCTGCATTTGAAGATCGTTGGCGACTAGCGATACTCGCTTAGCGACACAAACTTCCTTTTGCTAATCGTGGCTTTTTCTATTCAGCAAGCACACGTTGACGAGATTCTCAATCATGCGGAGCGCGAAGCCCCCCGCGAATGCTGCGGTCTAATCGGCGGCAATTCAGCTGATACTCAGACGATTTATCCGCTGCGAAATGTGGCTGCCGATCCGCTCGTGACGTACGAAGCCGCGCCTGAAGATTTATTTGCGGCGCAGCGCGCCATGCGTGATCGCGGCGAGCAGTTGGTGGCCATTTATCATTCCCATCCCCGCTCGAAAGATCCCGAGCCGTCGGCCACGGACGTGCGGCTTGCCTACTATCCATCAGCGGTTTACCTTATTGTTGGACTGGGAGATAAAGAGCCCTGTTTACGGGCTTTCCGTATTTCAGAGCGCGAAGGCACCTGGGAACCGGCCGTTTACACAATCGTCGCTGACGCCAATCGCTGAAACAGAAACCACCGGGCTCTCGTAGGGATCTTTAGATGGAGCCGAAACGCAGCAAGTACGACACGAATCCGCTCGACGGAAAGGCCGCCGATCGCGCCGAGCAATCCTTCGATTCGTCCCGCCCGGGACCGCCGACTGAAGAGGTCCGGGGTGGAACGACGCGTGAGGTCGGACGCCGAAACGAGAGTGAAGCGGTCCGGGGCTATGCGGAAAGCGAAGCACCAACGCGGCGCATCGACGATAACCTGGCTTCGTCCTATCCCTCAGTATTCATCAAGCCGCCTCCAAAGCCCACCGCGACTTACCAGCCACCACGCGTTCCGGTCTCGAATATTTATCAGCCGCCACCGGTTCCGCCTCCGAGTGTCTATCAACCGCCGCAAATGCCGGTGTACACGACTGGTTCGAATAAGGTCGCGGGGTTGGGTATTCCTGAGAAGTGGGCAGTCATTCTTCCCTACATGCCCTTCTACCTGGCGATGGTCGCAGCCATTGTCGAACTTCTGCTTGCACCACGAACTGAAACCCGAGTCCGTTTTCACGCGGCGCAGGGGTTGGCTTTGCAAATTGGGATCACGGCAATCAGCACCCTGCTTACATTGGCCGGAGCTATTACCGGCAGGTGGACGGGCGCAGGCTTTTTTTCTGTGGCTAGCGGCATATTTCTGATCATCTCGATGGTTCGGCTTTGGAAGGGAAAACCTCTTAGCATTCCTCCGTTGGAAGAACCCACAAAGTGGCTCGATCAAAAAATAAAGCCGCGAAAGTAAGCTAAGGCGCGCACGCGTCCATGAACCAAATCGGTATTCTGATGAACCAAATTGAAGCATTTCGGGGCGCTCGCGGCTCACGCTTAGCCCAGGAGCCCTCGCGAAATCCAACGGTTGTAATTGTCGAGAGAGCATGCTAAGTCAAGGCCTGCGGAGAAAGTCTTCAAAAAATAACATTCGCCGGGGCGGGTGTGGGTCGCCTTGGCACTGGCTTTGATTTACTAGCCAAGGCAAACGCGTTCGTCCGGGAATCATCGAAACCTGGAAGCGAGCGTGTGGGCAAGATTTTGAGAGGAGCTTTTCAAATGATTCGACAGAAATATCAAGGCGCAAACCGGTGGCTGGCATGGGTGATGTCGATGGCTATCGTGCTGATGCCGCTGGCGGCTTTTGCGCAGACCCAGATCAGTTATCACAGCAACAGATACAAACCCACGGATGATGTGAAGTTAGGCCGGCAGGCAGCCGCGGAAGCTGAACAACAATTCCCGCTCTTACGAGATTCCGAGGTCAACGCTTATGTGGAACGAGTTGGGCAGCGCTTAGTGGCGGCAATCCCACAAGAGTTCCAGCATCCCGAATTTCGGTATTACTTCAAAGTCATCAATGCCAGCGACATTAATGCATTTGCTTTGCCTGGCGGGCCGACGTACGTCAATCGCGGCATGATCCAAGCCGCCCGCACTGAAGGCGAAATGGCCGGCGTTATGGCGCACGAGTTGAGCCACGTGGCCTTGCGGCACGGGACGGCCCAAGCGACTAAAGCACAAAAGTACGCAATCGGCGCCGGCGTGGCCGGCATACTTGGAACTATCCTGGGTGGTCCGGGATTGGGGCAGTTAGCTCAACTTCCCGTTGGTGTGTATTTTCTAAAGTTCAGCCGTGAGTACGAAACCGAAGCGGATCTTCTGGGTGCGCGAATCATGGCCAACGCCGGTTACGACCCGCGTGAGCTGGCCAATGTGTTCCGGACCCTCGAAGCCCAGGGAGGCGGTGGCGGTGGTTTCTTGAGTGACCACCCGAGCTCGTCAGATCGATACGCCCGCATCAACCAGGAAGCGCAATATCTGAGGGTCCAAAACCGTTTCCAGGACGACCGGCAGTTCTATGGCATCAAAGAGCGTTTGCGCGGCTATCCGCGGGCGCAGACGATGGCTGAGATTCAGCGCAGTGGCCGACGCTATCCGAATCAGGGAGGCGACTACCCCAACGGCGACCGGACGGGCTATCCGAACGACCGCAACGGTTATCCGACTACACCGAGGGGCCGGGTCGAATATCCTTCAACGCGTTATCGGAGCTACAGCCAGGGCGTATTCAGCGTGAGCGTCCCGGATAATTGGCGCGAATTGTCGGAGCAAGGTTCCGTTTGGTTTGCGCCGCAGGGAGCTTACGGATCGTCGGCGAACGGCCAGGCGGTCTTCACTCATGGCGTCAGCTTTGGCGTGGCGCAAACGCGCAGTCGGAACTTGCAGCAGGCGACAAATGAATTCATCAATGGCCTACAGCAAAGCAGTGGCGATTTGAGGGCGCGCAGCGGATATCAGCGCGCTAATGTCGACGGCCGTTCGGGATTGCTGCTCACGTTAAGCAATATCAATGAAGTCACCGGACGTTCGGAAATCGTCAACGTGGTCACAACTCAGTTGAGCAACGGCGAGTTGTTCTACATGATTACCGTCAGCCCAGAGAGCGATTACGGCACTTATCAGAACGTTTTTCTAAACATTCTGCGTACGGTGCAGCTCAATGACTAAGATAGAAATCTCAAAGAGGATGCATCGTTCCCTCTCCCACTGGGAGAGGGCTAGGGTGAGGGCTTTAGTATCGGCCCGCAGCTACGCCCCTCTTCCCTAGCCCTTCTCCCAGTGGGAGAAGGGAACACGCAAATCCTATCCTTAGGGCGCCTTGACACTCGCCATTCCGCTCCCTATAGTCTCTAATTTCGCGCTTGCCCCAGTTCGCACGCGTTAGCATCACGAATTAACGGAGTTTTTGAATGCCTAATCATAAGTCAGCAGAAAAGCGAGTCAGACAGAACGAGCGCCGTCGCCTGGTTAATCGCAGCAATCGCACCCGCTTGCGCTCTTCGATCAAGGACCTGCGCGGCGCACTGGATGGGGACGCAAAACAGGCCGTGGCGTTGCTCCCAAAAACAATTTCTGAAATTGATAAGGCCGTCCAGAAAGGCGTGCTGCATCGCAACGCTGCTGCCCGGCACAAATCACGTCTGACTGTGCGCGTAAATCAAACCGGCAAGTAAGTACAAGAGCCGTTTGCGGCAGCAAACGGATATTGGCGTCAGGAAAAGGTTTAAAAGAAATCAAAGAGCGAGGTGGATCGGTTTCGGTCTTCCTCGCTTTTTCAATTCATCAACTCGCAGACCAGCATTTCGACTTGCATCCGCGGCGTGGCTTTCGAACTTTTGATGGCCAGGTCCGCTTGCGCGATACGCTGAAGCCCGCGGGCCAGCGTGTTCGATTCAATCCGGCCCAGCATTGAAAGATAAGCGCTCTGCTTGAAAGAAGGCATGCGCACTTCGCTGAAGATCTGTCCTGGTGGGGCTCCCTGGGACAATAATTCTTTCGCCAGCGCCATACGGCGATAGGTTCCCCCAATCAAACCAATCAGCATTACCGGTTCGACTTGATCGTCAAGCAAATCCTTCAACGTGTTCAGCGCGGCTCTGCGATTGCGGGCGAGAATATGATCAGTCAACTCCCAGTTCATGTGCTCGCGGGAACGACCTGTCAGTTGGTCAATCAACTCAGTCGTGATAAGACCCGAGGGTAAAGCCGCCGCTGCCAGCTTGTTCAATTCATTCGTCAGAGTGTTCAGGTCGCTCGCAACTACGTCGAGGATTCGTCGTGCAGCCGCCGGTTCGATGTCCGTCTTCAATTTTTTCAGATGGGCCCTGATCCACGACTGAAGTTCCGGCGCCTTCAAGGGCTGGAACTCAAAGGCAGCCCGTGACATAAGGGT
>Ga0209648_10002489_pt1 | contig 15296 bp, 9 predicted proteins | sample GraSoi2013_115cm_FD_185830 | JGI IMG/M metagenome (GOLD analysis project Ga0209648, IMG submission 185830) | Grasslands soil microbial communities from the Angelo Coastal Reserve, California, USA - Sample 9_17_2013_115cm (SPAdes) (version 2) | ecosystem: Environmental > Terrestrial > Soil >...
GCGGTTGCCAGCCACGCCCCGTGACACCGTGAGGATGAGCGGAGTGTGGGGCTCTTTTCATCCGATATTGAAACGGCTGCTGGCTTCCGACATCGTGATCCGAATGTGCGAGGGGATGGCGGACATCTTTGTGGTCCTTTACGTGACCAACGTCAGCGGCATTACGATTCCAAAGTACGGGATGCTTGTCGCCATTCAATTGATGACGGCCATTCTCATCTACGTGCCGTCGGCGAAGATCGCGGGCCGAGTTGGGAGGAAGCCGTTCGTGATTGCCACCTTCATCTGTTTCGCACTCTACCCGGTGACCGTTATCCTCGCGCACAACTTCGGAGGGCTGGTCCTTGCCTTCATCGTTGGAGGCCTGCGGGAGATCGGCGAACCATCCCGAAAGGCCATGATTGTGGACTTCGCAGAACCGCAGTTCCGGGCGCGGACCGTGGGGCTGTATTACCTGGTTCGAAGCTTATCGATTACTCCGGCATCGGCAATCGGCGGCCTGCTTTGGAGGGTGCGTCCAGAAATTCCGTTCGTGACCGCCGGGCTGATTGGAGTCGCTGGAACGCTGCTATTTGCGGCATCCGTACAGGAACAGCACGCTGGCTAGAAAAAATCCGACGCGAAAAACTATGCTGTAGTGAATATTTCTCGACTTCAACCCGGTATTCGTTAGAATTCACCCTCTTGGGATTCCCCTGTCGTGATTATCCGTGGAGGCACGCCATGAAAATTCATCAACATTTTCGATCATTGGTTCTTAAAGCGGTAATCCTATTCTGCGCAATCGCGGGAGCGCACGCCGCCAGCGCGCAAACGACGCAAGAAGTTTACACGCCTACTCCCGAGAATCTGAAGGCGCGCACGTGGTTCCAGGATGCCAAGTTCGGAATGTTCATCCACTGGGGGGTGTATAGCGTACTGGGCGACGGGGAATGGATCATGGAGAGGCGGCCGATCAACAAAACGGACTACGCGAAGGTGCCGGCGTTTTTCAATCCGATCAAATTTGATCCGGCGGCGTGGGTGGTGTTGGCAAAGGCTGCGGGGATGAAGTACATCACCATCACTTCGAAGCATCATGACGGATTCGCGATGTTCGATTCGAAAACGTCGGATTGGAACGTTGTGGCGGGGACGCCGTACGGCAAAGACGTCATCGGGATGCTCGCGGCGGAATGTCACAAGCAAGGCATCAAGCTCTTCTTGTACCACTCTCAACTGGATTGGCATTCGACGGATTATTTCCCGCGCGGGCGCACGGGGCTTCGCACGGGGCGTCCGGATTCCGGGAATTGGGATGCATATCTGAATTTCATGGACGGACAGTTGCGGGAGCTGTTGACGAACTACGGGGAGGTCGGGGGCATCTGGTTTGATGGGATGTGGGACAAGCCGGACGCGGATTGGCATCTCGCCCGCACGTACGCGCTGATTCATCAACTACAGCCGCAGGCGCTGGTCGGCAGCAATCATCATAAGAATCCATTTCCCGGAGAGGACTTCCAGATGTTCGAGAAGGATTTGCCGGGCCAGCACACCACGGGATTCAACCCCGAGCAATCGGTCAGTGCTCTGCCATTGGAAACCTCGGAGACCATGAATAACTCCTGGGGATTCAATCTGACCGATGAACATTACAAGAGCACCGGTGATTTGGTTCGATACCTGGTGCGCGCCGCGGGTGCGAATGCGAATTTTCTTTTGAACGTGGGTCCGATGCCGAGCGGCGAGATCCAGCCTGAGTTTGTGCAACGCTTGACGGAAGTGGGGCGCTGGATGAAGCAGTATGGAGATTCGATTTATGGAACGCGGGGAGGACCGGTGGCGGCGGGCCCGTGGGGCGTCACGACGCAGCGGGGCTCGACGGTTTTCGTTCACGTGCTGGATTGGAATGGGCCGGTGCTGGCGCTGCCGGCGATGCCGCGGCAGATTCGTTCGGCGCGGTTGCTGCGCGATGGAAGTAGTGTCGAGTTCAGCGCTGTTAAGGGGGGACTAGTGTTGAAACTCCCTGAGCCGCAACCGGAAGAAGTGGATCGCGTGATTGTGCTCGAACTGGAAGCGGCGAAGTAAGGGACAAAAGACGAGGCGCTACTTGGAATTGGCAGAAATGTCATTGGCGGGATGGAGCGCCGGGCGGAGGACGGCTCAAATCAAGGACTAACGATGGATTCGTCGAGCTTGAGGATGAGCACCTGGCCGTTCGAATGGAATGTGCCGCCAGTGGCGGTTTTGGCTTCTTTCATAGGGTTGTCTGGGAGGAAGTGGGAGACTTCGGCGACAAGGCCCGTGGAGGTAAGGGTTTTTTCGACGTAGTCGCGTTCGAGATCGATATCGGGATCAATCTTGTGGGTAATGCCGTTGTTGCGCTGGTCGCGTTCGAATCCGATGTCGTGCGTTGCAGCGCCGACCCACAGCGTTTCGCCACTGACCTGCAGAGGCGCTTTCCAGATGCGAAGATGGTTCCGCGATCTGACGACGCTGATGGGCTCAGCGTGTGCCCAGCCATAATCCTGCGGTCGGCCAAAAAGGTAGAGCTGACTCATGGGCATTGTCAAATAGGATTCTTTTGAGAGGCTGCCGATGAGCCCGTGGAGAACGGTGTCCTGCACGTCGGCGTCCACCTTCACCCAGCCGGCCGCGGTGAAGACACGCTGCATGGCGGCCTCGGATCCAAGGATCAGGAAATTGACCATGTCGCCGGGGTTGCCTTGTTTGTCGGCAACGCGGCGGGGGATTCTCGAAAGGAGATTGTTGTCAATCCCGGGAAATGAACCGACTTGCCGGGCGACTACGCGCGCTGTGCCGCCTTCCGGTGTGTAAACCTCGATGCGAACAGCGTAGGTGCCGTCGCCTGCATCGTCGGCAGTCTGATTGATGCCGACCCTGAGGCGGCCTGAGACAGGCGCAAGAACGTCGCGGCGAGCGCCAATGACGAAAGGCTGAGCGATGTCTTTGTCGCCGATGCGACCTATGAGCGCGCCACGCCCCGCTTCATTAAAGGGCAGAACGCGGAGAAGGTCCTTGAACCCTCGCGGGAGGCCGTCCGGGCCGTTGTCGTCTTTTGCGTCTGCGTAACGTAGCTTGCCGGTCGCGATGATGGACACATGTTCGCCAGCCTGAATGTCTATGCTGGTATCGATCCAGGATTCTTGGCCGGTCAGCTGAACTTCCTGAGAGAGCCGTTTTTTGCCCTGAGGCATTGGAGCGGAAGCGTTGCTCTGCGAATCTTGCTTGGCTGAGACTTGATGTTGTGGCGGCGTCGTATTCTCGCGGACGAGTTGCGCGTGCAAGGCATATGGGAAAGCTGCCGCGGCGAGCACACATCTAAGAACAAATGGCAGTTTTCTCATGAGAGGTTGAATCATGGGAGCAGCCATCCCGTGCAGGGTCAGGAAGCATCTCCACTGTTAGCAGATGCCCGGAGAAGGCGCAAGCGTTGTCCTGGCCGAGTAATGGACTTCCCCGGCGGAATACGCGGATAACCCACCGATGCTGAGGCCGCGGAGGTCCGCAGAGAAGAGCGGGATTCCTTGACGGAGTGCGCTGGGGGCTTGTAGATTGGCAAGATGCCGTGGCATCGCGAGAGGACATAGACCCCTCCCAGAGTTGCCCTTCCGTGCGTAGAACTGTGACAAGCGGAGATAGAAGTAGCGACTAGCCCGACTGAGGACTGCGGCAAAAGGCATGAAAGAATTTCAACGACAGATGATGTTGATTGGATTGTGCGTAGTGATGGCGCTGCCGGCGGCTGGACAAGCCCAGGCTCCAGTCCCTGCAAAAGTGCAATCACAAACGCCCCCACCCAAACAGGCGCCTGCGCCTTTGCCACGAACGCGCACACGGACCGCTCCGCCGAGCACGGTGAGTGTGGACGGCAGCGAGGCCATGTTTACGACCATGTGCGCGCTGCTGGCGGCGGGTTTTGAATCGAACATCAGCTCCGACAACTGGACAGCATTCCGGGCCCAGATGCGAGAACGCTTGCGACAGCAGCAGGGGCCGGCGGTTGAAGCGCTGCGGGAGTTTTACCGGCAGCACGAGTTGCGGGATCCCGGGGCGACGCTGTCAAGGTATTTGTGGTTTGGCCTGGTGTCCGGGCCCGCGCCCGCGTTTCAGCCAGTGTTGAGGCGGGATGAATTGCCGCCGGAAGTAATTGCTCTCGAGGGTTTCAGCGAAATCCTTTCCAGCTATTATCAGGAACAGAAAATCGGGCAACTGTGGCGACAAGTGCAGCCGATTTATAACCGCGAAGTCGAGCGGCTGCACGATCCTGTTTCGCAGATTGTTTTCGTCACGTCGGGGTACCTGCGTGAAATCCTCGATCCGTCCGCGCCGCGTTCATTTGCCATTGTCGTCGAGCCGCTGGTGGGACGGATCACCAACGTTAGAAATTTTGGGGATCACTATGCGCTGGTGCTGAGCGGAGGAGAGGAGATTCCCACGGATGTGATACGTCACGCGTTTCTGCATTTCTTGCTGGACCCGCTGCCGCTGATGTATCCCCACGTGATGGCAGTGAAACGCCCGTTATTCGAGAAGGCCGCCGCCGCCCCGCGCCTCACGCCGGAGCTAAAGGACGACTATGCGTCGTACTTTGCAGAATGCACAGTGCGGGCCGTGGAGCTGAAACTCAAGCGCATCTCCCCCGGCGAACGGGAAGCGGCCATGAGCCGCGACGATGAAGACGGCTACGTTCTGGTGAAGCCGCTCTTCAGCGCCCTTCCCAAATTCGAAAACTCCGAACCTTCGATGAAGCTCTTTTTCCCGGATTTGGTGAGGGCCATCGATACAGGAGCTGAGGCGAAGCGATTGGTGTCCGTTAAATTCGCCCCGGCCGAAATGGCCAACTCGGAGGACGAAGCGGCGAACGAAGAAGTGGCGCGGCGGAGAAACGCGGCCCCAACGACGGTGCCGAATGATGCTGAAATCATTACGGCGCTGACCGAGGGGGAGCGGCGGATCGCGGAGAAAAATCCGCGTGCCGCGGAGGCATCGTTTCAAAAAGTTCTGACGAAGTATCCGGATCAAGCGCGGGCATGGTACGGAATCGGCCTGGTGGCGCTCCTGGATCACGATGCGGCAAGAGCCAAGCAGGTATTCGGGCGGCTGACCACTGGTGAACATGCTGCGAACAAGGATCCCATGGTGCTGGCCTGGTCCCATGTTTACCTCGCGCGGATTTATGACGATGAGGGGAATCCACAAGTAGTGAAGGCCGAATATGAGTCCGCGCTGGCCGTGGAAGGCGCGCCCCAACAGGCGAAGCAAGCGGCGCAAAAGGGGCTCGCCGCGTTTGGCGGAGACAAGCCCACGGCGCGACCGTGAACAGAGGTCGATTTTTTCTGCGCGGATTCGACTGAGGGCTGAGGTGGCCTTTTACGTATCTCGAGTGAAACAAGAAGGGAGAGGAGAATAAGGATGAGAAAGAAGGCGAATACTTGGTTGGGAGTGGCAACCATTGCGGGATTGCTGGCTTGCACGAACGGAGCCGCAGCGGCGCGAGGCGTTCAGTCCGGACAGGGAGGCCAGAGCCAGCCGCCGGCGCAGCAAAGTGACAAGCCGAAGACCCCGGAGGTTACACCGTTGACGCTGGACGCTCCGGCACCAGTGAGTGCGGAAGAAGATGCCGCATACAAGGCTTTTCAAGTCGTTAACCCGAATGATGCCGCCAAGAAGATCGAGGTTGGTGAAGCATTTCTACTTAAATATCCCGAGAGCCGCTACAAGTCGCCGGTGTACGGTGCTTTGACTTATGCCTATCTGCAGGGTGGGAACACGCAAAAGATGCAGGAATACGGGGAGAAGGAACTCGCGATTGCGCCGAACGATGTCTCTACGCTGGCGCTCCTGGGGCAGACGATGCCTCGGAGCTTGCGCGGAAGTGCCAGTACGCCTGAAGCCGTGCAGACGCTGGCCAAAGCAGAGCAGTATTCCAAGCAAGCCATCGAGATTACGCCAACGCTCCCGAAGCCTGAGAGCATGACGGATGAAGCCTTTGCGTCCGCGAAGAATCAGACGCTGGCGATGGCCCACAGCGGGTTGGGATTAGTCTACGTGCGGCGAGGGAAGAATGCTGAGGCGATTCCGGAGCTCGAACAGGCTGTAAAAATCGATCCGAATCCGGACCCCGTGAATTACTATTTGTTGGGTATGGCGAACAAGATCACCTCGCACTTTGATGATGCGATAGCGGCCTTCAACAAGTGTGCGGCCCTGACAGGGCCCATGCAGGGGACTTGTAAGGCGCAGACGGAAGATGCGAAGAAGCTTGGCGCGACACAGTTGAGCGCGCCGAAGTGAGCCGAGCCGCCCGCACGGCGGAATTATGCAAGAGACCATCCGGATTGCTGACGCGGCGTTTGAGGAGCGTCTGGGGTACAAGTTTTCAACAAGGGAGCTCCTTGAGAGAGCGCTGACCCACAGCTCGGCAGTACCCGAATTGCGCGCAGCAGATGCGGAAGAGGCTGTCTCGGCCTTGCTTCCCAGAGACAATGAGCGGTTGGAGTTCCTCGGGGATGCCGTCCTCGAGTTGCTTACGAGCGAGTATCTTTTGGCGACTTTTCCGGAGTGGACCGAAGGACAGCTCTCCAAGAGCCGCGCGCGGATCGTAAACGCAGGTTCCCTGGAGATGGCCGCGCGGCGTCTGCGCCTCGGAGAGCATTTGCGTTTGGGACGAGGAGAAGAGAAAACTGGCGGGCGGGACAAGCAGACGCTGCTGGCCGATGCGTTCGAGGCCGTCGTAGCCGCCGTTTACCTCGATGGCGGCCTGGGTGCGGCTCGCGAAGTGTTGCAAAGGGTGCTGTTCGCGCAGGCTCTCGAGGAGCGCGGTGAGCGCATCTCGGAGTCCGATCGCAAATCCGCGTTGCAGGAACTCTTGCAAGGGCAGGGGCGAGCACCGGCGGAATATCGCGTCGCTGGAGAGAGCGGCCCCGACCATCAAAAGGTTTTCCAAATTGAAGTTTGGATTGACGGCGAGTGCCTGGCGACAGGCGAGGGCAGCACGAAAAAAGAAGCGGAGCAACGCGCTGCACGGAGCGCTCTGGGACAACTCGAACGCGCAGAAGCGAAAGGCTGAGACGGAATGCCGGAAGAGACAGTGACAGAAATCCAAGAGCAGGCGCCGGAAAAGAAGCACGAGCACCGGGAAGACCAGACCACGATTTCCGAATACCTGGAGTCGCTGCTGGTGACGGTCATTCTGGCGCTGTTCGGCACAAGTTTCATCGTTCAGGCCTTCAAGATTCCTTCGGCATCGATGGAAGGCACGTTGCTGATCGGCGACCACTTACTGGTGAACAAATTTATTTTCGGCGGAACGGGTGCTTGGTATGAAAAAGTGCTGCCGTATCGCCAACTGGAGCGCGGCGACATCATTGTTTTCAAGTACCCCTACGCCGATCACCAGCATTTCGTCAAGCGCGTCATCGGTCTGCCAGGGGACCATCTCAAGGTCGTCGACGGAGACGTGTACATCAACGGCAAGCGCCTGAATGAGCCCTACGCCGTCCACGACTCGTCGGTGTTTGCTGACCCCTTCAATTACTCTTTTCCTCCGGCCCGGGGCCAAATGATGTCCCCCAACGCGATCCCGGAATGGAAGCCGGAGATCCGCAAGTATGTTCACGCGGACGAGATCGTCGTTCCGCCCGGAAAGTATTTCGTGATGGGCGACAATCGGGATCACAGCCAGGACAGCCGTTACTGGGGATTTGTTGATCGCGACGCCATCATGGGGCGGCCTTTCCTAATTTATTGGTCCGTGGAAGCGAAGAGCAGCGACTACAGCGGGGAGAGTACCTTCTGGTCCAGACTCGCGGGCATTTTCGAGACGGTCGCGCACTTGCCAACTCGCACGAGATGGGGCCGTATGCTTCACACGGTACACTAGGATTTGCACGGAGTCCCGCAAAGGGATTACGAGAACCCCTTTTGTGTCCTGAGTGAAAGCTTGTCCACTACCTTTTTCCGTATGAGTCTGCGAAACTTCCGAGCAACATGAACAAGCTGCAAAAGTGGTGGAAACCTGCGCTGGCGATCGTACTCATAGTTATCGCCTTGCAGGTCAGCGTGTCTTTTCTAGCGAAGACCCACCGCGGGCATGTGTACCTTGTTGCACATCTCGAAAGAGCGTTTGGACGGCAGGTGCAAGTCGATAGTTTCGACGCGCGGATTCTGCCGAGTCCGCAACTGGATGCCTACCGCGTAACCGTTGGAGAGGACCCCTCGTTCGGCCACGAATACTTCCTTCGCGCTGATCACTTGAGCGCCCGTCTGCGGTTGAGGGGCCTCCTGCGGGGTCATTTTGAATTTGGGACCATGTCGCTCAGCAAGCCGAGCCTGATTCTGGTGCGGAATTCAGAAGGCCGTTGGAATTTGGAGAGATGGCTCCCGCCGGCAAAAGCCAATGCTGTACAAGTTGCGCGCGTTTATGGTCCGCCCTCGCCCGTCGCCCCGGTGAATCGGTTGCAAAAGATCGAATTCGATGAAGGGCGAATCAATTTTAAGACTGGGGATGACAAACTGCCCTTTGCATTCACGAGTGTTTCGGGGAGTGTGGAGCAGATTCTTCCCGGCCGCTGGCAATTGCAGCTGGAGGCGCAGCCCTGGCGGAGCGGAGTTTCCCTGCAATCGGCGGGAACGATCAGAGTGCTGGGTGACGTGGCGGGGACTTCGACGCGGTTGCAGCCTGCGGAAATCACTCTGCACTGGAGCGATGCGTCGCTGGCAGATGGCTTCCGGCTCTTCCGTGGACATGATTACGGTGTGCGCGGCATGTTCGCACTGGATGCCACAGCGAAAAGTGGAACCGCCAAGGAAGACGTACCGGGAGACTGGAAATTTTCAGTGCAAGGACGCGCCAGACAGATCCATCGCTGGGATTTGGCGGAACGTGCCGATAACCCTCGCCTGAATGTAAACGTGAAGGGACGTTGGAACGTCGCCGCGGGGAGCCTGCTCGCAGAAGAAATTGCCGTGGAGGGTCCAAGATCGAATCTCCGCGGATTGTTTCGTCTCGCTGGTGGAATCGCACCCTCGATGGAACTGCGCCTGGATTCGCTGGGGATACAAGCGACGGACTTGTTGGCATGGTATCGCGCATTTCACCCGGACGTTGCGGAGGGCGTGACGCCGGAACAGTATTTTACGGGCGGGATGATTTTGCGCGGCTGGCCACTGGCGCTGGAATCTGCGGCGCTTTCGAGCAGCGGCGGAATCGTAAGAGTGCCGGGTTTTTCCCAGGCGGTGCGAATCGGTCCCTTGAGCGGAGGGCGCGAACGAGGCGTGCTGGCGCTTGGGCCGGTGCGAGTTGCGCTCGGAGGCGAAGTTCGCGACGTAATGACGCCCAAGCGTCGCCGCGTGGCGCTGGCCATGGAAAACGCCGCAGACTTGACGTTTCTGCACGATTTGAACACCCAGGCAGGAAGCATCAGTATCGAAGGAAACTTTTTCAAGGTGGAAGATTTTTTGAAGCTGTCTGCAGCGTTTGGGCACCAGCTGAATCATGGCTGGGAATTGAGCGGACAGGCGACTGCGGTCACAAAGTGGGAGTGGAACACCCCGTTCATCGGCCGTTGGAACGGCAGGATCAGTTTCAATAAAGCAAATTTGACCGTGGCTGGATTGAACCAGCCGCTGAAAATATCCGAAAGTGCGTTGGTTTGGATCGACGGGCGTCGCATCGCACGTGTGATGAGAGTCGAAGCGTTTGGCGGGATGTGGACCGGCAACATCGAGGAGGCGGCGAAGACACAGGGGGAAAATCGAGCGAACTGGAATTTTCATTTGCACACAGACCAGTTGAACGCCGCGGACCTGGATCGCTGGGTCGGGCCGAGAGCGCGGCCAAGCTGGTTGCAGCGGCTATTGCCCCCGCTGCTTGGAGGCTCGGCGCCGAGCTTGCCCGCGAGTGAACTGGTCCGGCGCGTGAATGCGGAAGGCGAGCTGGACATCGCCCAATTGACGCTCGAAAAGTTGAAGCTGGAACAAGTGCTGGCGAAAGGATCCCTTCACGATCTCCAACTCGATGTGCGCGAAGCACGGGCGGAATGGGCGGGTGGCAAAGTGCGGGCAAAAATAAACGCGAAGTTTTTGCCGCGGCCCGTCTATGAGATTGCAGCAGAATTGGATCGTGTGAACCTGGCGCAACTGCCGGGAGCGGGCCGCATCGCGGACCGATTTGGCGGCGTCGCGTCGGGCACTCTTCAGGTGAAAACCGAAGGTGTGGGCCGTGACGAACTACTGGCAAAACTGGCCGGCCGCGGCGAGTTTCGTTTGAACAAGGTGGAGTTTCGCGGATGGGATGTGAACGCGAGCGTTGCGGATGGAGAGGCGCACGCGGGAGTCTCGCATTGGGCCTCGGGTGAAGGCTCCCTACGTTTGCAGGACAGCAGCATCCTGCTGGAGGACTTTCGTCTCGATGGTGGGAAGCAGTTGACGCTCGTGAATGGAACTCTCAGCTTTGGGCGAAACGCGAACTTGTCCATCGAAACGGTCAGCCCGCGAAAAAGCAAAGACCGTAAGGCCACTGATTCCGGAGCGGGACGCGTTCTTAAGATTTCAGGGCCGCTCGATGGTCCAAAAATTTCCGTGGAAAAGGCGGGTGTCCGGCAGCCTGCGGACTAAGCTTCGGACTTCTTAAGTGAAATCGGCTCTTTGAGCCATGGAGGAAAATGATCGATGAAGCGTCATGCGCTGTTGTATGCATTGGGATTGCTGATTTTGATGCCGCGGGCAAACGCGCAGAAACCGTTCACGCTCGAACGGGTGATGAGCGCTCCGTTTCCGACGGAGCTTACCGCTGCGCCCGCTAAGGGACGCGTGGCGTGGGTGTTCAATGTGCAAGGCCGCCGCAATCTCTGGGTTGCCGAACCGGCGGCGGATGGCAGTTATAAAGTGCGGCAAGCCACTTCTTACAAGGAAGACGACGGTCAGGACCTCGGTCAATTGAGCTGGTCTGCTGACGCGGCGACGATCGTTTACACACGCGGAGGCGACCTCGAATTTCTAAGCCGGTCGTACCCCAATGCGCAGAGTTCCCCGCAGGGAGTCGAACAGGACATCTGGGCGCTCTCGTTCGAGAGCGGCGAAACGAAGCTCCTCGGTGAAGGCCACTCGCCCGCTGTCTCCCCCAAGGGAGACGGCGTCACCTTTATTTTGAAGAGTCAAGTCTGGCTCGCGAAGCTCAGCGGCAGCGCCAAGCCGGAGCAATTGATTCATGCGAACGGCGAGTCCAGCGATCTGTGCTGGTCGCCCGATGGTTCGAAACTGGCGTTCGTCAGCCGCCGCGGCGACCACGCCTTCATCGGTGTTTACGACCTTGCCGCCAAGTCGCTCATTTATCTGGATCCAAGTGTGGACACGGACCGGGAGCCGGCCTGGTCGCCCGACAGCCGGCAGATCGCTTTCCTTCGCATTCCGGCTTCGAAAGGTCGCCTGCCATTCAGCCCGCGGCGCGATGGACAGCCGTGGTCTATTCGAATTGCCGATGCGGTGACCGGCAAGGGGCGCGAAATCTGGCGCGCGGAAACGGGCCGGGGCAGCGCTTTTCACGAGGTCGTCTCGGACAATCAGTTGCTATGGGGCGCGCGAGGCCAGATCGTCTTCCCCTGGGAACGCGATGGCTGGGCGCATCTATACTCCGTCCCGGCAAGCGGAGGAGCTGCCAAGCTGCTCACGCCGGGAAATTTCGAAGTCGAATACGTCTCGATGAGCGCGAATCGTGAAGAGATTGTTTTCTCCTCGAACCAAGATGACATCGACCGCCGTCACGTCTGGCGGGTTTCGCCCTCAGGGGAACGTCCGGCAGCAGTGACCACCGGCGGCGGCATCGAAACCGCGCCCGTGATAGCAAGCGACAATCGCACTGTGCTCGTGCTCCATTCCGACGCCCAATCTCCCATGCGTCCGGCGTTCCTTATGGGCAAGGGTGAACTCCGTGACCTCGCCCCCGAAACTGCTCCTTCGGATTTTCCTTCCCGCGTGCTGATCACGCCCCAGCAAGTGATTTTCTCCTCAGCTGACGGCATGCAGATTCACGGACAGCTCTTCCTGCCGCCGAATGCAAGCGACGCTGCGCGCCATCCCGCCATTGTTTTTTTCCACGGCGGGTCGCGCCGCCAGATGCTCCTCGGCTGGCACTACATGTTCTACTACAGCAATGCTTACGCGCTGAATCAATACCTCGCGAGCCGCGGCTATGTCGTGCTCTCCGTGAACTATCGCAGCGGAATTGGCTACGGCCTCGATTTTCGCGAAGCCCTCAATTACGGCGCGATGGGCGCCAGCGAGTTCAACGACGTCCAGGGCGCGGGTGTTTATCTTCGCGCCCGGCCGGACGTGGACCCCCGCCGCATCGGGCTCTGGGGCGGTAGCTACGGCGGCTACCTGACTGCGCTCGGTCTAGCCCGCGCCTCGGATTTGTTTGCCGCCGGCGTGGACATTCACGGCGTGCACGACTGGAACACGGAGATCCCCAACTTCATGGCCTCCTACAAGCCCAACGAGCACTCGGACGCTGCGCGCTTGGCCTGGGAGTCTTCACCTCTTTCCTCCGTAAGCACATGGCGTTCCCCCGTGCTTTTGATTCAGGGCGACGATGATCGCAACGTCCCCTTCGCCGAGATGGTCGACCTGGCCGAGGCACTGCGCAAACAAGGCGTCTCCTTCGATCAGTTGGTTTTCCCTGACGAGATTCATGATTTTCTTCTGCACCGGACTTGGCTGGCGGCGTATCACGCGGCGAGCGATTTCTTCGATCGGCGCTTCAAGCCATCCGGAAATTAGAAATGCATTTGTTTCCGGTAATCGCGCCCCGAGAGGTCTCCGAAGACTCGACATGCATCGGCAGACAGTATGAGACACAATCTACATCGAATTACCGGGTTGTTCCTTCTTGCGGCCGCCACTCTTTGCGCAGGAGACAGACGCGTCCATCTCCTTCCCCAATTGCAGCCCGGCCAAACCATCACCTACCTCATCCGCTTTCAGAGCGACAAGAACATAAAAACGGAAAGCAACGTTGTCGCCCCCATGATGCCGGATGCGGCACAACTCGATGCGCATGGTTTACTGCGCGTTGAGGTCCTGGACGTTCAACAAACAGGCAGCAAGACAGCGATTCACTTGCGCGGTCAGTTTCTGACCCTGGACTCTGGTGTTTGGCTGAAAGGCCCGGGCGAAAAAAATCCTAATTGGGAAAAGCAGCGTGTGGACCCCAGTGGCAAAAGCATCGAGTTCACGATTTCTCCCGACGGCTCCGTAACCGGCGTAAAAGGCTTGGATTCTCTTTTCCCCGAGCAGCAACAGGCCTGGCAACAATGGGTGGCCCGTTTTGCGCTGTCGTGGACTCTGCCCGCCAACGAAATGAAGCTCGGCGAAAAATGGAAGTCGGTGCAACCCGAACAGGCGGGAGCGCCGATCGCGGGATTGCATTGGGCGCGCGAGTCCGTGTATGTGCGGGATGAACCATGCCACGCAAGTCAGCTTTCCCTGACCGGAGATGTCTCCGCCTCCAGCGGTCCTACTGATACTTGTGCCGTGCTGCTCACAACGGCAAAGCTGAAACAGAATTCGTCGTCAAAAGATGCGACTCCCGAAGATTTCAAGCTTCACGAGTTGCGGACCATGGGAACGGCGAAAGGCACAAACGAGATCATCACCTATATTTCCCTGAAGAGCGGCCTCGTCGTGCGCGCCACAGAAGAAACCAGCCAATTCATGGATGTCGTCGTAGCTCAAGCGGATGGCTCGAACCGCGTGCACTACAACGTTGACGCGAAGAGCCGCTCGGAGGTCCTTCTGGTAACAGAAACGCCGCTAGATCATCCCTGATTTGAAACTGCCGCTAATTTCCCCATCCGAAGCCAGAGCTTGCCTGCCGGAGTATAATGAAGAATTCGGCAGCGGCCGTCGAAGCTGCGGGAGACCCTTCCCATGAAATTCAAGCTGCACAGCAATTATCAGCCTCGCGGCGACCAGCCTGCCGCCATGGACCAGCTCTATGGCGGCGTGGAAGCTGGCGAAAAGCACCAGGTGCTCCTTGGCGTGACCGGGTCGGGTAAGACGTTCACCATGGCCAAGCTGATCGAGCAGGCCAATCGTCCCGCGCTGGTGCTGGCCCACAACAAAACTCTCGCTGCGCAGTTGTATCATGAGTTCAAGGGCTTCTTTCCGGAAAACGCCGTCGAATACTTCGTCAGCTACTACGATTTTTACCAGCCTGAGGCCTACGTTCCCTCCGCCGACATCTACATCGACAAGGAAGCCACCATCAACGACGAGCTGGACAAGCTGCGCATGAGCGCCACGCGTTCCCTTTTCGAACGCCGTGACGTTGTGATTGTTGCCTCCGTGTCCTGCATTTACGGCCTCGGCTCGCCGGAAGCCTATTACGGCATGCTCGTCATGCTGGAAAAGGGCCAGCAGACTTCGCGCGAAGCACTGCTGCGCAGGCTCGTCGATATTCAATACGACCGCGGGGAGGATCTGCGGCGCGGCACCTTTCGCGTGCGCGGCGACATGATCGAAATCTATCCCACGTACGAGGATCACGGTTACCGCATCGAAATGTGGGGCGACCAGATTGATTCGCTGCGGCAAATCGATCCGCTCACCGGAGAAGTGCGCGCGGGGCAGGAGGATTTGTCGCGCGTCCCGATTTATCCGAAAACACACTACGTCATGCCGCAGGAGCAGCGCGACCGCGCCATCGTGAGCATTCAGGAAGAGCTGTGGTGGTGGAAGAAGGAGATGGAGAAGCAGGGGAAATTTGTCGAGGCCCAGCGCGTCGTGCAGCGAACCATGTTTGACATCGAAATGATGCGCACCATCGGCTATTGCCACGGCATCGAGAATTATTCGCGTCATCTCAGCGGCCGTCTGCCCGGAGAGGCCCCGCCCACGCTGCTCGATTACGTGCCGCAGGACTACTTGATGTTTATTGACGAATCGCACCAGACGGTAGGGCAGGTGCGCGGAATGTTCAATGGGGACCGCGCGCGCAAGCAAACTCTCGTGGACTACGGTTTTCGAATGCCTTCGGCGCTGGATAACCGGCCGTTGACGTTCGAGGAATTCGAGCACCGCATCAATCAGGTGGTGTACGTCTCCGCGACGCCCGGGCCGTATGAGCTGACGAAGGCTGGGGGCGTAGTTGTGGAACAAGTGATTCGGCCAACAGGTTTGGTGGACCCGCAGGTGGAAATTCGTCCGGTGAAGGGCCAGGTGGATGACCTGCTGGAAGAGATTCGCATACGCTCGGAGAAAAGTGAGCGCGTGCTGGTCACCACGCTGACGAA
>Ga0209648_10002491_pt1 | contig 15295 bp, 14 predicted proteins | sample GraSoi2013_115cm_FD_185830 | JGI IMG/M metagenome (GOLD analysis project Ga0209648, IMG submission 185830) | Grasslands soil microbial communities from the Angelo Coastal Reserve, California, USA - Sample 9_17_2013_115cm (SPAdes) (version 2) | ecosystem: Environmental > Terrestrial > Soil >...
CGGATTTCGGCAGGCAAACTAGTCGTTTTCAGCAGTTCTGTGTATTCGGCCGCTTTCGCACGATATTGCTTTGCTGTGAACATGGGACAAGCCTTTTCCCGCGAAGAGGGAACTCGATCGGTCTCTCAGTCACCGGCGCTTTTGGTTCTGATTGTAAGTCGGTGATGAACGGATATAGGGAGGAGGAGGCCGATTAGCGAGGGTGGGCGCCTGAATTTCAGCAGTTTTCCGAAACCACCGATACATCAACTGTCATGCCGAGATAGTCATTGGGCGTGCCGATAAAACTGCGTGCCATCCGGAATTACCAGGCACCTCTGCCTCAAGGCGATGCTGATTTGATGACGGAGAAACAGGTTCTCGGCTTCAAGCCGGCACCGCGACTTGAACAAGGCGACGATGAACATTCCAAGTGAGTTCAGGATTGCAAGCATCGCCCCTAATCATGCGCTGATTCTGCCAAACGATGCGAACCCAGGCCGGATGCAATTTTCGGAAAGGACAGGCCAATTCCACCGAACGGACGCCAGCAAATCCATCTTACTGGGGAGAACGAGCCCCAAGTGCCCCCCATGACGAGCCTCCGAAGGCATCGGCAGATGTCGAATTGGCGCGAATCATGCATGATTTTCGCTGTGGTGGCACAGAGACATCATGCCGACACTGACCATCCGGCACGTCACGACCTATCGCTACCGGCGGGCGGTCGCCTTTGGCGAGCACTGGATGATGCTCCGCCCCCGCGACTCCCATGATCAAAGAGTGATCGATGCGAGCCTGGAGATCAGCCCGGAGCCCAGGAGCCTGCGCTTCGTTCAGGACGCATTCGGCAATCATGTGGGCATCGCGCGGTTTTCTGGTCGCTCAAAGGAGCTGTGCTTCGAGAGCATCGTGTGTCTTGAGCATTCGCCCTTGGACGCCGCCGACCTCGATCTCGAGGACGCCGCAAGGACCTTTCCCGTCGACTATAGCGCCGACGAGATGCCGGACCTCGCCCACTGCATCGAACGTCCTTTCCGAAAATCATATCCGGACGTACTGATGATGCAGTCCTGTGTGTACCGAAAATCAGATTCTACAATATTGGTGATGAAGGCCGCTAAGGACGGGTCGTGATATGATGACGCCGAGGTGCTCAATCGCCCGACGAAACGGGGAATCCTTGCGGCTTCATCGACGATACGTGCGTCGTCGAGTTTCTCCACTCCCTTGGCCTGCGTCGGCGTGAGCGCAGCCAGATAGGTGGCGCGAAGTTCATCCATCTTAGCCTGAATTTGCGCCTGATCGAGGGTGTGCGCGATCTTATTCCGCAGTCTGTTTGCGGCGGCAATGACCTTCCAAATCGGTGGGTCGATCTCCGCCGGCCTCAGTCTTCGCAAAGCGTCGCTTTTTTGGCGAAGGTCAGGTCCTCGTCCATCTTGCCGGACGCGTCCAAAAACTCATTCACCAATTGCTCAAGGATCAGATGGTTCTTGAGCACGGTCAGCATCAAATCGTTGATCTTTTGGACGCGCTCGAACAGCTTCTTTCGACTCTCTTCGAGACGTGGGTCGTCTGTCTTCACGGCGTTCTCCTTCTCGGTTAGAGGAGGCTACTTTTCCAAATCACGAGCCTTCGAGTAGCACGGCTTGACTTCCGCACAGCTCATTCGGTTTGGCACATCCACCGGGTATCAAACCGGTCTCGTGCGACTTCAAACCGAGTCTCTGAGGTCACAACTCGGATATTGAAAATTCGCGACCAGAGACCGGCGCAGGCGATAGGCCGGGTTGCGTCCGAAAATCCAGAATATGTGGCCTCAGAGACTGCGTAAGGTCTCGCTAACTCTCGGGAACGTCGCACGTATTCTTGCAAACCGGAAATAGCCCAGAGAGACCGGACTAGCTGCTGGGTTGAGAGGATTCGAACTCGCAAATGTCGTACCCAAAGCGGGCCTTTGAAGTGTCGGAGGAATTTGGCCCGGTGTTCGGAACACATGGTGACCAGAGACTTTTCCCGCGAAAGCTGTCAGCCTTTGACTCGCCATGCGAGCTGCGGTGCGTGCCCGGTACATAGGATTCGAACCCTTCTCAGCCGTGGGTATTTTGGACACCCGCTTGAGAAAAGCGCCCTTTCAAAGGTCTGGTCTTCGAGAATAAACAGTGGCCATGAGCCGCGCATTTCACTGGGACGATGCACAGTTTTTGTCATTCTTAGACGGGAAGCGTTGCGTGTTGCGGTTCGTGATCGCGCTCGTGATCGGGTTGGTCGCCAGTCTGAACAGCGTGACTGTGGCCTCTGCTCAGACCTATCCGCAACGCGCGGTCAAGTTCATCCTGCCGTTTGGTCCCGCCGCCGGGGTCGACATCACCGCCCGGCTGCTCGGAGAAAAGCTCGCAGCGCGCTGGGGCAAGCCGGTGGTGATCGAGAACCGGCCGGGCGGCGATGGCCTCGTCGCCATCAACGCATTTACCAGTGCGAACGACGAGCACACGCTCTTGCTCGTTCCGGCTTCGACCTTCACGGCACACCCATATGCGCACGAAAAACTACCTTACGATGCGGAGCGCGACCTGCTTCCGATCACGAACGTCACGACCATTGTGATTGCGCTTTCGGCACCGGCATCTCTGAACGTGAAGACGCTCGGCGAATTCATTGCGCTGGCCCGGGCAAAGCCCGATACGCTCAACGTGGCGGCTGCCGCCGGTAATTCCGACCTGATCTTGTCGGCTTTCATCAAGACCCAGGGCTTACCGGTGGCCCGGGTGCCGTACCGCGACATCCAGCAAGCACCGAGCGACCTGGCCGAAGCACGCATCCACCTTCTAATGTCATCCTACGCGACCATGCTTCCGCTAGTTCAGGCCGGAACGCTTAGGGTCCTGGCGGTGACCAGCCGCAAGCGCGTCGGAATCACTGCCGACATTCCAACCGTCGCCGAAGCAGGCTACCCGTATCTCGGACTAGACAGTCTGATTGGCATGTACGGGCCGCGCGGAATGTCGATGGCGCTCCGCGAAAGCATTGCCGCCGACGTCCGCACCGTAGTTGAGGCCGATCCGACGATTGCAGGCCGGCTAGCGGTGAGCGGCCAAGTCGTCGATTTGCGTGGCCCGCACGAGTTCGCCGCCGGCATTAAGGAGATCCGCGACCAGCTCGCCGCGATCGCGCAAACTCTCGGGATAAAGGCCGCACAGTGACCCGCGACCTTGCTCTCCCGAGACACAGTTGTTGCACGGCATACCCCTAATTCGGGCGGATTTGCCCGTTCAAAGGTTAGTCTTCGATAATAAGCAAACTAACGCTACCTCAGCTGCACAATCGGACCGTGGCATGCGCGACCGCTTTGGCGGCGGTGACGAGGTCAGTGAGGCGCACCCGCTCGTCGGGTGTTGGCCATTCCTTGTAGACGCGGATGTCGCCCGGACCGTATTGCACGGTCGGGATACCGAGCACTTCCTGGATGATGTTGCCGTCACCCACGTTGCCCAGGCGCCCATGCGCGCCAACCACAGCCGGTCGCCCCGAGGCCAAAGCCTGACCCTCTGCCAGCACGGCGACGAGAGGATGATCCGAAGGGCAGACCATCGCCAGTTGGTTCCAGGTTTGCTCGGTGCCCCGTGCGGGGACTTCGAGCACGCAATTGAACGCCGGATGATCCTTCTTGATACGCGCGAGGAGTCGCTTGAGGTCGCTCTCGATCGTGGCGACCGTCTGGCCGGGAACGGTGCGGAACTGCAAGGTGAGCTCGCATTCTCGCGTCGAGCGCCCGGTTGCGCTTTCGAAATAGTAATGCTCCTTGTGCATCACGTCGAACGTGTGGGTCGGAAACCCGGGAAGCTCCGGATGCGGCGTAAAGGTCATCCAGCTATCGGAAGCGATCGGCGTCAGGCTCGGACCGATCCACTGCACGATTTCCATCTGCTGCTCAATGGGATTGATATAAGCGGCGCGCGCTTCCGGGCTGTAACGGAAAAACAGCTCAGGGGCGGAGCAAATAAAGCGCACCATCACGACACCAACACAAATATTGGCAATCGTGTTGTTCGAGTGCTCCATGTTGATGCATAGGTCGGCCTTGACGCCATGCCGCAGGAGCGCGCGAGTACCGGCCCCGCCAAGCTTGTGAGCAACGACAGGTGTCATCAAAACGTCGCCCTTGAGCCGAATGCCTGACCGGACGACGGCCTCCAGCGCGCAAATTGCGGCCACGCAGCCGCCCTTATCGTCGTGCGCGCCCATTCCCCATATCCAACCGTCCTCGAATTTCGCGGCGTAGGGATCGACGGTCCACCCGCTCATCTCGACACCGGGGTCCATATGACCGTTGATGAGAAGTGTCGGTCCGCCGCCAGTACCTCTGAGCCGGCCGATCGGTTGGCGGCCCTTACGCTTCGGATCGAATGGATGGGTTACCTGCTGCATCTCGACCTCCAGGCCTACGTCGGACATGTAGTCGGCATAGAGGTCTGCGATGTTACCTTCCTCGAAGGTCGAGCTCGGGATTCGGATCGACCGCTGCTCAAGATCGAGGATGCGCTTGGTATCGATCGCGGCGAGCGCCGGCCGCGTGTCGATTGTCGACAGCACTGCTCGTTCTGCGCCGCTTACATCTTCGCTTTTTCGGCCCAGGTCGGGGTTGGATAAAGCACCTGACAAGACGCGAGCTCGAAGGGGTAGATGGTGCAGTACTTGCCCTTCTGCACCTGCATCAAGATCGCCCGCACCAGCTCGTTCTGGCCTGTCGCGTCGAACTTGACCCCGCGGTAAGGCACGATCAGTTGGTCGGCCGGGATATTGGTCGCCGCAAGGGCGGCGCGAATCTTCTCGGGCTCCGTCGAGCCGGCCCGGTTTATCGCATCGAGCAAGGTCATGATGCCCGTGAAGTTGCGAGCTGGAACGTCCGAAAGATCGCGTCCATTCGAATGCCTTCTGAAGATGGCATTGATCTTGGGAAGAAGCGGAATGTGGCTTTCGAGGTCGGCGTTGTACGGAGACCGGGTGATCGCGCCGTCCGCATCCCTGCCCATCGTGCTGATGAACGTTGGGTCGGTAAACCCGGCGTTCTGGGCCACGATAAGCTTTGGATTGTAATCCAGATCTTTGGCAGTACGGAGCAGCAGGAAGGTATCAGATGTATAGGACGACGGCAGCAGAACGTCCGCGTTGGCGGCCTTGAGCCGCTGCACCTCCGCGGTCAGTGACGTCGTCTGGGCCTTGTAGGCAATTTTTTCAAGGAGACGAAAACCGCGCTCCCTGGCAAGCCGCTCCTGGACTTTTGCGCTGTCGGTGCCGTAGGCGGTATCCTCATGGAAGAGAGACACGGATTGGAATTTCTGCCCGGACTTGGCTGCGAAATCCTTCAGGAAGTCGAACATCAGCTCGCTGAAGTTCTCGTCCGTCGGGGTGGTCCGGAAAAAATACTTAAGCCCGCGCTGCGTGAGCGCTGGCTGGGTGGAATCTGCGTTGACGAAGGGAATTCCTGCGCGCTCAGCAGCCTGGCTTGCCGCGGCGGTGACCGAGGAGAAGTAGGCCCCAATGAGGGCGTGGACCTTCTCCTGCGTAATGAGACGCTCGGTTTCGCTTTGACCTACTTCCGGCTTGCCCTGATGGTCAACGATGATAGGGGTGACCCTGGCTCCGCCCAGGCCCGGCAAGCCCTTGTTCTTGGCGAGAGCCAGCGGCAGATCAGCGCCCTGGTTGACGATCTCTACGGCGGTCCTGATCGCGGCTACGGCGTCGATCCCGATCTGCGCGGTCGGGCCCGAGAGCGGATAGAGCACGCCAATCTTGACCTCTTGCTGCGCCTTCGCTGATGTTGCGCTAGCCAACATCGCGACGCACGCGAGAACAACGATTCTGACTTTCATAGCGGTGCTCCGTTCGAGCTCGTACCAGTACGGCTAACTTGAAGCGTGTAGGGACTTCAAATGCAAAACCCCACTAGGACCATAAGTTGCTAGTGTGCATTTGATTCAAAGCTCGGCATCAGAGGTGCGACAAACGCTCGCGAATTCCGGGCTCTGGACACCGGTGCTCAATTGGACCGTGTTTTGCACGTGCTCGTCAATCAAATTTAGTTGCTTGGAGGTGCGCGCGCGCTGATGTCCAGAGAGCTCATCCTACAGGCCGTCATCAGTGGCCTTCTGATGGGATTGATCTATGCGCTGGTGGCGGTCGGCCTGACCCTAATTTTCGGGCTGATGGAAATTGTCAACTTCGCGCATGGTGAGTTTCTCATGCTCGCCATGTTCACGGCGTTCTGGTTCTGGGCTCTTGGCGGCCTCGATCCAATGCTGTCGCTGCCTTTCGTGGCGATTCTCCTCGCACTTGCCGGCATATTGGCGCACTTCGGCATCATCCGGCGGCTGTTGAAGGCTCCCATGCTCGCCCAGGTCTGCGGCACGTTCGGCCTCGGTGTCGCATTGCGTGCCGGCGCCCAATTCCTCTGGACGCCCGACTTTCGCACCATCGCCAATCCGCTCATTGCGGGCCGCGTGCAAATCGGCCCGATCTTCATCGGCCAACCGCAGTTGATCACTGGCGGCATCTGCCTATTGTCTTTCGCCGCGCTCTGGTGGTTCGTCACGCGTACCGAAACGGGTCTGGGCCTCCAGGCAACTGCGCAGGATCGCCAGGCGGCAGCGGTGATGGGGATTCCGACCGAGCGCATGTTCGCGTTGGGTTGGGCGATCGGACTTGGCTGCGTCGGGATCGCCGGCACCATGCTCTCGACCTTCTATTACATTTTCCCCGACGTGGGCACGAATTTTGCTCTGCTGGCATTCGTTGCCGTGGCGCTGGGCGGATTCGGCAGCATTCTCGGCAGCCTTCTCGCTGGCGTATCGATCGGAGTTGTCGAGTCGCTCGGTGGGCTCTTAGTCGACCCGTCCTACAAGACCCTGATCGTGTTCGGACTCTACCTTGCGGTCGTCATTTTCAGGCCACAGGGCCTGTTCGGCCGGTTCTAGCAATGTCGAGCACTCGGATGGATATGCTGGAAAAGGCGCGGGCCGAACGGCTTTGGCCACGGCCACCGCTGTGGGTATCGGCGCTCGGCGCGGCGGCACTCGCGTTGTTGATCGGCTATCCTTTTATCTTCACGACATCGTTTTCGCATCACTTGATGATTCTGATTTTGTTGTATGCCCTCATGGCACAGTCGTGGAACGTGGTCGCGGGACTGTCCGGCCAGATCAGCCTCGGGCAGGCAATTTTTTTCGGCATCGGCGCGTATTCCTCGACCGTTCTCTTCGCGAAATACGGCATTACGCCCTGGGCGGGATTGATGGTCGGCATGCTGCTGTCGGCGCTCGCCGCAGTTGCCATCGGCGTGCCGACGTTGCGCCTGCGCGGGCACTATTTCGCAATCGCAACGTTGCTCATCGGCTCCAGCGTCCAGATCGTCTTCCAGCGATGGGACTGGGTGGGCGCAGCGTCCGGGCTTTACGTGCCGATCGAGCGCACCTCGCCCTTGTTTTATCTGCAATTCCACACGAGCAAGGTGCCGTACTACTACCTCGCGCTCGGCGCGGCGGCGGCCGGCTATTTAGTGGTGTGGAAGCTACGTCGCAGTCGGCTCGGCTTCCGCCTGCAGGCACTGCGGGATGAGCCGGATGCAGCTGCGAGCCTCGGCATCGCGATCGCACGTCACAAGGTGCTGGCGTTCATGATTTCCGCCGCGATGATGTCGGTCGCGGGCACATTTTACGCGCAATACGTGCTGGTCCTGGACCCGGAACGACTGTTCTCGACGGAGATTTCGATCATTGTCCTCCTCATGACGGTAGTTGGCGGGAGCGGCACGTTATGGGGTCCAGCGCTGGGAGCAGCGATTCTGGTGCCCTTATCGGAATACAGTCGGATCTGGTTCGGCGGCACCGGTCGCACAATCGATCTCATCCTCTACGGAATCTTGATCCTGTTTGTGTGCATGTGGCGCCCGAGCGGTATTCTCAGCCTGCTGGCAGAGCGCATTCGTCGCCGCACGGGGATCCCATGAGGCCGCTGCTCGAGGTTAGGGATCTGACGAAGCGCTACGGCGGGCTAACCGCCAACGCTAATGTTGTCTTCGATGTGAACGAGGGTGAGATCGTTGGCATCATTGGTCCGAACGGCGCCGGCAAATCGACGCTGTTCGATCTGATCACCGGCTTCCAGCCATCCGACGCCGGGCGCGTCCTCCTGGACGGGCACGACATCACCGGCCTGCGGCCCGATCGCATCAGCCACCTGGGTGTCGCCCGCACCTTTCAAAAGCTGAAACCCTTCCTCGACCTGACGGTCACGGAAAACGTCATCATCGGGGCGCTCGCCCGCACGTCGGATCTGAAAACCGCACGCGACCGGGCGCTGGAGTCGCTTGCCTTCGTGAACCTGCTGGAGAAGCGCAATGCCTTCGCGCGCGAACTCTCCACCGGACAACGCAAGCGGCTTGAACTCGCGCGCGGGCTTGCGACGAGCCCGCGGCTTATCCTCATGGACGAAGTGACCGGCGGCGTCGACCAACGCTCCATCGCCGGACTGATCGCACTCGTGCTCGAGCTCAAGCAGCGAGGGCTCACCATCGTGATGATCGAGCACAACATGCAGGTGATCATGCGCTTGGCCGATCGCATCCTGGCGCTGCACGCGGGGCGACCCATCGCCTTCGGCGTGCCGGAGCAGGTCCGCAACGAGCCCGCTGTCGTCGACGCTTACCTCGGGACGATCGACGATGCTGCTTGAGGTCCGAGATCTCGAAGTCGCCTACGGCGACTACCAGGTGGTCTGGGGCGTGTCGCTCGCGGTTGCCGCCGGCGAAAGCGTCGCGCTGCTCGGCCCCAACGGTTCGGGCAAGAGCACCGTCGTCAACACTATCAGCGGTCTGCTCGCGGCCAAGGCAGGCGAAATTCGCTTCGACGGGGCGTGTCTCAAGTCCCGGCCGACGCACGTGCGGGCAAGTCTCGGCATTGCTCACGTACTTGAACGCCGGCGCGTTTTCCCGCACCTGACCGTGCTGCAGAATTTGACGTTGGGGGCGTGGCATTCGGCAGCGAAGGCAGCGCGCGCGAGAACCTTGGAAAGAGTATTCACGCTGTTTCCACGTCTGTCGGAGTGCAAGAGCCAGCTCGCACGTACCCTTTCAGGCGGCGAGCAGCAGATGCTCGCTCTTGGCCGCGGTCTCATGGCGCTTCCACGGCTGCTCATGGTCGACGAGCCGTTCCTCGGGCTCGCGCCGCGCGTCGTGGAGCAGATGAAGTCGGTATTCCAGGCACTTCAGGCGGAAGGAATCGCAATCTTGTTCATCGAACAAAACGTCCGACTCGCGCTTTCCATGGCGGGCCGCGGTTATATCCTGGAAAGCGGACGCCTCGCGATCGAGGGCGACGCACCCACCCTAATCAATAGCCCGGAGGTACGACGGATTTTTCTGGGTGGATAAGGGACCAGTTCGAACCATGCGCACGCAGGCTGTTTGTTGGGTGAAGCAGACCTTAAGCCATCTACCGACCGCACATCGAACCGGTCTCATGGCTGTCTCCTTGCGTGCGGGGGCCGACGGGGCCGGACGCGCTACACCCCGCCCCGGGTGGATCGCGGGGCGAGGTGGCGAGACTGCGCTCAGCGGACGTGTTCGGGGCGCGCCTTAGCCCTGCCGGTGATGCTCCACCATGTGCCGACGCGCGGCGAAGCGCATGGCGATGGCGAAACGGCGCTTCTGCGCCTCGTCGAGGCTCTGGTACAGCGGCTTCTCGGAGTCGGCCAAACGCCGTAGCGCGGCAGCGCGCGCGGCCAACGCGTCCGCGCGCTCGCGGAGCCGCTCGGTTGCATCGACAGGCTGTCCGGCAGTGCCGCGCGCCGCGCGTCGCGCAGCGCGCTCCTTGCTGATGTCACGCAGCGCCTGCTCGACCGCAGGCCAGTTCTTCTCCTGCTCGGGCGTCAGCCTCAGCGCGGTCTTGAGTGCCGCGATGCGCGCATCGGTAAACGCCGCGACGTCATCGGCCGTCAGCTGCGAATGGTGCGGCCGCTCGGCCGGAGCCGGTTGCTGGGCGAAGGCGAGTGTCGAGCCGGCGATCGTCAGTACGGTCGTGCCGGCAATAAGTGCTTTCCACATGGAACTCTCCACAAATTTCGTCGCCCCGTGCAATCAAAGGCGAGCGGGATCACGGCCACAAGTTAAGCTTTGGTCATCCAGTCATTCAGGAGCAATCACGCGCAAGTCGGAGCAACATTGCAGAAACACCGGTACACGCGCGCTGGTGGGCAATTCACTTTGCCGCGATTACGCGCAGGGTTCCGTACTGCGATCCGGTGCTGCTCGCCTGAAGGGGTTGAGCGCTTGGGCACGCGGCGGCTTCGTAGCATGGCAACCCATCGTCCGGCTGGGGCGCAGAGATCTTGTCTGGACTAACGTCACAAGCCATCCGACCGCGGACTGGATCGCACGTCAGATCACGGAGGCCTCGCCAAGTACTGCTCATCCCTCGATCCGCACTCCATTGCTCATCCAATAGACGAACCCGCGACCTCAGGGTCTATGAAGTGATGTAGACCCTGCGTAGGGCCCCTAGTGTATTCCGTTGAGCATTTCCCATACGCGGCGCGGCGTCGCTGGCATATCGATGTGGCGCAATTCAACACGACGGTGGAGAGCGTCGACGATAGCGTTGATGACCGCTGGCGGCGCGCCGACGGCGCCGGCCTCACCCGCGCCCTTGACGCCTAGTGGGTTGGCCGTCGAAGGCACGTTATGGGTTGAGAAAGCGAAGGGCGGAACATCGCCGGCGCGCGGCATGGCGTAGTCCATGAACGAGCCTGTAAGGAGTTGCCCGCTGTCTGGATCATAGACCGCATGCTCAAGGAGAGCCTGGCCAATGCCCTGTACGATCCCGCCATGGACCTGGCCCTCGAGGAGGAGCGGGTTGATGGTGCGGCCGAAATCGTCGACAACGGTGTAGCGCTCGATTACGACGCCGCCGGTATTGGGATCGATCTCGACCTCGGCGATGTGGCAGCCGTTGGGGAAGGTCTGAGCTGGCGGTACGCGGTGATGCGTCGTATCAAGCCCCGGCTCCATGCCTGCCGGCAGTTTCGCGGGATCGCGCGCCGCCTTCGCCAACGCGAAAACATCGAGACGGAGGTCGGTGCCGGGCACGCTGAATACCCCATCGGCAAAACGTAGGTCCTGCGCCGAGACTTCCAGAAGGTGCGCAGCGAGCTGCGTGCCTTTGTCGATGACGGTGCGTCCCGCCTCGTAGAGCGCCGCGCCCGCCACGGCAAGCGCACGCGAACCGCCCGTAAGCCCTGATGGTGTACGGTCGGTGTCGCCCATTATCACGTCGACGCGGTCTGGATCGACGCCTAGCTGGTCGGAGACAAGCTGTTTGTATGAGGTGACGAGGCCAGTGCCATATTCCTGGTTGCCCATGACAAGTTCGATACGCTCGTCCTTGAATTCAATCGAAGCGGTCTCGGGAAAACCGCCACCGCAGCGCTCGGTATACGTTGCCATGCCGATACCGCGCAGCTTGTCATTCCGTCCGCTTCGAGCGAGCCGCTCTGGGAAAGACGACCATTCCGCCGCTGCCATGCAGCGGTTCATCACCTCCTCGAATTCACCGGAATCAAGAAGGAGCTTGGTGGCCGATGTATAGGGCATCGCCGACGGCGGCACGAAATTGATGCGGCGGATTGCGTCGGGGCTCATGCCGAGCTCACGTGCCGCGGCATCAACGAGCCGTTCGAGCAGATATGCGGCCTCGGGCCGGCCAGCGCCGCGATAGGCGCACACCGGCACCGTGTTTGTGCACACGCCCTTAACGTTGATGTGGACCGCTTCAATCGAATAGAGACCAGAGACGAGATCTGTCGAGCGTGTCGGGACGAAGCAGCCAAACGGCGATAGATAGGCTCCGAGATTGGCGAGGATGAACACACGCAAGCCGAGGAAGCGGCCGTTCTGATCGAGGGCGAGCTCGGCGCGCGTGCTGTGGTCGCGGCCCTGATTGTCCGAGACGAATCCCTCGGAGCGGTCCTCCTGCCACTTCACCGCCCGCGCAAGCTTGCGGCTTGCCCAGACCACCAGTGCCTGCTCGGGATAGACGAACGCCTTCATGCCGAATGCACCGCCGACATTGGGCGTGATCAGGCGGAGCATCTCCTTCGGGATCTTGAGCACTGTCTCGGCGAGCGGATCGCGCACGAAATGCGGACCTTGCGTCGCCGTGTAGAGAGTCGAGCGGCCGCCCGCCGGGTCGAAATCGGCAATGGCATTACGCGGCTCCATCGAGTTGACAACGACACGGTTGTTGACGAGTTCGAGTGTGACGACGCGCGCGGCCCTGGAGAATGTGGCGTCGGTCGCCTTGGCGTCACCCATGTCATTGTCCCAGTCGAAGACGATGTTGCTGGGAATGTGGTCGAAAAGTTGTGGCGCACCGGGCCCGATCGCATCCTTAGCCTCGGTTATTGCCGGCAGCGGGTCGTACTCGACTTCGATCGCTTCAGCGGCATCGCGCGCAGCGGTCAAAGTTTCGGCTACGAGCAGCGCGACAGGCTGACCGACGTGCCGCACCTTGCCGAGAGCAAGCAGGGGACGAGGCGTGTCGTGCCGCGGCGTGCCGTTACGATTGACCAACGGCACCATACAGGGCACGTCGCCGAGACCGTCTGCCCGAACGTCCTCTCCGGTAGCCACAAACAGCACTCCAGGCATGCGTCGTGCCGCGGTTGCGTCGATGCGCTTGATATGCGCGTGCGCCACGGACGAGCGCAGCACGAAAGCATGCGTCATTCGCGGTAGGATCACGTCGTCCGTGTAGCGGCCTCGCCCGGTGATAAGACGCAGATCCTCATGACGCCGCATAGGCTGACCGATACCGAATTTCATGCTGCGTCCTCCCGCTCCAAGCGAGCCTGTTACTCGCTGATCGTGCGCACGACGCTCGAGGTTGGGCGGCTGTCGTCGCCTCCCGGACCCTTTGCTTGCTTCAAGATCGCCTCGTAAGCAGCAATCGTCGTCACCGAAAACTTCGGCTTCATGAATACACTCTTGTAGCCGCCGGCTTTGAGATCGTTGAGCAGGTCCATTGCGGCCTCGGCGGTGGCATGCTGCAAATCATGCATCAGCACGATGCGTTTGCCGTGCGTCTGTGACTTCTGGCGCGTGTAATCGGCAGCCAACTCAGGACTATTATAGGCTTCGTCGATAGATCGTGGGTGAGATGCCGGTGTGCTTGCGGAATCTCGTGCCGAAAGAACTACTATCGCTGAAACCCACATTGAGCGCGACCTGCATCACTGATGTCGTGGGATTTGCCAAGAGGGTCATCGATTTTTCCATGCGGCGGTTACTCACATATTGGTGAGGCGGCAGACCGAACGACTGTTTGAATGCGCGCGCAAAATGGAAAGGACTTAGCTTTGCGAGCTCCGCTAAGACCGCTAGCGGGATGGTCTCCGAGAGATGCTCTTCTATATATTGCGCCACTCTCTTCTTCTGCCACTCGGCGAGACCGCCCCGATATTCTCCTGTAGCGACACAACCGTTGTTGAGACGTAGGAGCTCGTGCATCAGCAGGATGCCGAGTGCTTCCGTGTACTGCCGCTCATCGGGATCAGACCTCTCCGCTTGCGCCTTGAGCTTCCGTGCCGTTTCCCATAAATCCCTGTCGAAAAAGAATAGGCGAGGCTTGAACTCGGTTTCGGCAAAATTGAGCTCATGATCGACGCCCGGTCCGCGCGGATCGATGTAGAAATAAGTGACGCGCGCCAGCACTCGCGGTTTTTGCCAGCCGAAAAACCGGCGGCCAGCGGGTACGAAGCTCAGCTTGCGGCTGAATTCACGCAACGTCGATTTCGGCAAGCCCTCAAGCAGCGTCTCGCCGTCGTCCCGCTCCTGGCGCTCGCTCATGATGAGCATGTGACATGGCGCCTTGAATCCATATTCGAACGGCTCACGTCTGATGACTTCTACGGCATCGGCTTGGATTCCATCCAACGTCGTCAAATGACGACGCGCGATGTCCGGTGGGGTAATACGAACGATAGACTGAGCAGATCCTTTGACGGACGAAGCAGCGCCCGCGGGGACGATAACCAAAGCACGCATGAGGTCTCCTGATCTTGACGATCCGGTTTACCCCGACACTATCTGCATCTCCTCCCAACGACGGGTCATCGAAAACGGCTCGTGTTGCCGACAATGACGAATTCTCCACAGAAACGTAGTGGGTTACCGAATCGCCTCTTGACGCGGATTGCCCCGATTGTGCGTATTTTGCGCCGATCCGTTACCGCATCCTCTGCAGTTCGGCGCAGCCGGGTAGTATCAGCGATCGATACGTCTGGCAGAATCTTGAAGAGTTGGATGAGCAACCCCACCTCGCACGGCATCCGCTGCACAGGGGTACGCATGGATTTACTGAAGATCGGTCCCGCCGCGCTGGTTTTGTCAGGCATCGCGTTGTGCCTCCTGGTCTTGGCTCCGCTCGGCTGGCACCTCGGCTTGTGGCAGTATCGCTTCGGCCTTTACTCGATGATGCCTGTTTCGGGTTTGGTCGCGGCAGTTGCTCTCATCCTGTCGGTCCTGACTCTCGTGCGAGAGTGGTCGCAGCTTCGTCTGCGTGATCTCGCGATGCTGTTCATTGCCCTCGCAATGGGCGCAGCCCTCGTCTATATGCCCGGGCAGTACTGGTACACGCGGGGCATCGTTCCACCCATTCACGACATCACTACCGACATCGATAATCCGCCGACGTTCAGCGCCGTCTTAGCGGCGCGCACGGCTGAAGGTGCAAATATTGTAGATGATCGCGGCCCGCAGCTGGCACAGCTGCAGAAGGGTGCCTACCCCGACGTGGTGCCGATCACGACCAGGTTGCCGGTGACGATGGCCTTCAACGAGGCCCTTGATGTCGCGGCATCGATGCCGGGCTGGACCATCATTGCCTCCGATATCGATGCAGGTCGCATCGAAGCGAGTCAGCAGAGCCGGTGGTTCCGCTTCACCGACGATATCGTCATCAGGGTCGTCGTCGACGAGCAGGGAAGCCGCATCGACATGCGCTCCACCAGCCGCCAGGGTCGGAGTGACTACGGAGTGAACGCGGCACGTGTCCGCGCCTACATGAACGCGCTTCGCAAGCGCATCGGCTGAACGCATCGGCGCGCGAACGCATCGAGACAGGGTTCAGTCTGCGCGCAGAGGCGCGTCCCGCTACACATGGCAAGACGTCGTGGAATATTCCCTGCCATGACATTTCTGTCATGGCTATCGGAGCAAGCATCAGGGTCGACCCCTAAAGGGTTCGGAGGAATGCGACGAGGTCCT
>Ga0209648_10002492_pt1 | contig 15295 bp, 11 predicted proteins | sample GraSoi2013_115cm_FD_185830 | JGI IMG/M metagenome (GOLD analysis project Ga0209648, IMG submission 185830) | Grasslands soil microbial communities from the Angelo Coastal Reserve, California, USA - Sample 9_17_2013_115cm (SPAdes) (version 2) | ecosystem: Environmental > Terrestrial > Soil >...
CGACGACCACTTTCCCCCTGGCATCCTTCATGAAGTAAGGGGCTCCATCCGGGGCTTTGCGAAGCGTGAACTCTGAGAGTTCGCTAAGGCCTTCGTTACGTCCAGGCTTCGGTCTGAGGGAAAGCTGGGTGACCTCATCATATGTGTGCAGCAAGTATTCACCCAATTTATCCTCGGAGCCATGCGCGAGGCGCCAGACGTTGCCAAGTTTCTTACGAATTTCCTGCCGGTTGACGTTGCCGTTCTTTCCTTCGGCGAGGGCGAAGGCGCGGGCATATTCTTGGATAGCGGAGGTTAAATCTTTTTGAAGCTCCGCAGTTTCTCCCAGCCTTTGAGCCGCGCCCGCGGAAGGAAACGTGTCGTAGCTGGTCTGAAGATCCTTACGCGCCGAAGTCAGGTCTTTCAACTTGAGGTACAGGTCGCCCCGCAGGAAGTAAGTGTTGGCGAGATCGTTCCTTTTCTCGAGTTCCCATTGTTCGGCGGAGACCCGCGGCGAGCGTTCGGAGGAAGAAGTGCGATTCACGGCATCAAGAACGCGTGTGGAGTAGCTGACCGCCCGGCGGAAAGCAGCGTCGTTCTCCTGGCGTTCGAGAAGTTCAACGGCGAGCAGAAGCATAGAGATGTCGTTTGGATTCAAAGCGACCATACGCTCGGCGTAGTCCGCGGAGCGGACGTAGTCCTGCAACTGGAGACTGGCTTCCACCAAGGCACGGTAAATATTGGTGCGGTTTGGGTAATCCGGATACTTATTCAGGAAGCTTTCGAGGTTGCGGACGAGCGCCGCGCGATCGTTCCCGGAATTGCTGATGGCTTGCTGTAATTCTTCTTCGGCCGAAGGCTGTTTTGGTGAGGAGGATTGCTTGGGGGAAGGGGCTTTCGACGGCGGGTTCTGACTCTTTTCGTTTTGCGCAGAGGCCTGGCCATGGAGTGGCGAAGGCTGCGCACAGAGAAAAAGAAGTGAACTCACGCATGCCATGAAGGGCTGGGAAGCCATACAAAGGGGATTCTAAAGGTATCGTGAGGAATTGTCGCTAGTTCTTAAATGTTTTTCTTCGACGAAGAGAATTTTCAGATGTAATGCATTAGGTGGTGCCTGTCACGCGAATTTCTCCAGAGACGGTATGCACATCCACGCGTCCGCCACCGCTGCCCATGTGGGCCCGAAGAGAATGCTTGCTCTGTTCCTCGACGACGATCGGAACATCGGAGCGAATCTCGCCGGAGACCGCTTCTGCTGAGAGATGGAGATTTGCCGAAGCCGGGACGACGAGTTGTACACCACCCGATACCGTTTTCAGTTCCCAGTAGCTGCCGGCGGACGGATTTCCCTGCACGGAAACGCGTCCCGAAGCCGCATGCGCCTTCACGTCACTTGCCGCCCCATGGATTTCGACTTCGCCGCTCGCCGTATCTGCTTCGATACGACCACCGGGATTGGAAATGCGAATGACACCCGAAAGGGCCTTGACGCGCACGTCGCCCCGAGTGTTCGATACCGTTACACTTCCTGATGCGGAGGAGACGTGGACCTCACTGCCAATATCAGCGGCCGACACCGACCCACTGGCGGTCGAGAGTTGGGCGTCGCGCTCGATTTTTTCCACACGGATGGCCCCCGAAGCAGCCTGCACCTTTACCGGGCCGCGTACGCCGCGAATCGTTTGCGCGCCGGACGCGACGGTGACATCCACCTCGGTCTCGAGTGGCACTTGGATGGTGTAAGCGATAGCGATATTGCGCATGCGAGACATTTCTTTGCCGATGCGGATGGTGTCGCCTTTTTGCTCGATGGGAGGGTTCGAAATAGTCTCATCCAAACGCTTCTGTGGGGTATCAAATCCAAATCCTGACGCGCGTACATCGGCATGAACAGACACCGTGTGGTCCTTGCTTCCCGTGATTTCCACCTCGCCGGCGGCATTCGAAAGTTCCAGGCGAACGGGGCCTGTCACACTGAAGGTGCGTGCAAAACTTCCGTTGACGGATGGGCCGGTACTGCAGGCCGCCGAGACGACAACGGCCGTGACTAGCACGAGCAACAAGCTGAGCCTTCGATGGCGCGCCATTCATCCTCCGCGAGTTCCCAGAATACTGCTCTGGGACGCTTCATTTCGAGTTACGCAAAAACTGGGGATTATGTTCCCCAAGGAGCCTTGGCAGAGCGCGGGCCGACGGGCGAAAGTGTTTCGTTAAGAGAGCCTTGGCGGTAGCCGTGCAGGTCCAGGGCAACGTAAGTGAAGCCTGCTGCCTTCAGCCGATCCGCTATCGCGGCGGCCATTTCAGGTGCGAGTGCACGTGGCATTTCTTCGGGAGATATTTCCACGCGCGCAAGATTGTCGTGGAGCCGCACGCGGAATTGGCGGAATCCCAGCGCGCGCAACGCGGCTTCGCCGCGCTCGACTAGCCCAAGACGCTCCGGCGTAACTTCCGTTCCGTAGGGCAAGCGCGAAGCGAGGCAAGCGGACGCGGGGCGGTCCCAGGTGGGCAGACCGGCACGTTGCGAGAGCAGCCGAATTTCGGCTTTGCTCAGGCCGGCATCGAGCAGCGGAGCCATGACTTGGTGTTCCGTCGCGGCGCGATGTCCTGGGCGAAAGTCGAGCGTGTCATCGGCGTTTACACCATAGGCAACGGCGGCAAAACCGCCCGCGCGCGCCAATTCGTCCAACGCGGAAAAAAGCTCGTCCTTACAGAAATAGCAACGGTCGGAGGCGTTCGCGCGGTAGGCAGGGTTGTCCATTTCGTGCGTTTCCATGAATTCGTGGCGCAAGCCCAACTTGCTCACAAACTCTTCCACGATGGCGCGATCGTGAGCAGAGTAACTCGGCGAGAGCCCGGTAACGGACAGGGCGCGCGCGCCCAGCGCTTCACGGGCGGCCCAGGCCAAATAAGCGGAGTCCGTGCCACCCGAGAGCGCGACGATGAGCGAAGGAATCCCCGCTAGACGAGCGAGCAGAAGATTTTCCTTTTCCTCCGCGGGCACAACGGCGTCATCCACGTTGCGAATATGAATAAGCTCTTTCATCCCAGCGCTGAGTATATCCCAGAGTGCCGCCAGCATCGCCGATTGCGACGCATCAGGAGTTACTTGAAATCCAGGAGCACATCAACCGTGCCTCTTGCTGCATCCGTTTGCAACCAGTGGCCGACATTCTCGTAGTGCACCGGCAACTCGCCAAAGACCTGTTCCTGGTGGGTTTGCAGCTTCGCAAGAAGTTCCTCGAACTGTGTTTTGTCGAAGACTTCGCCGGCGGCGATCGGCCAGGCGGCGCTCAACTTTCGTTCGGCGGCAGGGGAAATCCCGGTGAGGATCATTTTGCCGAAGCGGTACTGCGGTCCCTCTTGAATTCTGACCGAATAGGAAACAGTGCGCGCCGGATCGTCATAGGCCGGGGCCGGATCGAGTTTCGCTTCGAGGTAGCCGCGATGGGCGTACTCTTCACGAACGCGATCCCAGCCTGCTTCGACTTGCATGCCGTCGGCGATACCCCCGTGCTTAATCCCCAGCAGGCCGTTCAGCGTGAATTCCGATACCAGAGTGTTGCCCATCCAATGGATTTCCTTCCAGCGATAGACCTCGCCCGTTGTCACGGGAACATAGACTGGAATTTTCGAGGGCAGTGCTTGATTGGGATCGCCCGTCAATCGTACCTCCGGCGGCCCGAGCTTCGCGCGCAGGAATCCCCGCTGCGCATAAATAGGCTTGATCGCTTCTGAGAGGAAGAGGTCGATGGTCAAACGCGAATAGGGCTTTCCCAGGATCTCGGAGAGATGCTGCTGCACGGCTTTGGAGGCCAAAAGTGAGGGATCACTGAATTCGAGTTTTACGATTTGGAGCGCGGCGCCTTCGATGCGGAATTCCTGCAGGTTGCCTTCGCCATTCGGATTTGCTATGACGGTGTGCTCGAGCGACGCCTGCAATCCGCGCGAAGAGAGAAACTCCTTCACAGCTTCAGCGGCCTGATCCACCACGGTTCCGGCTTCGGGCAATGTTCCGTCGAAAAAAGGAAGTTTATTGCGGATGGCATCGCCCAGCGCCGAGTCCGCGAACCACGGAATATTGTCAAAATAGACGGGGATTCGTGGCGATTCCTCGACGTGATAGGAAACCAGAACGCCCGCGACCCTCGTCTGGAAGTTGTAACTCACTTTGGAGAAAAGCCCACTTTTAACGAGCCGGTCGGCAGCAGCTTGCAAATCATTCCGGGCGATCTGGGCGCCGGTGACCAGGCCAGTGATGGTGATGACCTGAGCCTCGGTGAGAAGTTTTTCCCCGTCGGCGTGAACTTCGCGCAATGGCGCGGCCGCCGCGTCGGGAGCCTGTGTCGCGGAAAGAAATCCGGCTGGCAGCAGAACAAGCAAAATAGTGCCGAGGCACGCTCGAAGATAACGCAGCATGTTCTTATAGTAGCGGAAACGAGCCGGGCTACTCCACGGTGACGGATTTGGCCAGGTTGCGCGGCTGGTCGACGTCGCAACCGCGGCGCACGGCGATGTGATAGGCGAGCAATTGGAGAGGAATGATTTCCAGCAAGGGCACAAGCAACTCCGGCGCGGGCGGAAGTTCGATGATGTGATCGGAGGCCTCACGCGCGAGATGATCTCCCGTGGTGACAATGGAGATGACGATGCCGTCGCGTGCCTTAACTTCCTTGATGTTCGAAACGCTTTTCTCGTAGCGCGTCATAGCTTCGGGGTCGGATTCGTCGCGCGTCGCCAGGACCACTACCGGCAGATTTTCGTCGATCAACGCGTTGGGGCCGTGCTTCATTTCACCCGCGGGATAGCCTTCTGCATGAATGTAGGAGATTTCCTTGAGTTTCAGCGCGCCTTCGAGGGCGATGGGGTAGTGGATGCCCCGGCCCAGAAAAAGAAAATCGGTATAGCGAAAGAATTGCCGCGCCAGGTTTTCATAAAATCCCGACTCATCCGCTTGTAGAGCGGTTTCCATTTTGTGCGGCATGCGCGTGAATTCCTGCATCAGAGTCCTGGCGGCGTTCTCGGTCAGCTTGCCGCGAAGCTGGCCGAGGTAGGAAGCGAGCAGAAGCAGCGCGGTCAATTGTGAAGTGAAAGCCTTGGTGGAAGCCACGCCAATCTCCGGGCCGGCGTGCGTGGGAATCGTGCCATTCGCTTCGCGCGTGATCATGGAACCGATCACATTGCAGATCGCCAGCGAGGGCGAGCCTTTAGACTTGGCCTCGCGCTGCGCCGCCAGCGTGTCCGCGGTTTCGCCGGATTGGCTGATGCACACGGTCAGCGTTTTCGAATCCACGATCGGGTCGCGATAGCGGAATTCGCTCCCGTAATCGACTTCGACGGGAAGGCGGGCAAGACGCTCAATCATGAATTTGGCGGCCAGCCCAGCGTGCCAGCTGGTGCCGCAGGCGACGATACGCACCTGTTGAAATTCGCGGAACTGGTTTTCCGAGATGGCCATCTCATCGAGAAAGACTTTTCCGGTGTCCTGTGAAATGCGGCCGAGCAACGTGTCGCGCACGGCGCGCGGCTGTTCAAAAATTTCCTTTTGCATGAAATGCTTGTAGCCGCCCTTTTCCGCCATGATGGGGTCCCAAGCCACGCGGTGCGCGGGGCGTTCGACGGGTCGGCCGTCGTGGTCCATTACACGCACACCTTTGGCGGTGAGAACGGCAATGTCGCCGTCGGCCAGGAAAAACATTTCGCGCGTATGCTGGAGCAGGGCAGGAATGTCGCTGGCGACAAAATATTCTCCATCGCCAAGTCCAATCACCGACGGCGGGCCCAGGCGCGCGGCAACAATCTTCTGTGGATCGTTCGCGGAGAGGAAAACAAGCGCATAGATGCCGCGCAATTCCTTTAACGACCGGCGCACAGCTTCCTCGAGAGGAACGCCGCCCTGCGAATTTTTTTCCACGAGGTGCGCCACGATCTCGGTGTCGGTTTCGGTGGCGAACTTGTGGCCTTCCTTCTGCAGCTTTTCTTTGAGCTCGAGGTAGTTTTCGATAATGCCATTATGGACGACGACGATTTGGCCGGTGCAGTCGCGATGCGGGTGGGCGTTCTCTTCGGTGGGGCGGCCATGGGTGGCCCAGCGCGTGTGGCCGATGCCGTAGGTGCCATCCAGAGGAGACTTGGCGATAACCTCCTCGAGATTGCGAAGCTTACCCGAAGCGCGGCGGATTTCCAGTTTGCCGGACTGCGGCACGACGGCGATGCCTGCAGAATCATAACCGCGGTACTCGAGTTTGCGCAGACCTTCAATAATAACGGGCACAACTTTCTTGGGCCCGATGTAGCCAACTATTCCGCACATGCGCGGAGTCTCCTCGGAGAGTTTCTAGCAGCGTAACATGCCGACGGTCTTACCAAGATGAATTAGAAGGCGCGTGTCGCGAATCAGATTAGGGCCGAGGGCGGGACGCGCCTAGATCACGAACCCGCGGGACTTGCGATTGTTGCCGGCGTCGAAAGTTCAGTCCACGATCTCAAACCGATACTCTTCGATGACCGTATTTGTGAGCACTTCTTTCGAAATGTGCTCGAGCTGTTTCTGCGCTTCGTCGCGGCTCCAGCCATCGAGATTCAAAACGAAGAATTTCCCCTGGCGGACATCGCTCACGGCGGAATAGCCGAGCCCGCAGAGGGCGTGCTGGATGGTTTGTCCCTGGGGATCGAGTACTGTACGCTTTGGCATTACCCATACGTGTGCTTTCATGCCGTCAGTATAACATTGCCCGCGACTGCTTCAGGCTGGGCGCTTTTCGTTGGCAGACAGAAAGGCGTGTTCGAATCCCATTTCGACGATGCGGGCCAGCTCGTCCTCCTGCAAACCCATGCGCGCGGCGTTCGCGTACTCTTCGTGCAGCGTGGTGTGAAACATGGCCGGGTCATCGGTGGAGAGCACGATGGGTATGCCGTGGCGCAGGAGTTTGGGAAGCGGATGATCTTCGATTTTTGCATCCGCGCGCTGGAGTTGCCGGGCTAAGGAGGCGGTTTTCATATTGCTCGCCGGGCAAATCTCCAGCGGGATGTTTCTCTCCGCGAGCAAATCCATTAACTCCGGATCGTGGTTTGCGGCGATGCCGTGGCCGATGCGCTCCGCACCCAGCAATTCGATGGCTTCGCGTATTTTCTCGGGACCGCCAACCTCGCCAGCGTGCATTAACCGGTGCAAACCCATTTGGGCGGCGCAGTCGTAGACGCGGCGAAATTCCTGGGTCGGGACGCTCAGTTCGTCGCCGCCGATGCCAAAGGCCACGATGGCTTTCGAATCGCAGCGCCTCGCGGATTCAACGACTTCCATCGCCGCGTCCGCGCCGAATTGGCGTGCGGCATCGAATATCCACCGGAACCGGAGCCCGCGGCTCTCGAATGGCTCGGTGGCTCGGAGGAGGGCTTCGAAATTTGCCTCGGGCCGCTGCTTTCTCAGCAGCATCACGCCGATGGAGAGGGTTACTTCCGTATAGACCACGCGTTGCGTGAGCAAATGTTCGGCAAGATCGCGGGCGACGAGCGCATAGTCTTGAGGCTCGTGCAGGAATGACGTCACCCACTTGAATGCTTCAATGAATTCGGCGAAGTTGCGGTAGGCGTAGCGTCGGCGCACTTCCTCCGCGGTCATGACGACACCGTGTAGCGCGGTCAGCGCTGAGACAGTTGCGGGTTGGATGGAACCCTCGAGATGGAGATGCAGCTCGGCCTTGGGCAGGGAAGCAATCCGATTGGAGAGCAAGGGCAGCATTATCCGCGTAAAATCAACGCGGCAATTGCGGCCGGCCGGCGTTTATCCACGCCGTGAGCCAGAAAGAACCCACATCGGTGGCTGCGTCGGAAAGCTGGCGGATCAAAATCGCCGCTGCCTGATTGTAGAAGCGTTCGTAATACTCGTCGGTGAAGGAGTTCTCTCCGTGACGCGCGTTGCGGTCGGCGAGAAGAATGGTCTCCAGCCAGCTATGAGAGCTGAGGCATGCTTCGAAAGCGCGATCCGTAGGGTCGTTGATGAAAATCGCGTCGTTGGGGCGCATGGGGAAAAACGACGAATAGCGATCGATCAACGTGGTCCCGAAGCGTTCGTTGACTCCCGGCTGTGCGCTCAGGCGCCCGTCGAAATTATCCGTGGTGTTGAAGGGATCGTGCGCTTCCGCGACGTAGTTCGCCAGGATGGCTGCGTCCAGTCTTGCTTCGTCCCACTTGCCGGTCTTCATCGCTTCGGTCAGCTTCTCGCTGTAAACGCCGATCTGCCAGGGGAGAAGACCGTTGGCGTCCAGTTTCGGTTTGCCGAATTTGGTTACTGCGGCCTTATAGTTGCGCGGCAGAGCCTCGAACGGGAACCGTCCATACTTGTCGAGAAGAATGAAATGGTTGTGCCGCTCAGCGGGAGACTTGGCGATGGCATCCAGCGGATCGGTAACATGCTGGGAGAGCATAGGAAGGTTGGATTCGAAAAATGAGCGGATGTCCTGGGGCAGGGTGTCAATGGCTTTATTAACGACGAGCCTGTGCACGTGCTTTCCCCACGCCCGCGAATTCTGCGGAGAAGAAAGAAGGAGCATGAGGCCAGCGAGCGCTACTCGACTGCGCCTCCCCGCGTGCTGAAAAGTCACTCCACGCATTCTGCGATTCCTCTTATACGCGATTCGCTGCTCTCAGAGTGCTGTGCTTCCGGCCATAGAAATAATAGAGCACCAAGCCCAAGATCATCCAGACAAAGAAGCGAATCCAATTCATAATCGGCAGGCCGGCCATCAGCAACAGGCACGTGGAAATCGTGACAATGGGCGCCAGCGGTCCGCCGGGGGCACGGAAAGCCCGATGCCGGTGCGGTTCCCGGTAGCGCAGAATGAGCACGCCCGCTGCCACGAGAGCGAACGCGAACAGAGTGCCGATGTTCGAAAGATCGGCGAGCGTCCCGATGTCAAGCAATCCCGCTGGAATACCGACCACGAATCCCGCCACCCAGGTCGAAAAGTCCGGCGTCTGAAAGCGCGGATGCACGCGCCCAAAAATTCTGGGGAAAAGACCGTCGCGCGACATCGCAAACCACACGCGGGCCTGTCCGAGCTGGAAGACCAGCAGGGAAGAGATCATGCCCATTAATGCGCCGATCAGCACAACCAGGCGAACGCCCGTGAAATGGAGTTTCTTGAGTGTGTTGACGACCGGGGCGGCGTCGTCCACCAGTGTGTCCCAGCGCACTAGCCCCGTAAGAACAACCACCACCGCTATATAGAGCAGTGTGCAGATGACTAGCGTTGCGATGATGCCGATGGGCAGGTCGCGCTGTGGATTTTTACATTCCTCGGCCGCTGTGGAGACTGAATCGAATCCAATGTAGGTGAAGAATACGATCGACCCGCCCGTCAGAATTCCGGGCCATCCGTTTGGCGCGAAGGGATGATAATTCCCGGGATGGATAAGTTTGGACGCAAAAGTCACGAACACCAGAATGGCGATAATTTTCAGCAGCACCATGGTGTTATTGGTTCGGGCTGACTCTTTGATGCCGCGCACCAGAATCACCGTCAGCAGCATCACGATAATAAAAGCCGGCCAGTTAAAGCCAAGGTGCCAGCCCGCGTCGTAGAGCATATTTCCCTGCAAGTCGGAAAGTCCACTTGGAAGGTAGGCGGGCGAAATCCAGCGCGGATTCGGATTCACGCCGAACCAGTCCAATAAATTGACCATATGCTGCGAAAACCCGACGCTCACGGCCATGTTGCTGACCGCGTATTCCAGGATCAGGTCCCAGCCGATAATCCAGGCGATGAGTTCTCCCATCGTCGCATAGGTGTACGTGTACGCGCTGCCCGCAATCGGAATCATGGCGGCAAGTTCGGCGTAGCATACCGATGCGAATCCACAAGCGATGGCGACAAGGATAAAGGAGAGAGCAATCGCAGGCCCGGCGCCGGGGCGTCCAAACGAAGCAGAATGGTGAATCAGGTACTCAAGAAGGGGGGCGTTCAGGATGGACGAGGCTTGAAATTTTTGTCCGGCAATCGCGGTGCCGATGATGGTAAAGATACCGGAGCCGATGACCGCGCCGATGCCCAGCGATGTCAAGCTCAGCCATCCCAGGGATTTTTTTAATCGAACTTCGGCATTTTCCGAATCCGACAGCAGTTGGTCGATACTTTTGCAGCGGAAGAGTTTTGATCCCACCCATGCTCTCCGATCGCATCCGGACAGACCAGAAGTCCGAAAATACCCAGCACGCTTTTGAGGAATGAATGCGCCTCAATGTACCCCGAGAAGCCCCATCACGCAACCAGCCCCGCGCGACCTGGCCGCGCATCCGCATAAAGCAGCGGGTTCCCCCTGTTATGCCTGTTCGAGTTGCGCGTACCGCTCAATAAATTTTTTTGTCCCGCGCCCGGGGAAGCTCACGGATAAGCGGCGATCTTCATCGTCCCCCTCGACGCCAACGATCGTTCCGACGCCGAAACTCGGATGACGAACTTTGCGCCCTAGCATGGGATTGGCATTGTCGCCGCGCTTCGCGGCTGTGTGCCCGAAGGAACTTTGAGCCGCCTGGCGGCGCGGAGCCGGATCCGCCTGCCTCGGTCCGCCACGCACACGACGCAGGAATACTTCCGGCGAATACGAGTATTCGGGGTCAGGTTCGTAGCGGCGCGTCTCGCCGATTTCCGCCATTGATCCGCGAACCGTGTCCACCAGACCGCTTGGGATTTCCGCAAGAAAGCGCGATGGCAGGGAAGCACGCAATTGTTGCTCATTGCCGAAGATGCGCCGGTAGACTGCCCGGGTTAGCGTCAGTGAGTGCCGGGCCCGAGTCATTCCAACGTAAACAAGACGCCGTTCCTCTTCGATTCCTTTTTCTTCGGTGGTGGCCCGGCTGTGAGGGCAAATGCCTTCTTCCATGCCGGTGAGGAACACATGATCGAATTCCAGGCCCTTGGTGCTGTGCAAAGTGATGAGAGTCACGCCAGGCTTGCCTTCAAATTGATCCGCGTCACTCACGAGCGCGGCGGCATCGAGAAAATCCATGAAGGTCTCTCCCGCTTCCATAGCCTCTGCGACGGCGCGCACAAGCTCTTCAAGGTTTTCCAGCCGTGCGACATCTTCGGGAGTGTTGCGGTCCTTGAGCATATCCATGTAACCGGATTCTTCAAGAACGGTATGCAGGAATGCCGAAGTTTCCTGGGTGGCAAGCGCATCCTGCAATTTTAGGATGAGCTCCCGGAATGCCCGCAATGGTGTTACCGCCCGGCCTGCCGATGCACCAGAGACAAACCTTTCAATGGCCGCCCATAGCGGTGTCCCGTCAACGCGCGCGGCCTCGCGGAGCGCGTCCACAGTCGCTTTGCCAATGCCGCGCGGAGGTACATTCAATACGCGGAGCAACGAAATGTCATCCTCAGGATGCATGGCGAGGCGCACGTAGGCGAGCGCATCCTTCACTTCGGCTCGATTGTAGAAGCTGAATCCGCCCACAAGCGCGTAGCGCAGGCCGCGCCGGCGAAAGACCTCTTCGAAAGCGCGCGACTGGGAATTCGTGCGGTATTCTACCGCGCAGGTCTGATCCGAATCGTCGTTGAGAACGCGTTCCAGCTCACCGGCGACAAATTCCGCCTCGGCCTGCGCATCCCGCCCTTCGAAATACCTCAGATTTCCGCCCGGGCCCTTCTCCGCGCTCAGCGACTTGCCCAGCCGCTCCGGATTGTTGGCAACGACCGCGCCGGCGGCATCGAGAATACTCTGCGTCGAGCGGTAGTTGCGCTCCAGCTTGATGATTCGGGCAGCAGGAAAATCCCGGGAAAAACTCAGCAGGATGGAAACGTCGGCGCCCCGCCAACGGTAAATCGATTGATCTTCGTCGCCCACAACGCAAACGTTTTGCTTGGGCCCGGTCAGCAGGCGCATCAGCTCATATTGCACGCGATTCGTATCCTGATATTCGTCCACGTGAAGGTATTGGAAGCGTGCTTGCCATTTCTCACGCGTCGCCGTCGATTCGCGCAGCAAACGCGCCGAGCGGAGGAGCAGGTCATCAAAGTCCAGGGCTTTGCTGTCATGCAGGACTTTTGAGTACGCCTCGAAAATATCGGCGGTGCGGCGGTCGTCTTGATCGAACGCTTCGGCACGCAACTGCTCCACGGTCTGGCCGTGATTTTTTGCGTAGCTGATGCGGCTCAGGACGTTTCGTGGCGTCAGATCTTCTGCGTCGATCTGTAGCTTATTCATCGCCAGCTTTACCGCGGCGAGCTGGTCATCGTCGTCGTAAATGGCGAAATCCCGCGGCAGGCCGGCCGCAGCCGCTTCGCGCCTCAGAAGGCGCGCGCAGAGCGAATGAAATGTAGAAAGCCAGGGCTGCGCGGGCGGGACGCCGGCGCGCAACAGGAGGCCCGACACGCGATTGCGCATCTCTTCCGCGGCTTTGTTGGTGAACGTGACGGCAAGGATGGCTTCGGCGGGCACGCCATTCGCGATCAGGTGGGCCATTCGAAAGGTAATTGCGCGGGTCTTGCCGGTTCCGGCGCCGGCGAGGATCAGCACCGGGCCTTCGGTGGTTTCTACGGCTAGCCGCTGTTCGGGGTTCAGTTCATCAAGAAGAGCGAGCATTTGTCCGCGTTGGTTGGAGAAAGTTTGCACACGTCATGTTAGCCGACGGCGGCGATGCGCGCAAACTGGTGCAATTCGTCCCCGTCTTGTATCGCTCAGCGTTCCGCGGAGCGGCTCAGGTCAATCTCAAAGTACATGAGGCCTCGATTCTTTTCGATGGCCACGATTTCGGGTACGTAGAGATGAGCTGTATTCAGAAGCTCGAATTGGTTTCGCAGGTCGAAATAAAGAAGTCCTTGCACTGTGCTGTGCGGCGCGACGACGCTCGCTTGTACGCCCGCATCGCGGATGGACTGCTCGACTTCCGTCCATTTTTTATCGTGCCCGATCTTCGGGCCGCCCAGGGGGATGGGCAGTCTTCTAGCAGTGACATCTTTCGCAGATGGATGGGAGATTACGTCGGCTGCCTCTTCCGGCGAAAGCGGGTACAACGCCTGATGATCTTCTTCCGAGAGCGTGACGTTCAATCGAATGCGTTCCAGGTTGATCTTCATGCTGTCGTCCGAATTATTTCGAAAAGCGACCTGTACAGCAATAATTCCTGCCGCAAATGGCGAGTTCTTCGGAAACTTCTCCTTGTAGAGTGCGGGGTCGGTCCACGGCCGGGCTGTGATGGTCATGCCCTCGTGGGATTCCAGCGAAGCGGCTTTGAGCGAAGGTGGCTGCTGGGAGGCTCCCAAGTGGGCAGCCAGTAGCGAGACGGCGAGAAAGGGAAGGATGAGGGATAGTTTTCGCATAGGGTTATAATAGACTTTTCTCATCTTGAGGCCTTCGATTCCTGGGGGTTGTGCAGGGTTGCCCTGCATCGCGCGTCGCCTGCTGCTGGCGGAGAGCGTACAGACCGGAGCCACGCTTAGTGTATTTCATTTATAGCTTTCTCATGGGCCTTGCGGCCCTTTTGCTGACGCCCTATTGGCTCGTTAAGGGAATGCGCCACGGAAAGTATCTCTCGAACCTCGGGGAACGCTTGGGATTCTCTTTTCCAGAGCTCGCCAAACTGCCCGTAGCTTCCACAGGGGCGATCTGGATTCATGCCGTGAGTGTTGGCGAAGCGCTTTCGGGCATTACTCTTGCGCGGCGGTTGAAAGAGACCTACCCCCACAAGCCTCTCATTATCTCGACGGCGACCCAGACGGGGCAGGCTCTGGCTCGTGAGCGCATGCCGTTTGCCGATGCCGTCATCTATTTTCCGCTGGATTGGGCCTTCTGCGTCCGTCGCGCGCTCGATGCCGTGCAACCATCAGTTGTGCTGGTGCTCGAAACCGAGATCTGGCCAAATTTTCTGCGGGAGGCTGGGCGACGCAAGATTCCCGTACTATTCGTCAGCGGACGCATTTCGGACCGCTCCTTTTCGCGCTATCAGGGCTATCTCGGCGTTTTTGGCTTTTTCCTTCGTCCCTTCCTGAGAAACGCACTGTCCAATGCCAGCGCCTTCCTCATGCAGAGCGACAGAGATGCAAAGCGTGTCCGAGCGTTAGGTGCGCCGGCGGCGCGCGTGCGGGTCAGCGGCAATTTGAAATACGACCTGGAGCTTCCCGCGCCCACCCCGTTGTCGAATTGGCTGGCCACCGAGCTCGAGCGCAGCGGCCGGTCGCCGGTCATTGTTGCCGGTAGTGTCGTTGCGACGGAAGAACCGCATGCCCTCATCGCCTTTGGAACCTTGCAAGGCGAGTATCCGAAAGCGTTGCTGGTGCTTGCGCCCCGCAAGCCCGAGTGTTTTGATGACGCCGCGGATTTCATCGATGAGTCTCATCGCAAGTTCATCCGGCGGTCGCGATTGCCGATTCCGGGGCCGGCGCAAACGCAAGCCAGCCAGCCTCCCGGCAATTCCACCATTCCCGACGACGTCACCGTCGTCCTGCTCGACAGCATCGGCGAGCTGGCCTCGCTCTATAGACTCGCCGACGGCGCCTTTGTGGGAGGCTCGCTCGTATCTTCCGGCGGTCATAATATTCTCGAACCGGCGGCCTTTGGCAAGATTCCCGTGTTTGGTCCATCCATGGAAAACTTTGCCGAAATTGCTGCACGTTTTGTTGCAGCGGGAGCCGCAATACAAGTGGAGAGCCCTGAAGATGCCGGGGTGGCCTGGATTGAATTGTTGCGGGATTCAGAGCGGATGAAAAAGATGGGAGATGCGGCGCGGCTGCTAGTTGAAGGTAGTCGCGGCGCCACCGACCGCGCCATGACCGAATTGAGCAAGCATTTGGATGGCGTCGGGAGATGAATGTTCAGCTGCTAGTGCGAAGCTTGTTGTGGCCCCTCTCGCTGCTCTATGGTGCCGGAGTCCGCGTGCGGGTGTGGCTCTATGCACGCGGCTGGCGGAGGCAAAGGCGGCTAAAGGGAACAGTCATCAGCGTAGGCAATCTTACCGTCGGCGGCACCGGCAAGACGCCCATGGTGATCTGGCTCGCTGAGAGGTTCCTTGCGGAAGGGAAGCGGGTTGCGATTCTAAGCCGCGGTTACCGCGGCGCCGATGGAACCAGCGACGAAATCGAGTTGATGAAATTCCGATTGCAGGGCCGCGTGTCCTTTGGTGTCGGCAAAAATCGGTTTGCCGAGGGCCAACGGCTCGAGGCACAGCAGCCCATCGACGTTTTTCTTTTGGATGACGGTTTTCAGCATCTCCAGCTTCACCGCGATCTGGATATTCTGCTGATGGATGTCTCGCGACCACTTGCTAGTGAGTATTTACTGCCGGCCGGCCAGCTTCGGGAACCGCTAACGGCAATGAGTCGCG
>Ga0209648_10002495_pt1 | contig 15290 bp, 20 predicted proteins | sample GraSoi2013_115cm_FD_185830 | JGI IMG/M metagenome (GOLD analysis project Ga0209648, IMG submission 185830) | Grasslands soil microbial communities from the Angelo Coastal Reserve, California, USA - Sample 9_17_2013_115cm (SPAdes) (version 2) | ecosystem: Environmental > Terrestrial > Soil >...
CATCATCAAACACGGCTCGCTCCCGCCGCCGGTCGACTGGCACCCGGCGGAGGACTGACAAGGCCCCGCCCTGCCGCCTCGGTCCCGCGCCGGCAGGCAACCGCCGCGCCTGGGACCGGCACGGGACGCGCCGGCCGCTGATACCGGCGCTGCCGGGCTACGCTGATGGTCGGCGACGTGACCGGCCACGGCATCCACGCCGCGGCGATCATGGGCCAGCTGGGCACCACCCCCGCGGCCCTGGCCCGCCTGGGCTGCCGGCCCGAGGAGATCATGCAACAGCTCAGCAGCGTGGTCGCCGGGCACGGCGACGAGATCGGCGCCACCTGCCTGTACGCGGTGTATGACCCGGCGCCGCTGCGCGGCCGGCTCACCAGCGCCGGGCACCCCCCGCCCGCGCTGCGCCATTCCCGGCGGCACGGTGGAATTCCTCGACGTGCCGGGCGGGGTGATGCTCGGGGCGGGCCAGGGCCGCTACCCGGCCACCGATTGTCAGCTCCCCCCCGGCAGCGTGCTGGCCCGCTACACCGACGGGCTCATCGAGCAGTCCGGCCAGGACATCGGCACCGGCATGTCCCGGCTCGCCCCCGCCCTGGCCGCCGGCCCCGCAAAATCGCTGGACCAGCTGTGCGACAGCGTGCTCGCCAGCCTGGCCCCCACCCCCGTGACAACATCACCCTGCTGCTCGCCCGCACCACCGCCCAGACAGCCCGCTGATCCCCACGAGGGCTGATGGGCGCGGGCAAATCCACTCCGCCCGTGCAGGTTCTATCCAGCGACGCAGACCGCTCCGGGCCGGCATGCCAGCGTGACGAGCCGCCCTGGCCGGACCATGACTCGGCGTTCTCCGCTGCACCGACAATGCGGCCGGCGTGGACATCGGCGAGCGCGCGTCCCGGCACAAGCCTGGTTAGCATGCGCGCCCGCCGCTCGTCCTGCGGGGATGGCAGGCCCGTTCTCATTCCTGGCTGGGGCGGTCCTCGCGAGCCTTGCCGATCTGCTGGCCGATGGCCCAGCCCCATCCTGGCTGGTCCGGGTTGGGCCGTTCCTCGGCGGTCACTTCCCGGCGCGCAACCTGAGCCTGTGCCTTGGCCGTCCTGGTCTGCTCCGTGAGGAGCTCGGCCGCCGCCTTCTCGCGTTTTTTCCTGGCCCTGCTGCGAAAGAGACCCATGGCGCGATGGTAGACCGCCGACTTGAAGACTCCGCGGCTTTTGCGGCGGTCCGCGGTGATCCAGATGCGCCGCGGGACCGGGTTAGACAGATATGCGCTCTGCGGGAGCGGTGCATGCCGGGCGGGTGGAGATCGCGATGCACAGCAGTCCGCGGTAGGTGGCGGCGAAGGCACGGTGGCGGGTGATCAGGCCGCATCCACGCCAGTAGTTACCAGCCGCCGCAGTAGCAATCGCCTCCCGGCGTACGGCGAGGCAAGTCCAGAAAAGGTTCACTCCTGCTAGAGCTGGCTGCTTTGCGCCACGCGCAGGATCTCCTCGAATGCCTCCACGTTCCCCATCGCGTCGTTGACGGGATTGTGGTCATGGGCTGTCCTTCTGAAGCGCTTCCAGCCTTGTGTGTCGTTCCAGTTCCGGTTGAGGCCGGCCCAGAAGTCGCTGATGCGGCGGCCAGAGTGCCCGAATGGATTGTCCATTCCAGCCCGATCGAACATGCCAGCTATCCACTGCCAGTCGTAGGCAGGGTTGTCGCTCACAAAGACAGGCCGGCTGTTGCCGAGGTGCTCTTGGAGCCAGGCCGCAAAACTCTCAGCAACTTCCTTATCGGTCGCTGTGCGCTCGCCGACGATGCTGATCGCCGGGTTGTCCGGGTCCGGCGTCGCGTCGAACAGGCGTCCGTGGAACGTGTCACGCGTGTCGTAGTGAACTGCGCCGAACTCAGTCAGCACGCCGTGCACCGGACTGGTGCCGCGTGCCTCACAGTCGACGAATATCCATGGTGTCTTCTTGCTCATCCTTCCCGCATTATCTCCAAGATCTGCCCGGCAGTGTCAAAATTTGGAACCCCCGGGATTCCTTCCCTCTGGGAGACTGCCTGGGATGGATGTCAGGGGCAACGGGAATCCGGTGCTGGCGAGTGCCCGGCGATGGCTGGCCGGGGTCAACGCGCGCCACCCGTGCAATCACAATGAGCACTTCCACCGCTGGATCCTGCGTAACCTGCTCGCCGGCCGCCTGGCCGCGGTGGATGTCGGCTGCGGGACCGGCATGCTCGCCGGGAGGCTGGCGCCGCACTTCGCGGGCGTCATCGGGATCGATGCCGATGAGTGCATGGCCGCCGCGGCGAGCGCGCGCCTGGCCGACATGCCGCGGGTGAGCATCGTGCGGCGGCTTCGCCGAGGTCGCCTTAACAGCCGGTGGCGGTGGGGCTGACCTGATCACGATGGTGGCGGTACTGCACGCACCATCTCGACCTCGGTGACACCCTGGCCCGGATTGCCGGCTGCTGGCGCCTGGAGGCCGGCTCCTCGTCGTCGGCCTCGCCAGGTTGGACTCGCTGGCAGATACGGTGGTCAACCTGATCTCGGCGGCAGCAAATCCGGTCGTGGGCTTGATCAGGCATCCCCGGTCGGCCCGGCCATCAGCGTTTTCATGGGCAGCCTGGCCGTGGCGAACCGGCTCGCCCCAGCGGAGACCCGCGGCCAGGTCTTGTCCACCTACTTCGTGTTCGCCTACGTCGGCCTGACCGTGCCCGTCATCGCGGTCGGATTCGGCTCGAGGCTATGACCGGCGTGCAAGTGCCCGCGGCGAGCAGATACGGCAGATTGCGGCTGGTGATGGCCGATGAGTTCCGCGCTGCCCGGTCGTCCCGCTTGCAACAGGCGAAAAGGAGACGGACATGGAAACCGTGAAGTCCGCCGATGGGACCGTCATCGCCTATGACCGCGCCGGCGATGGCCCCGCGCTTATCGTCAGCGTTGGCGCGTTCTGCACCCGCCAGACGTTCGTCGCGCCCGACGACCTCACACAGCGCTTCACCGTCGTCACCTACGACCGCCGCGGCCGGGGTGACAGCGGCGACACCGAGCCGTTCGCGCCGGACAGGGAGTATGAGGACCTTGCCGCCGTCGCGGCGGCGACCGGGCCCGAACCGCCGTTCGTGTTTGGCCACTCATCCGGCGCGGCCATCGCGTTGCGGGCCGCGGCTGGCCTGCCGGTCCGTCACCGCCGGCGGGGTACCCGCGGCCGAGCTGGGGAAGATCACCGCGCCCGTCCTCATTCTCGGCGGCACCAACAGCCCGGGCTGGTTCCAGCGCTCGGTCGCCGAGCAAGCCGCCGCCACGCCAGGGGCGCGCCTGGAGATGCTCGACGGATACGATCACAACGCCCCACCCGAGGTCATCACCCCCATCCTGATCGAGTTCTTCGGCGCGCACCGGTAGCGGTAGCCGGGACCGGCATCGCCACCCAAGCCCAGCGACACTCAGATCGACCAGTGCGGCACGGCACGAAAGAATCACCTGAAGCTCGTGATCGCCACCCATAACGAGGCGGATATCGCGCGGATCGTCGCTGTCGGACGGTGACGGTCTGTGACGAAACGTCGGCCCCGGGCAGGCACACCGGGTGCCACCAGGCCCAGGTCTCGGTCAAGCAGAAGCGTCACGGCGAGCATGACAGCGTCACCGTGACCATCGCCGAAGGGTTTCGGTCAGCTTCATACGATCTGCCCATATTCATTGGGAGCGGCGTTCGGCACTCATGACGAGTGACGCGCAACAGGTGGGAGCGCCGATGGGAGCGCGACTCGCTCAGAGGTGCTACTTCCGGCGCTCTCGTGCTTGCCTTTGCTGGTCCTGGCCTGCGGCGATGGCGGCGAAGTGGGGTGGGGGAGTGGTGGTGGCAATCCTGACAAGCGAGGGGTCGCTGGTTCGATCGCGGTGACGGCCACCAACCAAAGCGCGCTGGCCGACCCAAAGGCGGTCAGCGGATCGCGTCCAGGTTTTCCCGCCACCGCTTGACTTAAAGCGCTTGAGGTTTGTTTTGCTGCTCGTGTGACAGCTCTAACCATCCAGGATGTATCCCGGCGCAGCGGTCTCAGCGAGCCAACACTGCGCTACTACGAGCAGGTCGGGCTGATAGGCCCGATCGAGCGCGACGAAAGCAGCGGGCACCGCCGCTACCGCGAGGACGACGTCGATACGTTGCAGGCGCTGGCATGCCTGCGCGCCATGGGCGTGGGCATCGAAGATATGCGCACATACCAGGCCAACCGCAGGCGTGGACGTGAGGCGGCGGGTGAGCAGCGCGATCTGTTGTTGCGTCACGCCGAGCGGATCGAAGCCCAGATCGCGACGCTGCACATTCACCTTGACTACCTCCGCGCGAAGGCAGCGTTGTGGGATGCCCGCGACCACGGTGATCCCGGCGCGGAGGCCGAGGCAAACCTGCGGGTGCAGGATATGTATCCCCGCCTGGAAGAGGTGGTGCTGCGATGAGCCCGGTGTTGGTGACCGGCGGGTCCGGCTATCTGGGCACGCAGCTGATCGCTGCGCTGCTGCGGGACGGGCGCCGGGTGCGCGCGGCAGTGCGCTCCCCGGAGCGCGAGGGCCATGTGCGTGCGGCGGTGCGTCGCGGCGATGCAGACGACAGCCGACTGGAGGCCGTCACCGCCGAGCTGACCGCCGACGAGGGCTGGGCTGCCGCGGCGGCGGGCTGCGAGGAGGTCCACCACGTGGCCTCGCCAATGGTCCAGTCCGACGATCCGGATGAGGTGATCGTTCCCGCCCGTGACGGCACGCTGCGTGTCCTGCGGGCCGCGCGGGACGCTGATGTTCGGCGTGTCGTGCTGACCTCGTCGTTCGCGGCGGTCGGTTACTCACCAAAGCCGGGTGCCGAGTACACCGAGGCCGACTGGACCGACCCCGACACGCCTGGCCTGCCACCTTATCCGCGGTCCAAGACGATCGCCGAGCGGACCGCCTGGGACTTCATCGAACATGAGGGTGGCGACACCGAGCTGGTCGTGGTGAACCCCACGTTCATCCTCGGCCCGACATTGACGACGCAAGCGCGTTCGTCGTTGCAGCTGACCAAGGCGATGCTCGACGGGACAATGCCCGTAGTGCGACGCCAGCGATTCGGCGTCGCCGACGTGCGTGACGTGGCCGATCTGCACATCCGTGCCATGGCCGCGCCCGAGGCGGTCGGCAAGCGGTACCTGGCCTTGGCGGACGGGCCGACCATCAGCTTCCTGCAGATGGCCCAGATCCTGCGCGAGCGGCTCGGTCCGCTGGCCGAGCGAGTACCAACCGAAGAGGCACCAGGACCAGAGCCGCCCCGGCTGATCATCCACAACGACCGCGCCAAGCAGGAACTCGGATGGCGCCCACGCCCAGCCGAGACCGCGATCGTGGAAACCGCCCAGAGCCTGCGCGACCTCGGCCTGCTGGAGAAACGATGACGACGAACATCGGCACGGGAACCGTGCTGATCACGGGTCCGACCAGCGGGCTGGGTCGGGGCCCTGACACTGAAGCTGGCCGGCCGCGCTAAAAGTGACCGTCCACCTTCACCAGCGAGGATGACACTACGCCACGCGCAGGCTCACGCCCGGCACTACGTGCCGGGATCGGGTCGGCCGATCGCCCTAGACCGTCGGGGGCACATCCGGGGCACATCGCGGTGAGATCTGCCCAAAACCAACGAGCATCGCTGAGATCTCAGTAACAAGGTCAGGGCCTGAATTCCTCCTCCTCAAAACGGTCCTCCCCGCAACTGCCGTCTGACGGCGCTCCTGCGTTCGCGCGGCCCGACATCGCCTGTAACGCCGGCGCGCCGATGCCGCTCCTCAATGCCCTGCTCCTGAAACGATCGCGCCGCCGAAATGTGGTCTCAACAACCGCTCGACGCTACGCCGCGGCCGGCCTCCTCGAGGTCGTGCGGTTCACCGCCCAGACCCACCGGGTCCGCGAGCGCGTGGTACTCGCCGAGGCACGACCCGGAGACGGCCTTATACCGCCCGGTCGTGCCTAGGGGCATACGACATGTCTGGTGGCTTAGGCGCCGGTTCCCAGGGCGGCTCGCCGGACACCCCGGCTGGCCGGGTCACGCCCGGATAAGCAGCAACACCGGACTGACCCGCGCCGCGGCGCGGCAGCGGGAATGTAGGTGGCTCGTTCCCAGGCTCCCGCAGGTCAAGCTCATCGTCGGCCCTCTCGGCGGGTATGCTGCCGGGCTCCTGCCCAGCTGGTCGGCGGGCTTTCGCGTGCCTGCCCCCTGAGCCGTCCTGCGGCACCGGCCGACGCCCGGATGACATCTTCGCGTATCTCCGCATGCGGTCCCCTTCGGAGGCGGGCTGGCCCCGCCAGCACGGGGGACTGGCGGAGGCCGGCGGGGAGAGCCTTGGCCGCGGCCTTGACCGGCCAGGAACCCGGGGAAGCCCCTGGCACGATCCTGGCAAGCCGGGCGATGGCGGCACGGTAGCCCCGTCCGGGGCCAGTCGCCGCGAGCATGACAGAAATGTCACGCATCATCCTGCCGCAGGTCAGCCCCGTCTCAGACACCGAAGCGCCCCGCGGGCCGTAGCCAGCGGGGCGGCGCTTCGTCCGGGGCTCAAGAGCTTGTGGCCGATCCGGGTACCGAACTGGCCCGGACCATCCGACCAGCGGCAGCAGATCGGCGGGCCAGCTGGCGGCGGCGAGCCCCAGACGCGCCGGCGGCAGTGAGCTGAGCACCTCGTCGAGCTGGGCCATGCTCAGCTTTCAGTCCTCGCCTGCGGCCGGGCCCGGGAACTGCCGGAGAGCGGTGCGCGGATGGCCGCTCAATCTTGCAACGGCACTTAGATCTCAGCGCCGTCTCTTACCACGGGACTGGTGTTCCGTCCCAGGAGAAGAACTCCCCGGAGGGCCCGTCGTCCGGCAGCAGCGCCAGCCTGACCGCGCCCGCCGCGGCCTCGGCCGGGTCACCGTCACTGGCGGCGGCGGTGGCATTGAGGTTGGTCCGGCGCAGGCCGGGTGCGAGCGCATTCATCTTGATGCCGTCATCTGCGGTCAGCGTGTTCAGTGCTGCCTTGGACGACCGGTAGGCGGCGTAGGTGCCCCGGTGCGGGAACTGCGGCCCGGTAGCCCAGGCCAGCGATCCGGTGCCGCTGGAGATGTTCACGATCCGAGGGTGCGCCGACCGCCGGAGCGCCGGCAAGAAGGCGTTGGTCACCGCGACGACCCCGAAGACGTTCGTCTCGTAGATACGGTGAAAGGTGTCGACGTCCTCTCGGTCCGGTGTCTTGCCGTCGCCGGAGCTGCCGGCATTGTTGATCAGGATGTGCAGCGTGTCGACCTGGCGCGCAGCGTCATCGATGGTCGCGGCGTCGGTCACATCGAGGACGACCAGCCGGGGGTCGCCGCCGATCTCCTCGACGGCGCGCTCTCCGCGCACGGCATCGCGCGAGCCGACGTAAACGGTGAGGCTGGCGCCGGCGAGCTGGCGCGCGATCTCCTTGCCGATACCCTTGTTGGCACCGGTGACTACTGCGATTGATTTGTCCACGCTGCTGAGCGTAATGCCCGGCAGCGGAGCGGCTGATCCAGGCACAACCGAGCGAGACAAGTGCAGGTACTGGTCGTCGGGGTACTGCGGCCTCGCGCAGTGCGAGGCGCCCAGGATGGCGGCTGGGCACGGCCCGGGACGGGTGCGCGCAGTTCCCCTGGTCGAAGGTGCGGCGAACTGAGCGTCTCAGCTCGTCGCCGAGCAGAAGAGGTACGAGCCTCACGTCGGTGAACTCGACCTCGGCCAGGGCGCAGGCGCAGGTCACGGTCATCACTCTGGAAGACGATGGCCTTCCAGAATTTCTCCGTGGCCTGGCGCCCGACTTCCGCGGATGGCCGGGCACCCGGCCCTTGCGGCCCGGGCAGGTGTAACGATCTGGGCGGGCCTAGCGCTCCGCTGCTGAGATGCCTGGGTTCTACTTTCCCGGCCGGCCCGGCCGCGAGCCAGAGCCGGACGTCCACCTCAGCGGGCCGTACCTCCTCGCAGACGCCCGCGGGAGATGCGTGCGCCGGCTTGATCGCCGTCAGGCGCGGCCATGGTGCGGCTCGGCTGGCCGTGTCTCGGCCGCCTGGGCGGCGCGGCATGCGCCGGCCGGGCCGGAAACGACCGAGGCGGGTCTCTCGTCGAGGTTTACCGCTGTTTCAGCGGATGGTTGCCTGAGGCGGTTCGCCTTACGCGTCCCACGTCGCGTGTCACACGCCGCAGCCGCAGTTGTTCTGGTCCTCGCCACTGGCGCCGTGGTGGCTCAGTCAATGGTGCGGGGCGTGACTGCCGGCTTGTTTCCGGAACAGATCCACGTGCCGGGGTGGACCTGCCACCTCGAGATCGATGCCGTACCGCATCGGCGCGCTCTGGTGCTTTACGACAGCACGGGCCCCTACGCCGCGTACGGTGCCCAGGCCGCAGCCCTCGCGGCGAACTTCGTATCTCGTTTTGCGTGGCCTGTGCGGCAGCCGGTGACCTCCTACCGACGCGGCGAGATGGCGCACTATGCGGCGGTGGTATATGTCGGCACAAATTATGGCGAGCCGCTGCCCCGGAGCTTCCTCTCAGACGCGCGCGCCGGTATGCGGCCAGTGCTCTGGCTGGGCGGGAACGCGTATCAGCTGACGGATGCGGCGTTTGCGCGCGACCACGGCTGGCGGGCGGGCCCGGATCGCGTCCGCCACTACACCGCGGTCCTGTACCGCCACGTGCGCTTGACAACTACCAACAACGACCTCGCCGGCATCGATGTCGTACACCCTGCGGAGGCGACCGTGCTGGGGACGGCAGTGGCGGCCGGCGGCAGCCGCACGCCGTGGGCGGTCCAGGCCGACAAGCTGACCTACGTCTCAGAGGTGCCGCTGGGCTCCGGGGGCAGCCGGGACCGTTCCTTCGCAGTCGCCGACATGATGGCGGGAATGTTCGGCCCGGTGCAGCAGCGGCACCGGGCCCTGATCCGGCTGGAGGACGTCGGCCCGGCAGCGGATCCGCTGCAGCTTCGCCAGGTAGCCGACCTGCTGGCCGCGAGGGGCATTCCCTTCTCCGTCGCCGTCTATCCCGTTTATGCGGGCCCGGCGACCCAGCATCCACGCGAGCGGATCCGACTCCAGGACCGGCCGCAGGTCGTCGACGCGATCAAGTACATGCTCTCGAAGGGCGGGACGCTCATTCTGCACGGCTACACCCATCAGCTCGCCGACACGCGCAACCCGAACAACGGCGAGAGCGGCGAGGACTACGAGTTCTTGCGCGTCCACTACAACGCCCGCCACGTCCTCCTCTACGACAACCCCGTCGCTAACAACCCAGCGGCCTGGGCCAGGCACCGCATCAACATGGCGCTGGCCGCGATCCGCGCGGCCGGCCTGCCGCGGCCCGAGCTCTGGCAGTTCCCGGAATACGGGGCGTCCCCGGCGGAGTACCGCGTCACGGCGTCTATGTTCATCGCCCGGTTCGAGCGCGGCAATTACGCGGCAGGCCCGCCCGGACACGAAGACCTGCAGACCCTCACCGAGCAGACGCCGCCCTACCTTGTCCGCGACATCTACGGCGGCCCGGTACTCCCAGAAACTCTCGGGTACGTCATCGGCCCCCACGTGCCTACAACGGGGCCAGGGTCGATCCGGGAGATCCTGGCTGCCGCCGCCGTCCAGAAGGCCGCTGTCCGCGACAACATCGCCGGCGTTTACTACCACCCGTTCCTCGGCACCGAGCCGTTGCGCCGCCTCGTCGACGGCCTCCGTCAGGAGGGCTACCAGTTCGTCAGTCCCTGTGCCGTGCTGAAAGGATAGCCATGCTGGCATTCGCGACAGACATGATGGCCGTCGTGGGCGTGGTCTTCGTGCTATACGCCCTCGCCGTGCTGCTGCTGTCATTGCTCGCTGCTGCAACACGCCTGCGCGACCGGTGACGCTACCGTGATTTTGCGGATGTCCGACTGGATCGCCACCGTGGGCATTGTCTTCCTGTTCGTCCACGCCGTACGGCTGTGGTTCGTCAGCCGCGCCGCCGCGGAGCACCCGCCGGTTCCCGGAGCCACGGACGGGTACCTTTTCGCCTTCCTGGTGCCAGCGCTCAACGAGGCGCGGGTGATCGAGCACACCCTCGGCACCCTGCTTTCCCTTCCGCTGCGTCACAGCATCGTCCTGGTCATCGACGACGGCTCCGACGACGCGACAGGTCAGCTGGTGGAGTCGCACCGCGATCCCAGGGTGCACCTTCTACGCCGGGAACTCCCGCAGGCTCGCCACGGCAAGGGCGCCGCGCTGAACGCCGGCTTCCGCCAGCTGCTAGACGAGGTGGACGGGTGGCCAGCCGACAAGGTCATCGTCGGCATCATGGATGCCGACGGCCGGCTAGACCGGCACGCCCCGGACCGGGTGGCGGCCTATTTCGCCGAAGCCGACGTCGGTGCCGTCCAGGTGAGCGTGCGGATCGAGAACCGGCACGACAGTACACTCGCCCGCTTGCAGGACATGGAATTCGTCACCTACACCGACGTCTTCCAGCGAGCCCGCGACCGATGGGGCGTGGCCGGGCTCGGCGGCAACGGCCAATTCGTGCGGCTGGCAGCGCACCTGGACCTGGCTCCTGCTCCGTGGACCGACGGACTGACCGAGGACCTGGAACAGGGCCTGCAACTTATCTGCGCCGGCTGGCGGACACGATATTGCCGCGACGCAGCCGTGCACCAGCAGGGCCTGGTGTCGGCGCGGCGCCTGCTGCGCCAGCGATCCCGGTGGTTCCAAGGCCACCTGCAGGCGTGGCGCCAGATCCCCGCCGTCATCCGCAGGGCTCCCCTGCGAACCGTTCCGCACCTGCTGCACTTCCTGATGGCGCCGATCCTGCTCCTGGCCAACATATCGCTGCTGGCGGCGCTCATGGCGATGCTGACCGGCATCGCCGCCTCCCCGGCCGTCAGGTTCGACCTAGCCAGGCCGGGCATCGTCCTGGACTGGTACTGGCTCACCTTCGCCCTCGCCATGTTTCTCACAGTGTCGGTCTATGCCCGGCGCGAGCATGGCCTCAGTATCTGGCGGGTAATCGTCCTCGGCCACGTCTTCGCCGGCTACTCGCTGCTGTGGATCGTGGCCGGCTACTGGGCGCTGGGCCGGATCCTGCGCGGCAGCCGCGGCTGGCTGAAGACCGACCGGCTGATCGAGTATCCGCATGAGCCGGCCACTGAGACGGAACAGGCAGTAACAGATGCGCACTAGCCTGGCCGCGGCGCTCACCGCGCTCGCAGTCACCGGCTGCACCGCCACAGCGGCGGCAGCGCCCCAGCACGGCCGCCCCTGGCGCGTCGCCTACGACGGCTACGGCCACGTCGCGGCGAGCACACACCGCGGCGTCCTACGCATCACGCTCCAGCCGGCCCGCGCCACGTCCCCGGCGGACACGCATGCCGCCCTCGTGCTTTCCCGGAACCGCTGGCGGGACCTCACCGTCGATATCCGGATCCGCACGAACCGCCAGCTCCGCCGACCCCATCCGAACGCCTGGGAAGTTGGATGGCTGCTGTGGCACTACACCAACGACCAGCACTTCTACTACATCATCCTCAAGCCAAACGGCTGGGAACTCGGCAAGGAAGATCCAAGCTACCGCGGTGACCAGCGCTACCTGGCCACCGGGACGCATCCTGCGTTCCCGACCACCCGATGGTATGCGGTCCGCGTTCAGCAGCGCGGCGATGCGATCCAGGTGAGTGTCGATGGCCACCGCCTGATCCGTTTCGTCGACACGCAGAATCCCTACCTTTCCGGGCGGGTCGGTCTCTACACGGAGGACGCATCCGCGACATTCCAGCCCGTCGCTATCCACCCAGCCCCGTGAGCCAGAGGATGCAGATGCACACTGGAAAGCCGCCCATCAGACGCGTCATGATCATCTACGGGACGCGACCCGAGGCGATCAAGCTGGCGCCAGTGATCCGCGCGATGCGCGCCTCCCCGCTGCTCTCCCCGATCGTCACGCTGACCGGGCAGCACAGGACCATGGTCGACCAGGTCAACAGCATGTTCGGCGTCCGTCCAGACCACGACCTGAATATCATCCGGCCCCGGCAGACCCTCCACGGGCTGACGGCACGAGTCCTGCAGCAGCTCACGCTGACCCTGCAGCAGGAACGTCCCGACACCGTGATCGTCCAAGGTGACACCACGTCGGCCTTCGCCGGCGCGCTCGCATCCTTCTACCAGCAGGTCCCGGTTGTCCACGTCGAGGCCGGTCTGCGGACCGGCGACATCTACTCGCCGTTCCCCGAGGAGGCCAACCGGCGGCTGACCAGCCAGATCACCACCCTGCACCTGGCGCCAACGCCGGCCAGCAGGGACAACCTGCTGAGCGGCGGTGTCCCCCCGGCGAAGGTAGTGGTCACCGGCAACACGGTGATCGACGCCCTGCTCTGGACCGTCGGCCAGCGCGCACCTTACGGCAGCCAGGCACTCGAGGCGCTGGACTGTACCGACAGGCCGGTGCTTCTCGTCACCACCCATCGACGCGAATCATGGGGACCACCGATGCAGGGAGTTGCCAGCGCTATCGCCAGGCTCGCGCGCAATCACCCCGGCCTGACCGTCGTCCTGCCCATGCACCCGAACCCCGTCGTACGGGAAGCGCTCCTGCCTGCCCTCCACGGGCTGGACAACGTGCTGACCGTCGAGCCTATGGCCTACGGCGCCTTCGCCCGGCTGCTGCGCCGGTGCACGATCGTCCTCACCGACAGCGGCGGCGTGCAAGAAGAGGCGCCCAGCCTCGGTAAGCCTGTGCTCGTAATGCGCGACACCACCGAGCGCCCGGAAGCCATCTCCGCAGGCACGGCCCGGCTGGTCGGCACCGACCCCGACCGCGTGTACGCCGCAGTCAGCCACCTGCTCACCAGCGCGCCGGCCTACCGGGCCATGGCCAACGCCGTGAACCCTTACGGCGACGGCCGCGCCGCACAGCGGACGATAGCCGCAATCGAGTATATGTTCGATCTTGGCCCGATGCCAGCGCATTTCCATCCACTATCGACAGACCGTGACCACCGCTCGGGAACTCGGCAGACACCAGCTGAGGCAGTAACCTCAGCTGTCTGCGCATAGTTGGGCGTCGAGGCGGATCCGCGCTCGCTGTCCGGCCAGCGGGGAGCCAACCTGAATGACCTGGCTGAGCGGAGGGATGGCCGGATGCCTGCGAGCCGAAGCGACGACGCGGTGCCGCCGTGCGGATCGGGTGACCTTGCGGTCGTGGTGAGCTGGGAGCACGACTGCGATGGCCTGCTCGGGCAGGTGATCGCCGAGAATGTGAGCGGCCGGGCTTGCCGGCTGGAGAGCAAGCCCGGGGTGACGCCGCTGCAGCCCGGAGGGGCGCCGCTCCCGGTCACCACGATGATCACCCTGGAAATGCTGGAGCCCGGCTATGTGATTCTTCAGCCCGGCGAGCGCGCCGCCGCGCCCGTCCGTTGGGGATCCTGGTGCGGGCAGCAGGCCTCTGACCGGGCGCGAGTGGACTGGCCCGGCGGTTCGAGCGTGGCGGAGGTGCACGGGCCGCCGCAGCCAGGCTGCGTCCAGGGCCGACCCGGCAATCTGACTTCGTCCTGGTTCGAGCTGATGCAGTGATCCGGCATGGCTCACGCTGCGTCCCAGGTATTCAGGCCGAATTCGGGAATGGCGCCTGCACTGGTCACGCCGAGCTGTGAGCGCGCTGGGCGGTGACGCTTTAAACCCCGATCAGGGTGGCATAGCGGGCTCGTGAGGCAAACGCCCGAACGTCCATACCGCGGGGCACGGCAATCTCTGCGCTGAGATGGAAGATTTCGTCCGGTGCCATCCATACGCCGACTGAGCGCCGAACGGGTCGTGAGTGGCGTTGAGAAGCACGAGGTCAAGCGGGCGCGGATGGTAGTGCGTCAGGCGCTGCCGGGTGCGGTGGAGAGCCGGGTCCAGGTGCTGGCGAGCCAATTCTGGTAGGCGTCGAGATCCCAGCCGGTCATGCGGGTGATGAGCAGGTAGGTTTCGGCGGCCCCGAGGATGCTTGTGGTATCGATCAGCCAGTCCAGGTCGATGGCGGGGTCGAGCAGGCCGTCGTCGGCCATGCGGGTCCAGAACACGGCCTGGCCATGCCGGGACTGCTCGCGGCCTTGGTCCCAGAAGCCGGCGACCAGCGGTTCGACGGCGGCGGCCTGCTGGGCGACGGCGAACAGGGCGCCGGTGCGCGCCATGATCTGCCGCCCGGCGGCCGCGCTGGCTGCGATCCGCTCGGCGGCGGTGGGGGCGATCAGCGCTTCCTGCATCCAGTCACGGCCCAGCACGTCGATGGGCTGGGTGTCACCCACGATGGCGACGTCCACGACCAGCTTGAACAGCGCGGCCTTGGTGCCGAAGCGCACATACACGGTGCGGGCCCCGACGCGGGCGCGCCGGGCAACGGCCTCCAGGGTCGTGGCCACGTACCCGTCGGCGAGGAACAGCTCGGTGGCGGCGGTGATGATCCGCTGCTCCGTGTGCGCCGTCTGAGCTTGCCGCAATGACGGCAGTTCGGCCTCGGGATTGACATCATCAGCCATGCGTTGCAGTATAACTGCAATGACTGCATCGAGACTGCATTGGAGGCGGCATGAGCGTATCGGACGCGCCCGCCCTCGCCGGCATCCACCACCTGAAGTTGCCAGTCACCGACCTGGCCAGGTCGCGCGAGTGGTACCGCAGCCGCCTGGGCTACCAGGTCCAGGTGGAGTTCGTCGAGCAGGACCAGCTGATGGGTTACGCGCTGTCGCATCCCAACGGAGGCCCGAGGCTAGGCCTGCGGCTCGATCCCGGCCGCGCCCGGGCGGCCGCGGGATTTGACTACCTCAGCATCGGCGTGCCCGACAAGGAGGCGATCGACCAGCTCGCTACCCGGCTGACCGCGCTGGGTGAGCAGCACGCCGGGGTGCACTGGGCCAGCATCGGCTGGATCCTGCCCGAGCTTCACGACCCGGACGGTCACGAGGTCCGCTTCTACACCTTGCAGCACCACACCGAGCTGGCTCCCGATACGGTCACCACCGTCAATGATCCACGGGAGAGCGCCGAACGCCGGGAGCGGGCCGCCACCTGACAGATTCAAGGAAGAAGGCCTTCTTGCTGGTGATGGTCTTCACCGGCGTTTCCTGATCGCGAGTACACAAGCGTACGGACGACGCGGTTCAATCGCGGCTAGTGAGCCGGTCTTGAGTTCTCTTGCCACCACGTGAGTCGTCTTGTGTCCCAGTTCCGGGCCGGGTCTATCGCGTAGCTGGCGGGTGAGTTGTGCTGGGGAGATGGCAGATAGCAGGCTCGAGCC
>Ga0209648_10002496_pt1 | contig 15288 bp, 13 predicted proteins | sample GraSoi2013_115cm_FD_185830 | JGI IMG/M metagenome (GOLD analysis project Ga0209648, IMG submission 185830) | Grasslands soil microbial communities from the Angelo Coastal Reserve, California, USA - Sample 9_17_2013_115cm (SPAdes) (version 2) | ecosystem: Environmental > Terrestrial > Soil >...
CCAACGTCGTCCTCGACAACCTGGTCGAGGCCGGCTTCATGACCGAGGGCCAGGTGTTTGGTGCCCGCCGCAATCCCGCCACCGCGGTCGATCGGCGCGACGAGCGCTCGCCCAATTATTATCTCGACTGGGCTTTCGACGAAATGAAGAAGCTGGCCGATAGCTTGCCCAAATCGGTGCACGAACGCGTCTTCGTGGTGCGCCTCGCGCTTGACGTCGACTTGCAGAAGCACGCCGAACAAGCGCTCGAAAACTCGCTGCGGCAATACGGTCGCGAATACAAGGCCAAGCAGGGTGCCGCGGTGCTGATGGATATCGACGGCGCGGTGCGCGCCATGGTCGGCGGGCGCGATTACAGCGAGAGCCAGTTCAACCGCGCGACCGATGCGATGCGCCAACCCGGTTCCTCGTTCAAGCCGTATGTGTATGCAACCGCGCTGATGAATGGATTCAAGCCGACCTCGATCGTGGTCGACTCGCCGGTGTGCATCGGAAACTGGTGCCCCAAGAACTACGGTGGCGGCCATGCCGGCTCGATGACGCTCACGCAGGCGATCACCCGCTCCATCAACGTCATCCCGGTGAAGCTCTCGATCGCGCTCGGCAACGGCAATCCGAAAGTCGGCCGCGCCAAGATCAGGGAAACCGCGCGCAAGGCCGGCATCCGCACACCGCTTCCCGACACGCCCTCAATGCCAATCGGCGCCGACGAGGTGACCGTGCTCGATCACACCGGTGGCTACACGATGTTCCCCAATCTGGGGAAGGCGATGGCGCCGCACGCTGTGCTCGAAGTGCGCAGCGGCGCCGGCGAGCTCATCTGGCGCTGGGACCGCGACGGCAAGAAACCCGTGCAGGTGATCACACCGCAGGTCGCCATGGACATGAACATGATGATGAGCAAGGTGGTGGAGGAAGGCACCGCCAGGCGCGCAATTCTCGACGGCATCAGGTCTGCGGGCAAGACCGGCACCACCAATGCCTACCGCGACGCCTGGTTCGTGGGCTTCACCGGCAACATGGTCTGCGGCGTCTGGTTCGGTAATGACGACTACACCGTCATGCATCAGATGACCGGTGGCTCGCTTCCGGCAATGACTTGGCACGAGATCATGGCCTACGCCCACCAAGGGATCGAGCTCAAACCCATTCCCGGGCTCGGCCCGCAAGCGCCGTCGGCCCGCCCGGTCGTCACCGAAGGCAAAAAGGATGGCGATGCACCGGCCAGCCGCCCGAACTCGGTTCTCACCAAGCGCGGGGCCGACGCCCTGGTCCGCGTCGAGCGCCTGATGGACGATGCCACGCGCGAACTCGCGACCCGCGCCGAGCCGACCAAAGCTTCGGACAACACGGCGCCGCGACCGCAAGGAACGGTCGCATCCGCGTCTCCCCAGCAGCCGCCCGGTCAGTCGCAGGGCGATTGAGGCCGAGGGGCGGCTTTTGCTACACCCGTCGCTCTGACAGCCACGCTAGCGGACCAAACGTGCGTTTGCTCTTAGGAACCGTGCTTGCACTCGTGATCGCGGCGGCGATCGGCCTGGGCGGGACTTGGATCGCGTTGACGCGGGGCAGCGCCTACGGCGGAGTGACCATCGGAGCGTGGACGGGATGGCCGAAGAACGGGACCGCCGGCATCGACCCCTATGCGCGCGCGATGGTCGCGCGCACCGGCGAACTGCCGGTCGGTTCCGGTGACGGCGTCGCATTCTATGCAAGCACCGACGACGCCGGCCAACCCCTCGACGGCCGCTGCGACGTGCTGTTGAGCGGGACCACTCCGCAAGCCCGCTTTTGGACCCTCACGCTCTACGACCCCGAAGGTCGACTGGTGGCGAATTCCGCGCAGCGACAAGGCTTCACCAGCCAGGAAATCATCCGCAACGCCGACGGCAGTTTCAACATCATGGTCGGCCCGCGCGCGCGACCGGGTAACTGGCTCCCAACCGGCGGGGTGGAAAAGTATCTCCTCGTTCTGCGGCTCTATGATACACCGATCGGCATGGCGGCGCGCTCCGGATCGGAGGCGCCGATGCCCGCCATCAGCAAGAAGGCTTGCCTGTGATTCGCTTGGCGCTATGGCTGTTGGGCGCGCTTTTGCTTGCGGGCATCGTCCATCTGACGACGATCCTGCTGCTTCCCCGCATGGCGACTCAGGATGCCTATGCCCGCGTGTCGGCGATCGCTCCGGTCAACGCCGTGATTCCCGTTCCTAGTCCCACGCCGGAGAAGGCAGTCATGCCGTTCATGGACCCGGCGTTCCAAGTATCGGTGTGCCGCTACGATCTGTCGCGAGGTCCGTTGAAGTTCTCCGTGCCGATCAGCCAGGCGTATACCTCGGTATCGTTCTATACCCGCTCCGACGTCGCCTTCTACGCCATCAACGATCGGGCGGCAGGGCGGCGGGTGATCGAACTTGACCTGATGACGGCGGCCCAACGGGCGGAATTGCCGGAGAACGAAGAGATCACCGCGGCGGATCGATTGATCGTAGCCTCGCCGACGACCACCGGCCTGATCGTGATCAGAGCGCTCGCGTCCGAAGCGGGACGGGTCCCGGCGGTGCGAAGTGCGCTTGCGGCGGCACAGTGCCGCCCGCAGTGAATGCGTTCAGCAAACGCTGGGCCCGAACTTACGAGCGGTTCGCGCGACGACGGCGGCGGCGACGTGGAGCGCTCGCTTCCGGCGCGAAGTCCCCCCTCGGCGCGTCGACGTATCTTTCGATTCGGACGACCGGAAGAATGATGACGGCCGCTGACTCGAACTTGTCCGCGATCGGTCTTGGCCGCCGCGCGCTCGGCCGCGCTGCCGGAAAATTGATCACCGTACCCATATCGTTGCCCCCGTCCCCCTGACGGCTGGACGCCGCAAAGCGGCTCCTGCGCGATTTGAGACCGGCAAGGTTAACGGTCTGCTAACGCGGAGCTCTTAAGCTATTTCAAATTGGAAGTGTTGCAGCAAAGGCGCAGTGATCGTAATGAAGGCTCTCGCGGCATTTGCTGGTCTTGAGGGCCTGTTCGATCTCGCCGCCGACGGCAACGGCGTCGACATGTACGCCACCCTGTTGCGAGTGCTGACCGATCTCTACCTGCAGCGGCCGATCCACACGCCGGAAGACGAACACTACTACACCGAGCTGGCGTTGCGGCTCATCGATGCGACCGAAGTTTCCGAACGGGCGGCGCTTGCCGCGCGGCTTGCATCCTACCCGTCAGCTCCTCAGCCCCTGCTCGAGCGTTTGGCGCGCGATGTCGTCGAAGTCGCTGGTCCGATCCTCGAGCGTTCGCCGTGGCTGGGGTCCGCCGAGGTCAAGGCACCCGCCGAAGCAAGCGGTGACGCTCGTGGGGAGAGCATTGCGACATCTCCTGGCGGTGCGCCGCAAGCCGCGCAAGCGCGTGCTGCTGTCAACGTCGCCGAAGCGTCCGAGCTGTCCGAACTATTCTACGCGGCGAAAGCGCCCGAGCGCCGACTGATCCTGATCAACCTCGAGTACGCACCGCTCATCGCATCGCAGCCTCTCCCCGACATCCAACGCACTGATGTCTGGCGCCTGGAATCGGCCGCGCTAGAGCACAATGCCGAGACGCTCATACATGAGCTCGAACGCATGCTCGGGATCTCGCGGGCTCAAGCTCGCCGCATCGTAAATGACGAGCTCGGCGAGCCGATCGTGGTCGTCGCCAAGGCCATGGACCTGCCGGCCGACGCATTGCAAGGTCTACTGTTGTTCTGGAGCCGCTGGGTCGGACAGCCGGTCGATCGCATCTGTGAACTTGCCGATCTCTACGCCGAGATCAGCACGGACGCGGCGTATCGGCTGATTGCCATCTGGCGCGAGGACAAGCGGGCGGAAAACGAGCCCGTCCAGCACGAGGGGGTCGCCTGGCGGGCAGCGGCGGAAAATGCGCGGCGAGCTTTGTGCGAGGTGTCGCGCCGACCGGACCTTCAGCACGATGCGCGCTTGCACAGTGGCGAACGATCGGAGTGTGCGCAGGCCGGCGCCGCTCAGGCGACGATTTGATCGAGAAAATGACGCCCTGCGCGGTCCTCGACCTCGACGATCCACGCGTCGGGGTCGAAGCGCAGTTCCCGCGCGATGCGTTCCTCGATCTTGGCCTCCGGAGCGGGCCGTTCGCCGAGGCACCGGCTGAACGCCCGGTCCGCCGGTCGCGCGTCCTCGAATACGCTCTGCGGCGCCGGACCGAACAGCTCGGCGGTGCCGTCGAGCCGGTTGAGCTTGACGAAAATGGCCCCGGCCTCCTCGGCGCCACGCCGCCGTACGGCGGCAAAGGCTCCTTCCAGGTGGCAACGGCGGACATAGGCTGCGACCCAGATTGCTGATTTCAGGCGCATTCCAATTTCTCGCTCGTCGTGCCGGCCAACGCAGTATTTACCACCTGCGCGGCGCCGACGAGAGCCGTGCCTCGCGTCTTCTTCGATGATTACGAAACCACGCGCCCGTGCGGCGATGAAATCTTATTCCAACGGTCGGCCGGTCATCGCCGCCAGCTCGCGCACGACGCGGTCGGAGGCCTGACCGGTGATCGGCAGCTTGCGCTCGCGCTCGAATTTCTCGATCGCGGCCTGAGTATCAGGATCGACAATTCCGCTTGGCTTGATCTGGCCGTAGCCGTATTCGGCGAGCGCCCGCTGCAGCGCGATCACGCGTTTGGAAGCCGCAGTCCGCTCGATCACATTGTCGCTGCGGACGGGCGTCAGACGCGCTGCGGCCGTAGCCCCGGTGATGCCTTTCACCAGCTTGGCGGGCGATCGCACGATGGCCTGCAGCAGCGCCTCGTTCGGCTCGGTGCTCGGCTTGAGCCCGGCGGCCTGCTCGAAGTCCCGGATGGCAGCGTCAGTCTTCGGGCCATAAAGACCATCGGTGGCGCCATCGTAGTAGCCGCGGCGCGCCAGTTCGCGCTGGATATCGTTGATGATCTCGCCGGGCGAGCGGGGCGCGGCCGGCGCGGCGACCTTGCTCGGCGCCGCCGGAGCCGCCGGCTCGAGCGGCCGGGGACGCGGGACCGACGTGCTCTCCGTCACCGCGGCTGTTTTCACCGGGCCGGGCGCGCCTTTGAACATGGGCGCCGGGTGCGAGCCCGACTGCAGGAACAGCACGTTGATCAAAATTGCCAGCGTAACGAAGCCGCCGAGCACGACGCCGACGGCATCTCGCGGACTCCAACCCAGCGCGCGAAATAGGTATGTCGCGCGACCGTCGTCGACCGGCCCGCTTTTCCCTCGTTCTGCGCGCGCCATGGCTTACGCACTCTCTTTCATCGGAACGTTGGCCGGTTCATCGCTACCGCAGGGCAGGTCACGACCCGGCTCGCCGACGCGGCCACGCGCCGTTAGCGCGTTCTCTCGCGCCAACGGATGCGCCGGCATGCCGATGCGATCTCCGATCGGACCCACGTTCCCGTGCACGCCCGATGAGTTGGACGCGCTCCCCTTATTGCCTTTGTGGCATCGTGTCAGACGCCGCTTAAGCGAACGCTAAAGCTGCAACGGCGCCGCGACACACGATCCTGTTCACATCTCGTTTCGCCTCGTTTCGCCGCGATTTTGCCGGCGCATTCATCCGGCATGGTGAACGGTCGGTTGCCGAAACGTGGCGCGCGTTCGTGCTCGCGGGCATCGGCTGTCACGCGACGCTCGTTCTGGCCCGCAATTGGCGGCGCGGCAGCGACTGCTGCAAATTTTAATCAAATGCCGATTGTTCGAAATTTGCGAAAAAACGCGGCTGATTCACCTCGAATATGGACAAAAAGCGCGAGGGGCTCAGAACCAGTATTTCAAGCTTTGCTGGTAGGGTGCGCCCGAATGCGGCAAACCATAGCCGAGCACGTTGAAGGCAGGTCATGCGATTCCTTTTACGGATGGCGTTCTGGCTTACCGTCATTCTGGCGTTGTTGCCGAGCGGCGGATCCCACCCTACGCCGAAACTCACCGTGAGCGCCGTCGACGCCATGCTGGCGGCGAAGGCCACGGTCACCGATATGGGGTCATTTTGCGGACGGCAGCCCGATGCCTGCACAGTGGGATCGCAAGCGGCGGTCGCGATCGGACATCGGGCGCAGGCCGGCGCCAAGATGCTCTACGAGTACTTCAACGAACACGTTGGCTCCCACGACATCGGCACGGCGGTGAACACCGGGGCCGGGAAAGCGGTCCCGCTGCCCACCGCCCGGCCTCCGCAGCACACGCTTTCCCCGACTGATTTAGCGCCGGCCTGGCGTTCTCCGCAGTGACGCAAGGACATGGCGCAACGTTCAGCGGGCTGAGGCAGGCTTTGGGAATTCGGGGGCTGCACGGCAGCCCATTTTGGCCTGTACCGTTGGCGCCGCTCGAAGGTCGGGCCGCGTCGGGTCAAATCTTTTTCGACGGCAGCCTTCGCCGACTATACCCTCACGCCCATATATACGATATGTCGCGAGCCATGACCGCGGCCTCACCCGACACCGTGACGACGCTCGACGAGATCGTCGACAACTTTTCGCTGCTGGAGGAGTGGGACGACCGCTACCGCTATGTGATCGAGCTCGGCCGCGCCCTGAGCCCCCTGGCCGAGCGCGACCGTACCGAAGTGAACAAGGTGCAGGGCTGCGCCAGCCAGGTCTGGCTCGCGACTACCGTGCATCCGAACGGCCAAGGCGGGCCCGTGCTCAGCTTCTCCGGCGACAGCGACGCCCATATCGTGCGCGGACTCATTGCGATCTTGTTTGCAATGTTTTCCGGCCAGCAGGCGCGCGCCATTCTATCGACCGACGCGATCGCGGTGTTCGAGCGCCTGGGCCTGCGCGAGCACCTGACCCCGCAGCGATCGAACGGGTTTCGCTCCATGGTCGAGCGCATTCGCGCGGACGCGCAGGCGGCGCTGGCAGCTGCGGCGTAGCAGCCACCTCCCCCGTTTACTCCAATGGCGCGATTTCTTTGTTGGCCATGGAACCTGCTCGGCATTTGCCTGTCATCTTCCGGTGGCCTCAATCGAACCCCCCAAGGAACGAAAGAGGCTGCTAGGCCCCGGCGACAACCTCCCCGGGGCCTTCCAATTGGTGGAACTCCCGCGAGCGAATGACGCCCAGGTATTGCAAGGCCGCTATCTGCGCCGCCGCCGCTGCTGACCGAGCCCCATTTGTTTGGCGAGGTGCGAGCGAGCTGCTGCATAGTTCGGCGCCACCATCGGATAGTCCGGCGCCAATCCCCATTTCTCGCGGTACTGCTCCGGCGTCATGTTGTATTGCGTGCGCAAATGGCGCTTGAGTGACTTGAACTTCTTTCCGTCCTCGAGGCAGACGATATAGTCCGGCGTGATCGACTTCTTGACGGATACCGCCGGTTTCGGCGGCTCGCTCGGCGCGTCGCCGTGCCCGCTCGAGACCCGCGTCAAAGCAGCGTGCACTTGACCGATCAGCGCGGGTAGATCCGCCGTCGGAACTGAATTGTTGCTGACGTAGGCCGAGACGATTGACGCTGTCAGCTCGATGAATGTTCCACCTGACGTATTGTCGCCCATTGACTGTCAGTCCTACCGCGTCTTGAGCTTGAAGGCAGGCCGCATTTCTAGGTCTTGAGCGCCTTTGGTACGCGTCGGCCGCGCGCCCAATGCATCAAATGACATCGAAAACGTAACTTCTCGTGTTTCTATTCTTGCACTCTCAGGAAGGCAAGAAGTGTTTCCATTATCGTGCAAAGATAATCCTTCGCATTGTTGGCGTCTTCTCTGCGATACAGAACAAATCCTCGCGAGCGGCAGTTTTCACCCTCTCGGTCCTCCAACATGTAAGCAGGCGGCAGCGCACAAGCGACTTCCCGCAGCAGACGTGCTCGCGAGCTGCCGCGCTGCGAAGGTTCGCCATAATCGACAACGACTAAAAAGGAGTCCCAGTAACGCCACGTCACGGCGATGGGGCGCGAAGCGTGGCCGTCTCGGATCCGTCGCTCGCTACGAGTTGCGTTCGATATGCGCGCGCAACTCGGCGATCGAACCGAACCTGACCGTTCCGTCCGGTAACTTGGCCTCGATCGATCCGTCGGTATAAAGCGTATAGGCCATGCCGTCGACGACGCCGGACTTCAGGATCGCGGCTGCGCCCTGTGGCTCTGCGAGCGTCGCGGGCTCCGGCCGGCGATCTTGCACCGGCGCAGCTTGATCGGCCTGGATCTGACCCATTTCGGATGCCGGCGAAGGTTCGGATTCGGCCCGCTTGGCGGGACGGGCGTCCGCCGACCATACGGCGTCGAAATTTTCGCGTTGGGATGCGGGGCGCGTCGGCCTCGATCGGAACAGAAAATCCAGGCGCGACGCCTTCAAGGCCTCGACCGCGCCACGATCTTCCGGCGACACCTTGGGCTCGGGCGCCGCAGCCTCGACATGAGGGGGCCGCGTCTGAACATGCGCCGCGCCGTTGGGGGACAGTGGAACCTCCTCCTCGTGCGCTAAGATCGAAGGCTCGGCGGTGGGCCGCTCCGCTCGCGGGATGCTTGCGCGCAACCGCTCGACCGCGGGCGCCGCGACGTCGCCCTCCGGAAGTTCCGCCGCCGGACGAGGCTCGCGCGGACGAGCCTCGCTCGCCTGCGCTTCCGTCCTTGCTCGTGGGGAGGCTGTTTGAGGCGCCCGAGCGGCGACCGCGACCATGGGCGCAGGGGGAACGACCATGGTGGAAGCGGTGGGCTCTACCTCCGGCGCCTCGGTCGGACGGGCCTCAGGTCGAACGGCAATTCGCGTGCGCACCGCCTCGCCCAGGCGGCCGAGCTCCGCCACTACCGCCGCAAGGCCGATGAGGATCAAACCTCCGGTCAACGCACTGACGCCCGCGACGATGAGCGTGGTGCCGAGGGTGAACTCATTGATTGGAATGCCGAATCCGATGGCGGCAATGCCCACCGCGGCAATCACGATCCCCAACAAGGACAACACTATAGACATGCTGACGCCCCGCTCCGCCATCCTCGGCAGCGGCCATGATGCTATGGTTACTAAAGAATTTTGGCCCCGTTCCGCTCCGATCGCAATAACTAATGTGGCGCTGCCGCGGCCAAATCCGATCTTGATTAATGCCGGGCCACGACGCGCTCACACTCGCGACGAGCGCGCTGGATGACGCTCGTCATCGCGCGCCATGCAAACGCATTCAAGCTTGCAGGCAAAACGCTGGCCGGCAAGCCCGTCCGGCCGTTGCCGGGGGATGGCGTGCCGCTGTCGCCAGATCAAAACGCAGATTCGATCCGTTGCCCGGGCGCCCGCTCCGGCCTAATGAGTTAACCCGGAACCGAGGCTGGCATGCATCCGTTACGCATAGACCTCCGCCCGCCTCGCCCGACCGTTTGATCATTTGAGGAGCAAGCCGATGTCTTTTACGCTGCCCGACCTTCCCTACAAGTATGACGCGCTCGCCCCCTACATGTCGCGCGAGACGCTCGAATACCACCACGACAAGCACCACCTGGCCTATGTCAACAACGCCAACAACCTCATCAAGGGAACCGAGTGGGAAGGAAAATCGCTCGAAGACGTCGTGAAAGGTTCGTTTGGAAAGAACGCCGGCCTCTTCAACAATGCCGGCCAGCACTATAACCACCTGCATTTTTGGCAATGGATGAAACCCAACGGCGGCGGCGACAAGCTTCCCGGCAATCTCGAAAAAAAGATCGTCGCCGACCTCGGCTCCGTCGCGAAGATGAAGGAAGACTTTATCCAAGCAGGCGTCACGCAGTTCGGGTCGGGTTGGGCCTGGCTGGCGGTCAAGGATGGCAAGATCACCGTCACCAAGACCGCGAACGGCGAGAACCCGCTGGTGCACGGCGGTAAGCCGATCCTCGGCTGCGACGTGTGGGAGCACTCCTACTACATCGATTACCGCAACCGGCGGCCGGACTACCTCAAGGCCTTCGTCGACCATCTGGTCAATTGGGAGTACGTGGCCAAGATGTATGACGCGGCGATGAAATAATCGCGCGGCCCTCATTCTCGCCGCGTCATGCCGCGGTCGCCAATCAATTTGGGGCTGGGTTTCAACGGGGATGGCAACATCCCCCCAACCCAGCCCCACCGCCACGCTCCCGCGTTGGCGCAGGCTTTGCCGGCGTGACGCGCGATGAGAGTTCAGGCGTGCCGCACAAGATCCGTTTGGCCTGGGCCCCCTGCGGTCGGGGACTCGCGCCATAATCGGCGAATAGACTTGCCCGCCGAGCAAAACCTGAGCCGACCGCCCGTGGCCCTCGCAACGCCCGTTCCCGCGCTGTCGTCCGATGAACTCGCGACGAGCCGGGTCTTTGACCGGCTTGCCGTCGTGGTGCTCGGCGTCGTGGGCATCGTCGCGTTGCTGACGTTTCGCGACTACGGATTGAGCTGGGACGATTACGCGCATTCCGAATACGGCGATCTCCTGCTCAAATTCTATCTTTCGGGTTTGCGCGACCAGCGCGCGCTGTCGTGGGTGAACCTCTACTACTACGGCGGCGGCTTTGATCTGCTGGCGGCGCTCGTCGCCAAGCTTTTGCCGCTCACGTTGTTCGAGACTCGCCGGCTGATGGGGGCGGCCGTCGGAGTTCTCGGACTATTCGTTACTTGGCGAGTCGGGCGCCGCATCGGCGGGCCGGCGGCGGGACTGACCGCGCTCGTCCTGCTCGCCAGCTGTCCGCTCTATTACGGCCACATGTTCATGAACCCGAAGGACTCGCCCTTCGCGGTGGCGATGGCGATTTTTCTCCTCGGTCTCGTGCGAGTCTTCGAAGACTATCCCCGCGTCTCGATTGCAGGCGGCGCCCTCCTCGGCGCCGGCTTCGGTCTATCGTTCGGTTCGCGCATCATGGGCGCCTTCGGAGCGATCGAGGCGCTCGCGGCGCTTGCCTTCATCTTTGCGCTCGAAGCACGCGCGCGCGGGATCCGCTCGGCCGGCGCGCGGCTTGGAGCTTTCGCCTTGGCGCTCGTGCCGGCCGTCATTCTGGCCTACGCCGTGATGGCATTTGTCTGGCCCTGGTCGGTGGGCGATCCGCTCAATCCGTTGCGCGCGGTTGAATACTTCTCGCGCTTCTTCGAAAAGCCGTGGCAGGAGCTGTTCGACGGCCGCTTGATTCCCGTTCCGGACATGCCGCGCAGCTACGTGCCGACGCTGTTCGCGCTCAAGCTGCCCATAATCTTGTCGGTCCTGGGATTCGGCGGCGCCGCGGGTGCGCTCGTCGCCGCTTTCAGAGGCAACGTCGCCGTCAATCGCCGAGCCGTCTTGCTCGCGGTGGCGCTCGCCGCCCTGTTGCCGCTCGTGGTCACGATCGCGTTGCGGCCAGCGATGTACAACGGCATTCGTCATTTCGTGTTTGTGTTGCCGCCGCTCGCGGTGCTCGGCGGCCTCGCCACCGTCTCTCTGGTCGAGATCGCTGCGCGGCGGCTTCGAGTTCCGCCCGTTGCGGCTGCCCTCGTCTTTGTCCTGGGCGTCGCCGTTCCAGTCGTCGAAATGGTACGGCTGCATCCCTACGAATACACCGCCTTCAACTGGTTTTCCGGGGGCGTCGCGGGCGCGCGCGACCGCTACATGCTCGATTATTGGGGCCTCTCGTTCAAGCAAGCCTCGCAAGCACTGCTGGCGAGGCTCGCCGAGCGGCACGAGACCAAGCCCGCCGGCCGCCGCTGGAGGATCGCCGTCTGCGGCCCGCACCGCTCGCCGCAGGTGGAGCTAGGCCCCGACTTCGAAACCACCTGGGATCCGACCGGCGCCGACTTCGCGATGATGCTCGGGGAATTCTACTGCGCGCAGCTCGACGCTCCGGTGCTGGTCGAGATCGTGCGCGACGGCGTCACCTTCGCCCGCGTCTACGACATCCGTGGACGGTCGTTCCCGACCCTGCTGACCCAGCCGGGGCTTTGATCGCGCGTCCGTCGGATCCGTGCCGCGCGCCTGACCGCGCGCTATCATTGTCGGTCTCATTCGGAGGCCCGGCCATGCCACGCACTTTCGTCTTCGATGCCTATGGCACGCTTTTCGACGTGCATGCCGCCATCGGCCGGTATCGGGCGGCCGCCGGGCCCGATGCCGATCGTTTCTCCGAGTTCTGGCGTACCAAGCAACTCGAATATAGCTGGACGTTGACGCTCGCCGGCCGCTATCTCGATTTCTGGACGCTGACGGAACGCGCGCTCGATTTGGCCTTCGCGCGTTTTTCTTCCGTCGATAAGGCGCTCAAGCCAAAGCTGCTCGGCGCCTATTTGGCGCTCGACGCCTTTCCCTCGCGATTTTGCGCGATCTCAAAGCGCGTGGCGACGCCACCGCGATTCTGTCGAACGGCTCGCCGAAAATGCTCGCCGCCGCCGTCGAGACAGCCGACATCGGCGGCCACCTCGATGCCGTTCTCTCGGTCGACGCGATCCGCCTCTACAAACCGCGTCCCGAGGCTTATGCGCTCGTGACCGAGCGCTTCAAGATCGCGCCTGGCGAGGCCGTTTTCGTTTCGTCGAACCGCTGGGACGTCATGGGCGCGGCTGCCTTCGGCTTTCGCACGGCTTGGATCAATCGCACCCACCTGCCGGAAGAATATGAACCGCCGCCGGACGCCACGCTCGCCGGCCTTGACGAGCTCATCACGAGCGCCCCCTGAGAGCGCACCCGCGTTGACGGCCGTTTGACGAGATCGGTACTATCGCACGAAAGCAACCAAACTTTGGGGAGGATGAAAATGCGCGTTGCTCTTTCGCTCTTGCTCGCCATGGTGTTGATGCCGATCGTTTCCATGCAAACCGCATACGCGCAGGACAACGCTGTTTACGCGGTGAGCTACGTCGAGGTTGCCCCGGCGGCACGCGCGGCAGCCGCGAGCCTTTTGCGGCAGCTCGCGAATGCCAGCCGCAAGGACGAGGGCAATACGCGCTTCGATATCCTGCAGCGCACGGCCCCATCCAACCAGTTCGCGATCGTGTCGGTCTGGAAGGACCAGAAGGCCTACGACGCGCATCTGGCCGCCGCTCACAGCAAGGAATTTCGCGAGAAGATCAAATCCGATCTCATCAGCGCAATCGACGATCGGGTGCACACGGGCATGGAGATCGCAGGGTCACCCGCAGGAAAAGCCGGGCCCGACGAGATCGTCGTGGTGACGCATGTCGACGTTCCGCCGCCGAAGAAGGACGAGTGCATTGCAGCGCTCAAGACATTGGTGGCGGACAGCCGCAAGGAGCCAGGTTCCGTGCGCTTCGACGTGTTCCAGCAGGGCAACCGGCCGAACCATTTCTCGGTGGTTGAAATCTGGAAAGACCAGAGCGCCTACGACGCCCACATCACGGCGGCGACGACCAAAAAATTTCGCGACCAACTCACGCCCATGAGCGGCGCGCTCTACGACGAACGGCTCTACAAGGCGATCTAGCGGCCCCGTCGCGTTGATAAGGCGGACGACCGCGACGCTGCTTCAACCGACAAAAGTTGCCCCACGGCCGAGGGAGCCGCGGGGCGACTGATGTCTGCTCCGAATTGTCGTCAGTGGGTCTTCCAGCGCGCCTTCGCCTCGGCGCCGGCCTGTTTGAGGTGGACGTTCTCGTCCACGTGATCGACCCACGCAAGCGGAATGAAGTGATGCTCACCGCCGGCATCAGGATCGTCCTTCGTCAGCTTGACCTGATCCCGGCCTTCCAGATGGTCCACGGTGCCGACGTGCACGCCGTCCGAACCCAGAACTTCCATATGTTCCTTGATCGTCATCGGTGCGACCATGTGCTCCTCCATTGTTCTGCTTAATAACTCGCAGGAATGGTGAGAGGTTCCTGGCAATTTACGCCGCCAGCGCCGCCAATATCCGCGCCCAACTGCGCGTGCCTTTATGAAATGATGTCAGATCGAATTTCTCGTTCGGTGAATGCACGCGGTCGTCGTCGAGTGCGAAACCCACCAGGATCGTGTCCATGCCGAGGACACGCTTGAAATCTCCCACGATGGGGATCGAGCCGCCCTCCCCGATCGCGAGCGCCTTCTTGCCCCATTCGGCGGCGAGCGCGGCGCGCGTCTTGGCGAGCGCCGGATTGTCGAAGGGAAGGTCCGTTGCCGCCGCGCTGGCGAAGCTCTTGAACTCGACCTTGGCGTCGGCCGGCAAACGCGCGCGCACGAAGCTGTGGAAGGCGGCGCGAATTTTCTGCGGGTCCTGTGCCCCCACCAGCCGGAACGACACCTTCGCTGTTGCCTCCGCCGGGATCACCGTTTTCGCCCCCTCCCCGGTGTAACCCCCGATCACCCCGTTGATCTCCGCGGTCGGGCGCGTCGCGATCTGCTCGATCAGCATGCGGTCCTTCTCGCCCGCCGGCACTTTGAGCCCGACTTCGGCGAGGAAATTCTCTGGCGTGAGATCGAGCCCCTTGAGATCGGCTTTGATGTCGGGCGGCAGCTCCTTCACGCCGTCGTAGAATCCCGGAATCGTCACGTGGCCGTTGTCGTCATGCATGGCGGCCAGGATGCGCGCAAGCACGCGCAGCGGATTCTGCGCCGCGCCGCCGAACAGTCCGGAATGCAAATCCCGGTCGGCGCAAGTCAGCCTGACCTCCTCGTAGACGAGCCCGCGCAGCGACGTCGTCACCATGGGCGTCGTCGGATCCCACATGCTGGTATCGCAGACCAACGCGAGATCGAGCTTGAACTCGTCGGCATTGTCCTTGACGAAGCCGAACAGGTGGTTCGAGCCGCATTCCTCCTCGCCTTCGATCATCATGGTGATCGGGAGCGGCAATTCGCCGGTGACGGCGGTGAATGCGCGACACGCCTCGATGAAGGTCATCACCTGGCCTTTGTCATCGCAGGCCCCGCGCGCCACGATGATCTTGCGGCCATCCGGCAGCGTCGCGATGCGTGGTGCAAATGGCGGCGTCTCCCAAAGAGCGAGCGGATCGACGGGCTGCACGTCGTAATGACCGTAGAAGAGGACGCGCGGCGCCTTGCCGTTGGCGCGCGGACTGCCTTTGCCCACCACGATCGGATGCCCCTCGGTCGGCCGGATGCTGGTCTTAAAGCCGATACCGGAGAGATCCTTGGCCACGTACTCGGCGGCGGATTGACACTGGTCCTTGTAGGCCGGATCGGTCGAGATCGACTGGATGCGCAGGAACTCGAACAGTCGCTCGAGGCTTTGGTCGAGATCGGCGTCGATTTTCTGCAACACGGCGGGAAGGGCATGCGTAGGGGTCATGGATGGATGCTCTGCCTTGTCTGCTGTGCGGGCTCTGCTCCCCGCGGAACCCGGGGCGAGTGACCCAGTGTCGTTAAGTGATGAGAGGTCCGCGATCGCGTGATTGCCGGAGGCCCCGTTGGCGGGCGGCGG
>Ga0209648_10002497_pt1 | contig 15284 bp, 15 predicted proteins | sample GraSoi2013_115cm_FD_185830 | JGI IMG/M metagenome (GOLD analysis project Ga0209648, IMG submission 185830) | Grasslands soil microbial communities from the Angelo Coastal Reserve, California, USA - Sample 9_17_2013_115cm (SPAdes) (version 2) | ecosystem: Environmental > Terrestrial > Soil >...
ATTGCAAGTAGCCTCTCTCGTGTAGTTCGAAGCTGCGTCATCAAAGGCTCGACACTATGTTGTTCCCACATCATGACTCGCTGGATAGCCTCAACTTGGGATGGCGTCAAACTGAGATACGTAGCCAGAGAGGGATTGAGTTGAAAAGATGAGAACGGCAATGCCACCATTACGACTTCGCTTCCTTGCGTTGAGTCCGGTTTTGCTTCAACATCCGGAATTCTCGCCAAGTTCTGTTCTTCGATTCCACGCCACAGGCTGAGCAGTTCAAACTGCATGTGGGTGAGTTGGTATTGCTCGGCACTCATTTCTCTCGCCTGCTCGCTGCTTAAGTCCCCTCGCTTTGCAGCGTCTGCGATCGTCGCGAGTGTTGCAGAGAACTTCTGTGTGAGAGCAATCATTAATGAGTCATAATCCTGCAACACTTGTTTGGGATCATCCGGCACAATGGCCGTATTTTGCCGCGATCCAGCAACCATTGCAGAAACTCCCCACTGCCATAGGTCGTATCGGCTGCTATGGAGGCTGGCTTTCCTCCTTGTCGCTGGACAAAGCGGATGATCATGTCCTGTGCCGCAACCGTCTCCTGACTCAAGCGGGCGGCTGTCGCTTGTACACCCACGACCACGCAACTGTGATTGTCCACGAGATAGTTGTCGTAGTATCCCAGCCGGGCAGGCGTTCCGCCTTTGGTGGCATAGGTGGAATCGGGATCGGTCGTCGACACCTGTTCTTGCTTATTCACCGGATCTTCCACCGGGTTCTGCTGTTCCACCTCCTTCAGATACTGACGCAGCGTGTAATGCATAATGGCCTGCGTCGATCCCGTTAACCTCCTGGGACAGCGAGAGCTGGGCAAGCCCTCAAATCAGACCGTCGTGGACTCGGCTTGGTTGCGTTGGCGGGCCCACAGGAAGTAAACAGGGATTCCGGTCGCGATCAAGAGCAGTCCGGCGACCGACGGAAGTGGTCGCGTCTTCAGCATATTCACCAAGAGCCAGCACGCGATCGCCACGAACAGTGCCGGGGTTGCTGGGTATCCCCACATCCGATAAGGACGTGCGAGACCCGGCTGCTTATAGCGCAGCACGATCACGCCCGCGACCATCAGACCATACCAGAGCCACATCGCGAACATCGCGTAATCGAGGAGAGTTTCATAGGAGCCGCTCACGACGAGCACGGCCGCCCAGAGGCCTTGAGCCAGGATCGAAAACCCTGGCGTTTCATACCGCGGATGCACCTCGGCGAACTTCCGAAAGAAGAGGCCATCGCGCGCTTGGGCGAAATAAATCCGCGGACTGGTAAGAAAGCAGCCATTCAGGGTCCCGATGATCGACACGAGGATAATCAGCGAAACTAGGCTGCCTCCGCCGGAGCCGAGCACGCGCCTGGCCACGGTGGCGCCGACGTGATCGCTCGCAGCGATTTCGGCGATCGGGAGGACGCGCAAATAAGCCATATTCGCCAGCATGTAAATGGCGACGCATGCGACCGACCCAAGGGTGAGCGCAAGAAACACATTCCGCTGCGGGTTGCGGATCTCGCCGGCAACGAAGCTCAGCTGCACCCAGCCGTCATAGGCCAGCAGCGATGCGATCAGCGCGACGCCGAAGCTGCTGACTGAGAATCCACCGGCAACTCCTTCCGGAGTCGACGCTGCTTTACTGCCCCACAAAAGGGCGCTGCAGATGATGACAAGCAGGCCGGTGACCTTAGCCAGCGTGAACGTTTTCTGAACGATTGCCCCGGCGGTGACGCCGCGATAATTGATTCCGGTGAACAGCGCGATCGCGCAGATCCCGAGCAACTTCGACACCAGCGCGGATAGCGGAAAGAAATAGGAGATGTACAATGCCATCGTTACCGCCAGCCAGGCCACCTGCGCGGTCCGCGCAACCAAGAACATGGACCAGCCGCAAAGAAATCCGACCAGAGGACCGTAGGCTTCGCGGAGAAAGACATATTGCCCACCGGTGGATGGTAGGGCGGTGCCAAGCTCGGCGCAAGCTAGCGCGCCGAAGAACGAGATCACGCCGGCAAACACCCAGACCGCCAGAATCGCGGTCGCAGATTTCAGCTCCCGGGCGACCAGATTAGGCACCAGAAAAATCCCGCCACCAATTACCATGCCAATCACGATCGCCAGCGCGTCGATCAAGCCGAGCTTGCGCGGAAGGTTCGAGGCCACATCAGCAGCGATTTCCATTTTGCTTCCGGTAGCCGACACTATACACCCAGCCTTCCAAAGCGGAGTGCAGCCTCGGCTTGAGGTTTTCGTGTTGTTCCGGCACACTCCGGATTGTGCCTGGATCACGGGCAACCCCGAAGTAATCCCACGGTAAGGGTTGCCGACCACACGCTCGGAATTGATCCCGGCCAGGCAAATCAGGCTCACGTCTGGTGGAAGAGAATTCTCTCGTTACGCCCCAAGGAGATATGAAAGCGAGATAATGCGGTAATCGCACGTATTCTGGGGCTACCGTATGAGGCGCCGCATTCTGCATTCGTTCGCTGAAGTCCTGTGGTTCTGCATCCTGTCTGGATTGGCCTTCGCTCAGCTCCAGGAGCCATTACCGAAACTGAACTACGACATGCTCCCGGATTTCTTCCAATTGCCACCGGGAGAGCATCTGGTCGAGGCGGCTGGCGTCGCCGTCAATTCAAAAGGGCACATTTACGTTTTCCATCGCGGCAAACATCCACTCATGGAATTCGACTCTTCCGGCAAATTCGTACGCAGCGTCGCCGACGACTTGTTCGTAACAGCGCACATGGTTCGCGTCGACCCTGAGGACAATATCTGGACCACCGATATACCTCGTCTATGTAGGCGACCGTGAGAATGCACGCATCCAGATCTTCGATAGAAATGGCCAGTTCTTGCGGCAATGGAGCTTAGGGCATCCTTTGGCCTTGTCATCACGCCGGACCACGTCCTTTATATGGGCGACGCCATAGCCGGGCGCATCTTGAAAATCGATCCGCAGGGCAGAGTCTTGGGCAGTTTCACGGGACCGCAACCAGGCCAGGGGCCTCACTTCGATCCCCACCAAATCGCTCTCGCGCCCGATGGTTCGATATTCACCGCTGAAGTTCTAGGCTGGCGCGCTCAAAAGCTCCGGCCGAAGTAGCTCGCCATCTGCGATGTGGCCTCGCTTGCCGTCCGTTGAGGGCGGATGACGGGCTATCCGGAAACAATCCATTTGGTCGAAGAACGCTTTACTCGCTAAAGGGTGGCGCCATTCCCCGAAGTCGGCGGGAAGAGTGGGAGAATCTCGGACATTGATGCCCTGAACCTCGTGTCTCCGGCCGCGCGATACGGGAGACGCTCCTGCACTTCGGACTTTCCGGGAGCAAGCAGTCCTATATCATTTGGACCATGGCAGAGTTCCCTGTAGACGAGGTTCGCGCCGCGTTTCCCGCATTACAAGATGGGTGGTTCATTTTCTTTGATAATGCCGCGGGCGCGCAGTCGCCCCAGACCGTGCTGAACGCCGTAGCCAACCATCTTCTTCATCGAAATGTTCAACGAGGCGGGCGATACAAGCAGTCGCAGGAGGTGGATGAAGCAATCGCGCAAGCCCGGGCAAGTGTTGCGCTACTGGTCAATGCCCGGCACCCTGACGAAATTTCGTTTGGCATGAATGCGACCTCTTTCATGCGACTCATCAGCATTGCCATCGGTCAATCGTTGACCGATCGTCGTGAAATCATCGTGACCGACCTTGACCATGAAGCCAATATTGCCGTCTGGCTGGCCCTCGAGCGTGAAGGCGGGAAGATCGTATGGTGGCACTTTAGAGACGATTGTCGGCTTCACCCCGAAGACCTGGAGCAACTGCTCTCCCCGCGAACCCGGATCGTGGCCTGCACGTTGGCTTCGAACGCAATTGGATCCATCCTCGATATTGCCGAGGTTTCCAAGCGAGCTCATGCTGCCGGAGCCGAGGTGTTTGTAGATGCGGTGCATTACGGCCCGCACGGGACAATCGACGCTCAGGGGTTTGACTGCGATTATCTGGTTTGCTCAGGTTATAAAATCTTTTCTCCCCACATGGGATTTCTTTGGGGTCGTCTGGAAACACTCAACGCTCTGCCCACGTTCCGTGAAGATTTTGTGCCCGACACCACCCCCGCCAAGCTGGAGATTGGCACGTATATCTATGAGAACGTGGCCGGCATGGATGCCGCCGTGTACTACCTGGAAGATCTCGGACGGCGAGTCAACCCCGCCGCGACCTCACGGCGTGCCGCGCTGGTAGCGGCCACAGAAGCCATTCGAAGTTACGAAGCGCGACTCTCTCGCGCTATGCTTGAGGCGCTGGCGAATACCAACGCAACCGTGTATGGCGTTACCGCGAAGGATGAGATATCGTACCGGACGCCTACAATGTGTTTTAATCTTCCTGGCATTTCGCCGGCTAAAGTCACGGAAGACCTCGCCAAGAAAAATATCGGTGTGCGGGATGGCCACATGTATTCGCCGCGGCTGATGAAGCGATTGGGGCTTAACAAAGAGAGTGGCGCAGTCCGAGCGTCGCTGGTGCATTACAACACGGTGGAAGAGGTGCGCAGGTTCGGGAGCGCGCTGGCTGAAATGACGAGCGACTGATTCAACAACTGATGCTGACCGACAAGCAAATCCAAGAAATCCGTTCCCGCTTCAGCATCTTCCAACGCAAAATCTATCTCAATAGTTGCTCCCAGGGCGCCCTATCAGATGCCGTGCAGACCGGCCTCGAGGACTACATCGCGAGTTGGCGCGAGCAAGGCTCGCCGTGGGAGCTGTGGGTAAACCGGTACGAGGAGGCGCGAACCGCCTTTGCGCAGTTCATCAACGCCAGCCCGGATGAAGTCGCTATCGTGACCAGCGCCTCGGCGGGCATCAATAGCATTGCAAGCGCGCTGAATTTCCGGGAACGGAAAAAAGTCGTGATGGGTGAGTTCGAGTTTCCTACAATGGGTCATGTCTGGCTCGCGCAACGCGTTCGAGGCGCCGAGGTGCAATTTGTGAGTGCGGAAGGCAACTCCATTCCGGCCGTCAACTATGAAAAGATGGTAGACCGCAATACGCGCATCGTGCCGCTCACCCGTGTCTGTTTCAGGAACGGATTTCGCTCCGAGGTAAGCGCCATCACGCAAATCGCCCACAGCTCCGGTGCTCTCGTAATGCTCGATGATTATCAGGACTGCGGAACCCGTCCGGTTGACGTGAAAGCTCTGGACTTGGACTTTTTTGTAACCGGAACTCTCAAATATCTGCTCGGCCCACCCGGCCTCGCTTTCATGTACGTGCGCAAAGATCTCATTTCATCGCTGGTTCCCACAATTACCGGATGGTTTGCACAAACCAATCCGTTCGCCTTTGATCCCCAAAATATCGATCTATCTCCCACCGCGCGAAGATTCGAGTCAGGTTCTCCTTCCGTGCCCAATGTGTATGCGGCCGTGCCCGGATTCCAACTACTGCAAGAAATCGGCATGGCGAATGTGGCCGGCCACATCAAGAGACTCGCGCAATCGCTGTTGAGCTGCGCCCTCGATCTGGGCATTCGGGCCAAAACGCCTGCCGATAGCTTAGGGCCACTGGTGGTATTGCAGTCCAAAGATTCAAATTTACTGGTGCAGAAGCTCGGTGAAAGCGACATCGTCGCATCGAATCGTCATGACGGCTTGCGGATAGCGTTCCATGTGTACAACACAATGGACGATGTGAAAGCAGTTGCCGAAGTTCTCAAGAAGAATATCAATCTTCTGGTTCTTGAAACCGCCCGCGTTAGCAGTTATGACTGATCAAGAACGTTCAGGGGTTGGGGTCGCGCTTGCCGGTGAGAACCTTCCGATGCCGGAATGGGAAGGTCTCCACCGGCGGTTGGGCCAAAGGCAGCTCACCATGATGGCCATTGGCGGGGCCATCGGTGTCGGTTTGTTTTTGGGAAGCAGTGTAACCATTCGCCTCGCTGGACCCGCCGTCATTCTTTCCTATCTTCTGGGAGCAGTCATTGCTCTGATCATGTCCTATGTGCTGACGGAGATGGCAGTCGTCCATCCTGTCGCCGGAGCCTTCGGCGTCTACGCAGAGAAGTACCTCAATCCCTGGGCAGGTTTTTCGGTTCGAGCCACTTACGGAGTTGCGCAGATCATTGCCATCGGCGCTGAGGTCACAGCCGCCGGTATCTACATTTCGTTTTGGCTGCCGAATGTTCCGCAATGGATTTGGGTGGTGCTGGTTTCAGCCGCTCTGGTGACGCTCAATTCCATGCAGGTCAACCGCCTGGGTGAGTTTGAATATTGGTTCGCAATGATCAAGGTGGCCGCCATCGTCGCCTTCATCATTGTGGGACTGGCTCTGATTTGTGGCGTTGGTTCTCGGCACGCGATTGGCTTGTCTAATTTAACGCAGCACGGAGGATTCTTGCCGGCGGGATGGAAAGGAGTATGGCTCTCGCTCACCATAACTGTCACAAGTTACATGGGAGTGGAGATTATCGCCGTTACCGCGGGCGAGGCCCAGCATCCTGAAGTTACGATTCCGCGCGCAATGCAGAGCATTGTTTGGCGGCTCATTTTGTTCTACGTGCTGGCGATTGCGATTATGGTGACGATGGTTCCCTGGAACCAGAGCGGCAGTTCCTCCGCGCTTTCTGGCAGTCCCTTTGTAGCCGCGTTTGCCGCAGCGCATATACCCTTCGCCGCTGCGGTCATGAACTTCGTCGTGCTCACGGCCGCACTATCGAGCGTGAACACTAATCTTTACCTTTCCACGCGAATGCTTTTCTCTCTTGGCAAGGGAGGCTATGCCCCCGAATGGATGGGCAAGGTAAGCCGCAACGGGGTGCCGCATCGCGCCCTGCTGGCTTCAACTGCGGGGATTATCGCAGCCATTCTCCTGGCCATATTCGCCCCTAAGAATGCTTTCCTCATGCTTTATGGGACCGCGGTCGCCGGAATGCTTTTCGTGTGGCTGGTGATTCTCAACACGCACCTTCGTTTTCGCAAGGTAATCACGAGCGAGCGGCTATTGAGTTTGCCCATGCGTCTGTGGGCGCACCCGTTTTTCACTGTGGTGGGCATTCTGTTGCTTCTTGCGATCTCGGTTACAAGCTTTTTCGTGGACGGGTTGCAATGGTCAGTTCCAGCATTTTCTGTTTTCTTAGGTATTATCTCGCTGTTGTACCTGCGAAGCCGACGGCGCAAAACTCTTTAAAAGGACATTCTGCAAGGAGACACGAGATGGTCGAAGCCAGCGAAGAAGCTTACTCTTCGCTCCACCGGCGATTCAAAGGTGATTTGCTGCGCCCCGGCAAAAGCGGCTACGAAGACGCGCGTACCATTTGGAATGGCATGGTAGCTCGCGCGCCAGGACTGATCGCACGCTGCGCGGATGTAAGCGATGTGCAAAACGCGGTCCGAGCCGCCTCTGAGATCGGAATTCTTACCGCCGTTCGTTGTGGAGGGCATAGCCTTGCAGGTTTTAGCACGTGCGATGGCGGCATGGTGATTGACCTGTCGAGAATGCGCCAGGTCACTGTTGATCCCGAGGCGCGCCGGGCTCGGGTCACAGGGGGCTGTCTGTTGGGATCGATTGATACCGCAACGCAAAAAGCAGGGCTTGTGTTTCCGTCCGGCGTCGTCTCTCACACTGGCGCTTCCGGACTGATTTTGGGCGGCGGGACCGGATGGCTCACGCGGCGATTCGGATTATCATGCGATAACGTCGAGGGGTTCACTCTTGTAACCGCGGATAGTTCCGTTCTACGCTCCAACTCAAGGGAGAACCCGGATTTATTTTGGGCTTTGCGTGGGGGCGGCGGTAACTTTGGAGTAGTGACAGAATTTGAAGTGAAACTGCATCCTCTTACCGCTGTGGTGCTCGCTGAAGGATTGTCTCCCGAGGCTAATATTCGCTCGCTCCTTGAATACTGGAGAGACTTCATGGCCGAAGCTCCGCTCGACTTGAAGTGGAACATTGATCTGCGCCTTGCCCCGCAGACAAAAAGGGTACCCGTCGAACTCCGCGGGCGGCCGGTGGCCGGAAATTCCTTGGTTTGGACTGGTGACCCCGCAGCCGGGCGCTCATATTTGGAGCGCGCGCTTTCCATGTGTACTCCGGATTCTGTGAGCAGCAAGATTGTGTCGTTCCTGGATTTGCAAACCATGGCCGATGCCGATTTTCCGCATGGCCGACGCTACTACACCAAGTCCGGATATTTCACATATCTCGACGACCGCAGTATTGATCACATGGTGGAGGCAGTTTCCACCGTTCCTTCATCGGAAACCCAAATTGAACTTGCCTATCTTGGGGGCGCGGCGGCACGGCTCGCAGCGAACGAGACCGCGTTTGGCGATCGCAGCGCTCCCTTCATCATGAATTTGTTGGCGAGCTGGTCAGAAGCGTCCGCTGATGCCGGAAATATTTCCTGGATTCGCGGACTCTTCGATAGACTTCGGCCAGCTATGAAACCCGGCGTTTACATAAATTTTATGAGCGGCGATGAGCAGGATCGCGTGTCCGAGGCTTATCAGGAACGATGGGACCGTATGGTCACCGTTAAGTCGCACTATGATCCAAATAACTTCTTCCGGCTGAATCAGAATGTTCCTCCACGGAAACTCGCGGCAAAGACTTCATGATCCACGGCAAAGGCATGGCGGAATCTCCTCTTTGAGAAACCCCACTGATGAGAATGTTGAGGGGGTAGCATCGAATTCTTAGCTGTGGATCAACGAGACCTCGCACGGAAGGTTCCGAGGTGCCCTCAAAAGCCTCGAAAAACTCACGAGTCTGCAGATTCCTGCGGCACATTTGCGGCACACTGATTTTGAAAGGCTAGGTCCAGGTAAAAGCTCCCGATCTCTAACGTCACTGATTCGTTTTGCGGCGTCGCAGTTCCCTGCCCTAGCGTCTTCGTCTGCTTCACGTGCGAACCTGAAGAACCTGTTGCACAGTGAACCTTTCGTATTCCGCAAGACGGGTTACCAGTTCCAGCGTTGATTCTTCCGATGGCTTCCCCTGTAAACTCGGGGCCAAGTGGACCGCTAATCCTTCCTCCTAAGACTTTTTCATTCTCTGCTTCATGCCGGTTTACCCCGGCGCACTGAAATCCCCTGTCTACAGCAACAAGAATCTACTGAAGGTGAGCGGAAGCTAGCTTTTCTTCGAACTTCTGCATGGCTGCCACGGAGAGCTTTGGCGCCCTTTTGATGGGATATCTGGTTCACCAAGAATAGGCGGGTTGCTGCCTGACAGCGTCGCTAAAGCTTCCGCATACGCGCGAGCGCTTTCTTCTCTCGTCCGCTGGTTTTGCTTTTTCGCTTTACGTCTTCGCTTATCGCAATTTGCTGGAAGGCCGGGTGGTAATCGCATCCTATAATGATCATTGTTCGGCTCCTTTCTCCCGAGCCTTTTTGGTTGGTTCAGCACCACCAAGCTTACTCGGGTCTAGGGAGCCGACATTGTCATGGAATCAATTTCACTCGTAACCGCAGGGTTACAAGTGTAAATGATTACAAACAGCTGTACACGCTCCGGAGAGTCGTTGAACTATGCTCCTGTGCTGTCTTCAGTGTGGCGGGTGCTTCTAGTCGAATCCTACACTGCCCGGCATGCATCTCTTCCCGGGAACATGCGAACCATAGGCATGATCGGCGGGCTTGGGCCTGAGTCCACTATCGACTACTATCGCTCGATCATCGCACGCTATCGCGCCCGGCGGCCCGATGGGGGATATCCGCACGTGGTCATCAACAGCCTCGACATCGATAAGGGCATCACCATGCTCGATGCAGGGCGCCTTGACGAGCTGGCCAATTATCTTGCCGCCGGCCTGGAACTGCTGGTGCGTGCCGGCGCAGACCTTGGTTTCATCGCCGCGAATACCCCGCACCTCGTGTTCGACGAGGTCCAGCACCGGTCAGCTATCCCCCTTCTCAGCATCGTGCGCGCCACCTCTGATCGTGCAAGGGCGCTCGGCCTGAAGAAAGTGGGCCTGTTTGGAACCGGATTTACCATGCGAGCGAGCTTCTACCCGAAGGAGTTACGGCGGGCGGGAATCGCCCTGGTCCTACCGAAAGAGGCAGAGCGGGAATTCATTCACGGGAAGTACATCGGTGAACTGCTAAATAATCAATTCCTGCCGGAAACAAGGACGGAAATTCTGCATATTGCGCACCGGATGAAAGCCGAGGACGGTGTAGAAGCGTTAATTCTAGCGGGCACAGAGCTCCCACTGCTATTGCGCGACTCCGGCGACACAGGCATCGAGTTTCTCGACACGACCGTGATTCATGTCGAAGCCATCGTTGATGCGTTGCTGGGTTGAAGCCGGAGTTGAGTTGGCTGAACCCGCCTACTCCCGGTCGAACGAATGCCAGACCAGCGCCATTTCCAATCGAGTCCTTCGGCCACTCGAAGCAATATTGGCGTTTTGCTTGGTGAAACATCGCGTCTCTGACAATGTCGGCGGTGTCAAGCACTTTTCGAGCACACTCCAGCATGCACTCAGAGAAGAGCGCCATTTCGCTCTCATGGATGGTGTTGCTTTTCCAACCGTAGGCTCGCTCGTAATCGTTTCCAGGTCAGGAACTCAGTCCGACCCATGCATCTCTTCGGTCACAACCTCGATCATGATTACTACTTCGAACTCCTCCGCGAAGAGGAGCGGGCTGCCCAATCAATAGCTCGGTGTTCTACTGCACACCATCGCCTGTTCCGAGCTGGCCCGCGTGCGAACCGAACTTTACAACTTGCTCGTAATTCCATCCCTTGCGCCACATCCAGTACAAACGGATGGCGAGTCTTCGTGCCATAGCGACTTTGGCGATCTTTCGGCCCCGGCGCATCATCAAGTGGAAGTACCTACTGCGCCATTCCGGGATGCTGCGTGCCGTAACTTGGGCAGCTTCCACCAACAAGAAGCGCAACATCGAACTCCCCTGTTTGGTGATATGCCCCAGTCGTCGCCGTTTCCCACTCGAGTCTTCCAACGGCACCAGTCCCAGATAACTCGCGATCTGCTTCCCACACTGAAATCGTTCTGCTCTCCCGATGATCAACACGAAAGCCAGCGCGGTCAGCACACCCACTCCCGGATGCGTCCACAAACGCTGCGCCTCGGGACACTTCTCCACTTCCTGCTCGATCGCCTGCGTCAACTCCGTGATCATTGGATTGAGACGGTCCAACAACTCCAGCAGGTCCTGTCGTCGCCGGCTCTCCCAGGGAGCCAACCGGAACGACTCCAATTGCTCGCGTCCGCTTTCCCGCCACAATCTCTTCTTGCAGCGTAACCCTTCATTCAGGGCTACCGCTTGCAGCTGGTTCATGATCCGGGTCCGCCCTGCACCATGCGATGCCGATGCCACAATAGGTGCCGCGGATCCCGGTTCTCGCAACTCGGCACCCAGATCTTCGGGAAACGATCTTCGAGCAGCAGACGAAGGATCAGTTGTGCGTCCTGGCGATCCGTCTTCTGCTTGCGTACCCGCTTTGTGCAGATCTCGGCCGCGTCTCCGATCCACAACTCAAACTGCAACTCGGCCAGCAGTCGTTCAAACCAACGTGCATGCCCGCTGGCTTCCATTCCGACACGCACCTTTTGGCCCGCACCCGCCAGAGCACGGTAGAACTTCTCCGCCTCTTCGCGATGCGTTAGGCGTTTTTCCTGGAACTCTCCGGTGTCGGTATCCACCGAAGCGATTTGCTGAAACTCGGGGTGAAAATCTACTCCTATAATGATCATTGTTCGGCTCCTTTCTCCCGAGCCTGTTGGTTGGCGTTAGCACCACCAACTCTACTCGAGCGTGGGAGCCGACATTGTCATGGAATCAATAGCGCTCAAAACCCCCGTTCAAAGGTCAATGAGTACTATGGGGATTTAACGCTAGTTAAGAACTGTCTGACTAGGCGACTGCCCTTTCCAAGGAATGTGCGAGCGAGCTTAGAACCGGGCTTCACGCGCCAGAGAGTGCTATGCTTCCTGGGTGTCTCACGCTCCCTCACTCCGAAACCAGGGAACTCCCCGGCATACTCTGCTCATCCGGGTGACGCACTGGATTACAGTAATTTCTTTCGTTGCTCTGCTGGTCAGTGGCGTTGAGATCTTGATCTCTCACCCGCGCTTCTATTGGGGCGAAGTGGGCAATTCGCGGACTCCTGCGCTGTTCAAGATACCGATCCCTTCTTCGCGAGCGACAGTCCCGACTGGCTACGGATACGTGCTGCCCGACCAGAATGGCTGGAGCCGGTATCTCCACTTTGAGGCGGCATGGGCCTTGGTGCTGACGGGCCTTGTCTACGTCATCTCCGGTTTGTGGACGCGCCACTTCCGGAAGAACCTGTTTCCAGCCCCTGCGGACAGGACCTGGCGCTCATTCCGCAGCGTGATCGCGAAGCACCTACGCCTGGCGCAGCCGGATGAAGCTGACTCCCGCTCATACAACGTGCTCCAGCGTGTCACTTACTTGCTAGTCATCTTTATCCTGTTTCCGCTCGTGATCTGGACCGGTCTCGCGATGTCCCCCGGATTCAATGCCGCTGTGCCCTGGGCTGTTAACTCCCTCGGAGGACGGCAATCCGCGCGCACTCTTCATTTCTTCGTCTCTATCTTTCTCGTGCTCTTTTTGGTCGTCCACGTCGCCATGGTTGTGCTAACGGGATTCGCAACTCGCATGCGGGAGATGATCCCTAGTCTCGGTACTATGCCCCAAGAGCGAACATGAGCAAAATCTCACGTCGCAAGTTTGTGACCGCCGGCCTCGCCGCAACCGCAGGCGTATCGGGCCTGGCCGTCGCCGCCAATTTCGCGAAGCACTATGGGCTCGTCCCGCCCGATAGCGGTGGAATCTATGGGCCGGGCGAAACGCTGACCTACGCCGCCCAGCGGCTGTTGACCAGACACTCGCTAGCTCGCGAGTTTCCTCGCAGCATGATTTCAAAGGTTCCTTTCGCCAACGCCATGCCTCCTTTGAACGATGCCTTCAAACGCCTCCAGGGCCGCGCTTTCGCGGACTGGCGGCTTTCCATCGATGGAATGGTGGCGCAACCGGCATCGCTTTCCCTAGCCGATCTCAGAAGCTTTCCCGTCCGCAGCCAGATCACCGAAGTAGTGTGCGAGGAGGGATGGTCCTACGTCGCCGAGTGGATCGGAACACCTCTGTTTGAGGTCTTGAAAGCCTCTGGGGTCCTGCCCCAGGGTCGCTATCTCGTGTACTTCTCCATCGACCCCGACTGGTGGGAGAGCATCGATATGGCCGATGCTCAGCATCCCCAGACTCTGCTGACTTGGGCCATGAACGACGGAGATCTCCCGGTCGCGTTTGGGGGCCCACTGCGGTTACGCGTGCCCCGCCAACTTGGCTACAAGAGCGTCAAATTTGTAACGCGGCTGATGGTCACTGACTCACCCAAAGGCTTCGTCTCGGCTCTCGATCCGAAATCCGCGAATAGTGGCTACGCCTGGTATGCGGGCATCTGAGTCGCAGCCTTCACGCGCAACCCGCACCGGATTCCATGACTGTTGTTAACACGATTACACCAACTACGCCTCCGGGGTGGGGTTCTGAGTGTAATCGCGATATTAGTGCGCCGGGCTAAACCGGTATGAAGCAGAGAATGCAAAATTCTTACGAGGAAGGAGTAGCGATCCACTTTGGCCCCGAGTTTTGCGTTGGGCATCGCGAGGTGCACGGCGAAGCGTAAACAGGGGAATAGGCGGGGTGGGACATTGAGCTGCGAAAAGATACAACCCGGACGCCGACGCAGTTAATATGTGCGGAAGGCAACACGGACAAGGGCGATAGCGCGAGCCCTGGTTGGTCCGGCGTAGTCGAAGACCCCAGACACGCCTAGAAACTTCATACACGAGAACCGGGAGACCTCGGAGACACCTGCAGGAAATCGCTGCAGGTCGGCGGGAGAAGGCTCAGGCCACACGGCCCGCGTGTACGTCTGCGAGGGGTCACACTGCGGCATAGTACCGATGAATCATTCGAACAAAGACGGAACCTCGTCGGCGGAGAGTGAGGAGGGAAGGCTGCGGATCAAGGAGAACGCTGGTCAATCTAACACGTGCCCGACACAGAGCGGGGAAGTATGCGTGTCCCAGGGACTGACGGGCGTGCGGACAAACGGTTTGCTTTGCTTGGCCGTTACTCATCCGAGATAAGAACCGGATGCGCTAATGAGCGCCCGTCCGGGTCCGTGCGGGGGGCACCGGGCAACTGGTGTCCCTACCGCGATCGAAAACAACGCGAGGAGAACTCTTGATCGCGTTCTCGGCCCGTGAGTCTAACTATTTTGATTCCTCGATCTTCACGTTCTCCGGCTTCGCAAATAACTGAGGGTCGAAACACATCTCGCCGTATCCGCTGTACCAGTAGATATCGTTCTTGCCATCGTGCTGCTGTGACACAGCGAGTGGGCGCTCCGGCGTCCCATACGTGAAGAGGGCTAATGCCTTGGTGCCAACTGTTACCGTGTATCCCGTCGTCTCTCTTGTCTGAAGGACAGGACCTTTCTTCGGGACCGCACCCCTGCCCTTGAAAAACTCTAATTCTCGCCCGAACTCCAACTGCATGATCTGCTTGCTATCGTCGTCAAGGGATTGCGGTGTGCCATTTGCGAAAATCACCAGTCGGCAGTTGAACGTCGGGCCGGGATCGACCCCGTGACGCGCTGTTTTCGAAAACAGGTTGACCATCCACCAATCTGGTTCGTTTATGATCATCAACCCGTGAATCCCTTGGTCGGGGTCCGGTGCTTCCTCGACGCGACAATATCGATTTCCGGCACGATAGAAGACCCTTGGCTTCGCTGCAAAACTTCCCGCTGGAGCATCAGGACTTTGCAGGACGACTTCAATCTTGGTCATCGTTTTGGGCGGCGCCTCTGCAAATATTGCCCCGGCGAGTACGCAGATCAAGACTAAGAGTCTATTCATGACAGACACCTTAGCAACACGGGCGTTCGAAGGAAAGTCAATTGTCGAGAACAGGCGTTAACACTCATTGAGAATTGCCGACCCAAGGTCAATGAGTGTTATGGCGATGTTAGTGCGCCGGGGTAGTGCAGTGAAGCTAATTGATGGTCTAGCAGGTGAAAGTCCTGCCAGTGCAGATTACCCAGTTGGCACTGTAGTGATATCCGGCGACGGGGCGGGTGACCAAACCGTCGGAAGCCCGGATGTAAACGTCCTCGATGGCTGGACGCAAGTCTGGTCAGCTCCGACAGGAGGGCAAGCAAAACAACAGGTCGTAGCGCAAGCGAACCGTAGTTAAGC
>Ga0209648_10002498_pt1 | contig 15282 bp, 14 predicted proteins | sample GraSoi2013_115cm_FD_185830 | JGI IMG/M metagenome (GOLD analysis project Ga0209648, IMG submission 185830) | Grasslands soil microbial communities from the Angelo Coastal Reserve, California, USA - Sample 9_17_2013_115cm (SPAdes) (version 2) | ecosystem: Environmental > Terrestrial > Soil >...
TTTTTTTCGGACTTGGCTTCGTGATCGGATGGCCCGCGCGCAGTTATTGCTTTGAACATGGATGAAAGCGTCCGCTAATATTAAGACCATTGCGCTCGAAAGTCATGTTGAGAAAGAGTACCATTCAGGTTTCGCGGCCGGATGCGAACAGACTACAGGTTGGATCAGGAGCGCCATTGCCGCGCCTGCTCTCCAGCTTCCAAAGGCCGTTGGAGACACCGCGCAAGGTTCGAGAAGGGCTGTCTCAGATTCGCCTCACCGGTGCTGAAGCTCCGATTCACTGTCACTGAGCCATCACGCGATTGGACCGGAGCTTGGATGGCCTCTCCGGGTGGTAATCTTCTGCGTTGTTTTGCTGTTTGTTGCCGCCGGCTCCTATTTCAGAAAACGCCGGGAAGCTACGCTAGTAGTTGTTTGACTGAGCTTCCGCAATTCCGCTATCCTCGCATCCCAAATGGCCCTTACAAAGAGGACACGAGATAGGACCGTCGAGCCCACCACCTGCGAAATTGCTGGCCCGGGCATTTTTTGCATCTCGATCGATCTCGAGCTCGCCTGGGGCATCCCAGATGGCCCGACTCCAGCCCAGCTCGAATGCTGCGTGAGGCTCGAGCGCAAGATCGTGCGACGGCTGCTCCGCTTGTTCAAGCAGTATGACATTGCCGCGACGTGGGCGATCGTGGGCAAGTTGCTGGAGGAGCCCGATGCGACCAGCGCAGGGCCGCCTGAGGCTTGGTACGCGCCCGATTTAATCGAGGAAATACGCACGGCGGACCCGCGGCAGGAAATCGGTTCACATTCCTTCAGCCACATTTACTTCACCGAGGCAGACCGTTCGACGCTGGCGACCGATCTCGAAGCGGCAAGGGCGATTCACAAGCGCCATGGCCTCGACTTCATCTCGTTGGTGTTTCCGGGCGACTTGGTTGGGAACACGGACTTGCTTACTCAGGTCGGCCTCAAGATCTATCGAGGCCGACATAACAACTGGCAAACGCGGGACGACGCGCGCAATGCCGGCAAGCGCGCACGGAGTCTCGCGCGGGCCTTGTTGCCAACGCGGGCGCCGGCGGTGTGGCCGCGGCGCCGCGAGCACGGGCTTATCGAGCTGCCAAGTTCGCTGCTTCTCATCGGCCGTTCGGGGCTGCGTGGGCTGGTGTTGCCCCGGTTGTTTCAGCTGAAGGGTGTCCTTGGCTTGCGGGCTGCTGCTCGGCGCAAGGGCGTCTTCCACCTGTGGTTCCACCCGTCCAACTTCTACGTGCAGACGGACACCCAATTCCGGATCCTCGAGCATCTGCTCCAAGAGGCGGCCCGTTTGCGCGCAGAGGGCACACTTAGGTTTGCGACCATGGGTGACATCGCGCGCGAGGTCGAGGTCCGGGAGCCGCGCAACAAGATCTCGTATGTGGCCCGAAAATTTGTGAAACAGGATGGTCCCCGTCTACGCGCGCTGGCACGCGAAGTTTGGGCCGATGGCGAGGTGGGTCTGGCGGATCGAGGTTGGGAAGCAATGGCGGAGCCGCCGGTGATAGTGGCGGAAGATCCAAACGGCGAGATCCTGGGGATGTGTTCGTATCTACCGTTCTCGCTGCATGCCCAAGGGCGCGTGGTTCCGGCGACTTGGCTCGTGGACTTATTCGTCTCGCCGTTTCACCAGCGCAAGGGGATCGGCAAGCTCTTGACCCGTGCTGTTTCGGACGCCTGGCCGGTCACGGCCTCGCTGACACAGACCGATGCCTCTTACGGGGTGTTACGGCGCCTGGGATGGACGAAACGTCGTTCGTTCCGCTTATTTGCCAATCCGTTCTTGCTCGTGCCGGGCGCTGCAAAGTTGCTTAAGAGAAAGACCGCATCCGAAGACGTCCGACTTGAACTGTCGAGGTTGACCGCGGACAGCTTTAGCCCTCAGTTCGACGTCCTGTGGGAGAGATTGCGCAATGACCTGCCGGTCTGCGCCGTGCGTGACGCGGCTGCTCTGCGCACGCGGTACGTCTCGCCGGGAATCCCCTATACCTTGATCCGCGCCTATCGTGGGCAGTCACTGGTCGGCTATATGATCGCCTGCGTTTATGCGGCAGGCAGCGTCCGCGCGCTGGGGCGAATTCCGGTGGGAGCGATTGTGGACTACCTAGGCGATCTTGGCGACCAGGCGGTTTTCGCGCGTCTGCTTGAAACCGCGATGCTCGTGCTATCTCGAGAGGGCGCGCGCGTGGCGTTGTGCCTGGTCACCGTGCCCGGGCTCGAACGAGTCCTGCATACACATGGGTTCGTCGATTCGAACACACCAGTGCTCGGCCGCGTGCTCAAGCGGCTCAATGTCGCGTTCACGTTTACGGCTGAAAGCGGTATGCAAGAGATCGACGCAGCCCCCTTGCACATGACGCTCGGAGATTGCGACATGGATCTCAGGTGGCGCTCTCGACAATCGACCGCGTCGCAAGCTCAGCCTGTCGCGGGCCTGGCGACCGCATGACTAGACTCTCCGTCTTGCAACCACGACCCCATGGCCCAGTTGAACGTCGGCAGCATTCGCCGCTTTTGATCCTCCAGGCCACGATGAGTGCTTTGGCAGCCGAAGATAAAGGCCCCCGGGATTTCGACCTTGACCAGAATTAGAGCCACCGCTTTTTCCGAAATCGATTCAAATAGCACCAGAGAGCAGCGCCCGTCACGCCGCAAGCTGCAATCACCGCGGGATAGCCTTCAATGATGTACCGGGCCTCCGCACCAAAGTAGGCAAAAAATATCGTGCGGATCAAGATTACCAGGGCGAGCAAGGTAACAACCGCTGGGTTGCGCGCCCAGATCGCAAAGCCCAATGCGCCGCCTATTAAGATTGGGAGTACCAGGATAATTCTTGCGAACATGTGTAGTCGATTGCTCGTGACAAAGCCGGTGAGCCACATGGCAGCGATTCGTTTTAGCGGCAACCAGAGATAGAACCGCAGCGGCGCGCGCTTGATTCGCTGCCATGCCAAAGCCCGAAATTGTGAATCCAGTTCCGGGCCCATGTCTCCGGTTTGATTATATTTTGCGATTAGCTGAGCGACCTCTTCTTTCTCTGCCACCGAGTCGAAAACGTAGTCAGGTAGCTTACTTGGATCAAGCGCTCGACTCCCTTTGTGAAAGATTAGATCACCGACGTGGTAATTACTTTCGTCCGTCATCCACGTTCGACTCCAAAGTAAGTAGCCGGTCGGAACAAATTCACCTCGAGGCCGGCCGTACCCTGAGGCTAGCGGCTGAAACTTTCTAAACGCCAGATAGTTGCGCACAATCCATGGCCCGAGAACCAGTGGAATCGCCAGGCAAAAAAGCAGCAAACTAACAACTCTCGCTGAAGATCGCCGCCGCACAATTTGAAACACCAGGAATAGGACGAAGGCAAAAACGAGCAGGACGGAATCAGCCCGAGTTAGAATAGCCAGGCCGCAGATCGTCCCGACAATCAACCAGCGCCAACTCCCGCCGCGCAAAGCCCAAATACTCAAACCCACTGCCAGCATCGTCAGGAACATCGCCAGTGTTTCGGTCACGACATACCTGGTCAAAAAGACAGTAAACCACGAAAGGCACCCGTAAATTATCAGCGACAAGATGGCCGCAGGTTTTTTCAATGAAGTGGGCGCCAGATTAAAGGAAACAAAGGCCACCAACAAACAAGTCAGTATGTCGACGGCGCTTTGAGCAATTCTCACCGCCGAATTGTGTTCTCCGAAGACTGCGTAAATGGCGGCGATGAACAGGGGGTAGAGCGGCATGGTATGCTCGCCCGGCAAGTAAGGCTCGGTCACGTCCGCAGAGAAGCCGCGACCGGCAAGCATGTTGACGGCTGGGGCTGTGTAGCGAATTTCATCGAAAGCGCCGTGGGGAAAGCCAATCACCAACACGAGCCGCCAGCCGAAGGCCACGAGCAAAATGATCAGAATAGGAATTCGATAAGCGGAAAGAAACTCGCGAAACGAGGCGCGCGTCTCGTCTTGAGGGGCCTTCTTGCGTTTGATGGCTGTCATACACAAGGGTCGTTGATGTTTTTAGCAAACTGGATAGTGACCCTGATTTTTGATGGCTATCGATCATAGCACATTCCAATCCGCGTCAGACCCATTCGACAATCGACCGCGTCGCAAGCTCAGCCTGTCGCGGGCCTGGCGACCGCATGACTAGACTCTCCGTCTTGCAACCACGACCCCATGGCCCCAGTTGAACGTCGGCAGCATTCGCCGCTTTTGATCCTCCAGGCCACGATGAGTGCTCTGACAGCAGAAGACAAAGGATCCCAGTCCCATAATTCGAGGTCAGCGAGAACTTTAAGAAAAATACCGCCCAACCCCTAAAGAAGGAAATTAAGAAATAGGCCTCCTGAGACCTCCGCATATTCCCGTGCTCGGGCTAGGCATGAGCGAGAACCTGCCGATTATTAAGACTGTTGTGGTAGCGGCCAGATGCGACCCCCCGTCACGATTAACAAACGGCTGGGATGCGTTCAAGACTGATCCACAGACGTTTTTTCCACCGTTTTGTTAACCGCAACCCGGCTTTGAGGCTTTGGCCCCTTTGCAAAGAAGGTGCGCGGCGAAGCCTAGACTTCGAGCCAACCGCTATGCTTTCATTACCCGTTTCTTTCACTTCGCGCAATTGCGTGCAAAACGTTGGACCCTGCCACCATAATTGCTGGACTCATCGCCGCTGTAATTTTTGTCTTTGCAGTGCTCTATTCCAGCACCGGAGAGGATGCCGCGCCGGGTTTCCTGGCGGCGTTGGCTCTCTATGGCATGAGCCCCTTGACCATGAAGCCCGCGGCCCTGAGCCTGACCGTTATCGTGGCGCTGGTCAGCACTATTCGCTTTTACCGCTCCGGTTTCTTCTCCTGGCGCACGTTCTGGCCGTTTGCGGCGGCTTCTATTCCAGCATCCGTTCTAGGTGCCAATCTCGGTTTGTCCGACTTCTTTTACAGAATAGTTGTCAGCCTCGTACTGCTTTACAGCGCGGCACGGTTGATCTTCAGTGGTGAAGCGAACATCAAGAAGAAAACGGCTGGGTTTCCCATTCCGCTCGCGCTCTTGTTGGGCGCTGCGATTGGCCTACTGTCAGGTTTGGCTGGAGTGGGAGGCGGCATATTCCTCAGTCCTTTGTTATTGATGGGTTCGTCGCGGGCGGATGAGGTGCGCGGCGTATCGGCTGCCTTCGTCCTTGTTAACTCAATGGCCGGGCTCATCGTTTCCGGGCCAACCGTTCCTTTCCTGCTCTCGGACATGGTGTATTGGGCGCCGGCAGCTTTAGTTGGAGCCTGGATTGGAACTGAGTTGGATATGCGAGCAATGCCAGTCGTCCACATCAGGCAAGGGTTATCGCTCATTCTGGTAGTGGGCGCCTTACGGTTAATGAGCAGCATGCTATGATTGCAGTAAAGCAGCATGAGCAAAGAGCGAATGGAGAATCAACACCATCGCACTCGCACAATTAGAGTTGATGCTTCTTTCGAACTCGGTTGAAATAATGCCAAAGAGCAGCGCTGGTCAGGCCGCAGGCCGCGATCATCGAGGGATAGCTTCCACAAATGTAGCTCTCGTAACCACCGGAATGTAGGCAAAAACCAAGCTGCGGGTTAGAATCAACAGGGCGAGCAACTCTACAAGCATTTTGTTATGCGCCCAGATCATAAAGCCCAGCACTCCACCTGTCAGTATCGGCAGGACGAAGAGAATTCTCAGGAATCTGTGAAATCGGTTGGTCGTGGCAAAGCCGGTTAACCACATAGAAGCTGCTCGCTTGAGCGGCGGCCAGAGGAAAAACCGCACTGGCGCGCGCTTGATTCGCTCATCTGCTATCGCTTGAAACTTGTCGCTCATTTCAGGCGTAGTCTTTCCCTCTTGATTGTATCTGGCTATTAGCTGAAAGACTTGTTCTCTCTCCTCGGCAGAGTCAAGTGTGTCATTGGGTAACTGGTGTGGATCGAAGGAACGACACCAGGGATCATGACTGGATCAAACGCATGGGCATAGGTGAAATCCGTCATCCATGTTCGGAGCCACGAATAGTATCCCGTCGGAACATATTCACCCCGAGGTTTGCCGTACGGGTTAGATAGCGGCTGAAACTTGTCAAACGAGGTGTAGTTGCGCACGATCCAGGGCGCCAGAACCAGTGGAATAGCCGAACAAAAAAGTAGCAGATTGACAACTCTCGCAGACGACCGCCGCCGCACAATTTCGAAAACGAGGAACAGAGCCAAGGCAAAAACGAGCAGCACGGAATCGGCCCGCGTCAAGAGTGCCAAGCCACAGATCCCTCCTACAATCAGCCAGCGCCAACGCTCACCGCGCAATGCCGTAATGCTCATAGCGACGGCTAACATCGTGAAGAACATCGCCAGGGTTTCAGCAAGAATGTATCGCGTCCAAAACACAGTAAACCACGAAAGGCATCCATGGATTATCAGCGATGACATCCCCGCAAGTTTTCTTAAGGATGGAGGCGCCAGGTTAAAGGAGACAAAAGCCACCAGCAAACAAGTAATTACGTCAATCGCGCTTTGAGCGATTCTCACGGCTAAATTGTTCTCTCCGAACACAGCGTAAACGGCGGGCGATAAAAATTGGGTAGAGGGGAACGGTGTGCTCGCTTGGCAAGTAAGGTTCGCTTGTGTCCGAAGAGAAGCCACGACCTGCCAGCATATTTACGGCTGGAGCGGTGTAACGAATTTCATCGACGGCAGAGTGCGAAAGCCAATTACCAAAGCAAGCCGCCACGCAAACGCTAGTAGCAGAATAATGAGAATTGGAGTCCGGTGTGCAGAAAAAACTCTCTGAACGAGCGCTGCGTCGCGCTTTCAGTTGTATTCTCGCCTTTGTTGGCAGTCATACACAGGGATTCCTTGAAGTTCTGAAAGAGCTAAATATACAAACCAGATTCTTATAGGACTATCGATCATAGCACAATCCCATCCGTGTCAGACCGATGCGAATGGCCGCAAACCGCACCAACCGGACCCCGGCAATATTACTTTCGGCTTTGCCTCGGAAACGCTGAGCCGCTGCTTTATGAACGACCTTCTCAATAGCTTGATCAGCCGTCGAATGGTGATGGATGTGCTCAAGGGTCAGATCAGCACCAGCAAAGACGTCCGCGCCTGGTTGGATAGCCATGCTACCGAACCAATCTCAGAGCTCCAGGGCTGAGCGGGCGGAATCATTTGAAAGAGGATGGTTGGGGAAAGATAAAGGGCAAGGATGGAGGCCTCACGTTTCTCTGCTTCGCAGTACTCGACCCGGGTTTCCCGCCACCGTCGCATTCGCAGGCACATCATTGATCACGACGGCGCCGGCGCCGACCAGCGCGCACTCACCGATGGTCACCCCGCACAAGATGGTTACACCACTACCGATGCTGGCGCCGCGCTTGACGGTGGTTGGGACGACCTTCCAGTCCGGATCGGTCTGTAACGCGCCGCTCACGTTTGTGGCGCGCGGATACTTGTCATTGACAAAGATGACACCGTGACCGATAAAGACTTCGTCCTCGATCGTAACGCCTTCACAAATAAAAGTGTGGCTCGAGACTTTACAATTGCGGCCTACGCGGGCGCCTTTTTGAATCTCGACGAACGAACCTATCTTGCTGCCATCGCCAATTTCACAACCGTAAAGGTTGACAAAGTTATAGATGATCACATCGCGGCCGAGCTTAACGTCGGGCGCGATTACGCAAAATTGTTGGAACATGAATCGGAAGGCACCGGTATCAAACGGGCAGTATGAAAATCACGGGGACGAAACGAATGATCGGATCAAATCGTACCAGCCACGCAACCGGTTAAGTCCCTGGCGGCGATCGAGTCGATCTTACAGCTCTTTTAGCTCGAGGTGATCAGCTTGAAGTTGGCGGAGTGCTGCCGGCCGCCGCACCTTCATCCTCGTCGCCGTAATAGTCGGACCGGTAATAGCCGGAATAATATCCCGCGTAGTAGTAATCGTGCGATTCGATCTTGACGTTGTTGAGAACCACGCCGAAGATGTGCGCGCCCACGTCGAGCAACTGCTGTTTGGCGCGGCGCACCACTGCCCGCGAGCTGCGTCCGCCATGAACCACGAGAACGACTCCATCGACAAATGTCGACAGGATCGAAGCGTCAGTGAACGATATGGCCGGCGGAGAATCAACAATAATGTGCGTGAATCTCTCGCTCAAAGAAACCAGCAGCCGGCGCATTTCTTCAGAGCCCAGCAACTCAGCTGGGTTCGGAGGAATAGGGCCCGACGGCAGCAGTTTTAGATTTGGTTGTTTGTCATAAGTCTGGATCAAATTATCCAGGTCGCTCGATTCACCGGAAAGACAATTGGTGAGACCGCGAGTGTTCGACAGGTTGAAATGCGCGTGCAGCCGCGGACGGCGCAGGTCACAATCGATAATCAGCACTTCCGCGCCGGTCTGCGCCAGCATGAACGCCGTATTGATGGCCGTGGTGGTCTTGCCTTCCGATGGCTGGCTCGAAGTAACCAGGATCGTCCTGGGCGGCGTCCCGGCAGATGAAAGCAACAACGAGGTGCGCAAATGACGGTACGCCTCAGCAATGGGAGATCTGACATCGTTGACCATCGCGAGCGCGGTAGCATCTGCTTTGGGTGCCAGCTCAGCGCCAAGCAAACGTTTCTCATTGCGAGCTGCGGGTATTAATGCCAGAGCCGGAAGATGAATGTAGCGATCGACATCATCGACCGACTTGACTGTGTCATCAAGGAAGTCAAGCAGGAAAGCGAGTCCAATGCCTGATATTAAAGAAAGCACAAAAGCGATCACGATATTGCGCATTCTTGCCGGCCCCACAGGTGCGCGTGGAAGGCGGCTGTAATTTGATACTGAGACGTTAGGTCCCGCTCCGCCATTGGTGGCAGTAAGCTCGCGCTGCTTTTGCAGCAGCGTGTTCAGGTACTGCTGATCGGTCGTCAGGTCCTGAGTCATTTGGGCCAACTGGACGATGTTCTTGGTTTGCTGGGCGGTAAGGTTGTGCTGCTTCAGGTACGCGGACTCCAGACTTTTTTGATGGGCTGAGGCGGCTTCCGCGCGGGCTTTCAGCGACGCCAGCACCTCCAAAGGAGCCTTGGCCAGTTCGGCTTCAGCCGCGGCGATCTGCGCCTCAACCTGCTTCACTTCGGGCCATTCCGGTGTGTACTTGGTAAGTAATGCCGTTCGTTTGTCTTTTAAGTTGCTGAGGCTTTCGCGGAGCCTGGCGATGCGTTCGTCCTTCAAGACTTCGGGATTCGAAAAGGGATCCGGAGCGTTTTTGGCCGCCTCATAGATCGCCAGGAAGTTTCGTTTATCGTTCTCAGCCGCGAGGAGCTGGGCGCTATAGGTTTGTGAACGTTGAATCTCCAGGTTGTTTCCGGTGTCCGGTCCAAGTGGCAGGTCCTTGTCCCTGGCGTAAGCGAACCTGGCATCGCCTTCTTTTTTGATCCTGTCCTGGTACTTGGCAATCTCTTGACTCAGGAGCAGGCCCGCCTTGCTGGTACTTGATTCCATCCGCTCGATATTGTTTGTCGCGAAGATATCCGCCAGCGTGTTGGCTACTTTTTGCGCCATCGCTGCGTCAGTATGGCGATACTTAATATTGACCAGACTGGTTGCCAAGATCGGCTCGACGGTCAGATTGCCGATGATGGCGTCTTCATATGGCTCCAGACTTGCCAACTCTTCTGGCGTGAATTGACGCTCTTTCATTTGCTCTTCGCCGACCGGTAGGGTTTCAGAGCCAGCGGCCTTTGAAGGGACAACGGGTTTCTCGCGCGAAAATATTCTCTTCAGTGAAGCGAAGATGCTGCTTTGCGCCTGCCCCCCCAGAAATGTCGGGTCCTTCTGAAGATTCAGGGTCACTATTACCTGGCGCGCCAGCGAAGGATTTTCCAGCAACTTGAATTGAGTGTTCCAGAAACTCGGATCGGGAGCGGTGTTAATTACGATCTGCCCGGTTTGCAGCGGACTCTGCGGTTTGGCTTCGATTCGAATCGTAGTGGAGGCTTCGTAAATCGATGGCTCACGATATGCCTGAATAGTTACCAGAGAAGTCACCACTAGTATCAGACTAAGGATCAGCCATTTACGCTTTAGAATTACAAAGAAGTATTCGCGCAGATTCGTCTCGCTCTGCGCGCCGGAATATTTCTCGTACTTGCCGTATGGCTTTGATTGAGCCAGCTCCGTAAGCGTTCGATCTAAGTTGCGGTTGGCCGGAATCAAACGTTCATCTTGGGTCATAATCTTAAAACCTTATCCTTACTATTACTCATGCAGATCGACCATAATAGCAAACACGGGCCGTCAGGCAAGTCAAAAACCCTACCATTCCAATCTATGCGGGCACGGCGGCCCGCTGATCGGTAATGAAATCGCGTAGAGCGTCTGTCCAGAGCGGCATTCGATCCAGGCCTATTGCATCGGAAAGCAGACACTGTAAGCGGGAATTTCGGGGCCGTCGCGCCGGTCGGTTTAGCGAGTTCATACCCACTCCCTCAATCAAATTCCGATCGAGACCTGCTGTCTTAACCGCCAGATCTGCGAAGTCTTCAAAGCTGGCGCCCTCGCCGGCGTTCACCACATGATACGTGCCTGGCAGGTCGAGTTGCGCCAGGCGTCGAATACGGCCAGCGAGGTCCCGGGCATAGGTCGGTGTCCCATACGAGTCGTTAATTGCCCATATTCGTTCGCCGCGCCGAGCGCGTGCCACGATCGTGCTGAGAAAGTTTGTTCCTCCTGATCCAAAGATGTATCCAGTGCGTATGACTATAGTTCGGGCCCAGGCGATTTGAGCGCGGCGTTCGCCTTCTAATTTAGAAACTGCATAGACGCTTTGCGGATTCGGCTGATCACGCTGGGTATAAAACCCGTCCTTCTCACCGTCGAAAACGTAATCAGTCGAGATGGTGATCAGCAACGCTCCCACGCGGCGACAAGCCAGCGCGAGCAACTCCGGCCCACGGGCATTCACCGTCTGGGCGCGTTCAGGATTGAGTTCACATCCATCAACATCAGTCCATGCGGCACAGTTCATTAGGACATCGGGACGCTCGCGATCGATGGTCTCGTTTACCTCGCGTTCGTCCGTGATGTCCAGCGCCGCATGATCGGATCCAAAGATCTGATCACCTGCGCGGGTCCAGTCTTGAGCGACCGCCCGGCCAACCAAACCTGCGGCGCCCGTAATTATCGCTTTCACCGCACACCAACCTCTGCGCCGTATTGACGTGCGTAATACTTCCGATAGGAGCCGCCGGTAACGCGCTTGAGCCAGGTCGAATTGGCTTTGTACCATTCGATCATTTTGCCAAGTCCGCTTTCCCAGGTTTCGCGCGGGCGCCAGCCCAGCTCAGACTCGACCAGCGATGGATCGATCGCGTAGCGGCGGTCATGGCCGGGACGATCTTTAACGAAGCGAATCAGTGAGTGCGGCTTTCCCAATGCATCCAGCACGCTCTTAACGACGTCCAGGTTGCGTCGCTCGTTCCGTGCCCCGATGTTGTAGACGGCACCGGCATGGCCGGTTTGCAAAACCCGCAAGATCGCGCGGCAATGATCCTCGACATAGATCCAATCACGCACATTAAGGCCATCGCCATAAACCGGAATTGGTTCGTCGTTCATGGCGTTAAGTAACAAGAGCGGAAGAAATTTTTCCGGAAATTGTCTCGGGCCATAGTTATTACCGCATCGCGTAATCACTGTGTCGAGTCCGAAAGTGTGATGGGCCGCGCGCACCAGGTGCTCCGCCGCAGCCTTTGACGCCGCATAGGGACTATTCGGTTTGAATGGAGAGTCTTCCTGAAAATATGCATTCTCAGTCTCAGGCAAGCTGCCCATTACTTCGTCAGTCGAAATCTGCACAAACCGTCGCACGCCGCGCTCACGCGTGCAGTCCAGAAGCACTTGCGTTCCCAGCACATTGGTGTTGATGAACTCGTCGGCCGAGGCAATACTCCTGTCGACGTGTGACTCGGCGGCAAAATTGATCACCGCGTCTGTTCCCTCAGAGAGAACGCTGAGGACCGCCTCGCGATCGGCTATATCGCCTTTGACAAAGTGATGACGATCTTTATCGAGATCCTGAAGGTTGTCCGGGTTTCCCGCATAAGTGAGCGCGTCGAAGTTGACTATAGTGGTCGAAGGATCGTCGGTTAGCACCATGCGGACAAATGCCGAACCAATAAAACCTGCGCCGCCCGTAACGAAAAGTTTACTCATTGGCTGGTAGGTTAGCGCCTCACATGGTCCAACCTGTGGGGCTCGGACGATTGACTCCTGGCGCAATGATTCCGGGGTTCTTCCTGCTCCGCGAACTGAACAAGAATAACAGTCCCGCCTCTAACTGCCAATCCAGTGTTCAGGCTGGCGATTTCTAAGGGCCACCGTGCATCGCCAGAAGAGTCCAACCAAAGAACGACTATTAAAACGCTCACTTGACCTTCGTTCTTCGGGTCTCTAGACTGCCTTTGCTAGCGAAAACGTGAGGTGATCATCTAATGGATCAAACACTTCGGGTTTGCTTTGATTATGGACACGATTCAAGAGAGCTTAGTTGAAGTAGGAGTTGACCCGCACCTTCCTTCGCCAGTTGGCGAATCGGCAGCTCGGCATCACGCCGTCACTCTTCCTGAAAAACCGCTGGTAATAATCAAACCACGACAGTCCTTTGTGGCCCTGGATCTGCGTAGTCTCTGGACTTATCGGGAGCTACTGTATTTCCTGATCTGGCGCGATGTTAAGGTGCGCTATAAACAAACCGCTCTGGGCGTGACGTGGGTGCTCCTCCAGCCGCTGATTATGATTGTTATCTTCTCGACCCTCTTTGGAAAAGTTGCTGGATTGCCCTCAGACGGAATCCCTTATCCCCTTTTCGCCTGTGCCAGTGTCCTGGCCTGGACGTTTTTGTCTTCGGCAGTCACTAAGAGCGGAAACAGCCTGGTCGGTAGCGCACACCTGATCACGAAGGTTTATTTTCCGCGCTTGATGATTCCCGCGGCCGCAATATGCGCCGCGGCGATCGATCTGATTATCGCCTTTGCAGTACTGGTTCCGATGATGGTCTACTATGGGGTCGTGCCCAAGTGGCAAGTTGTGATGGTGTTGCCGCTAACGGTGGAATTAATATTGCTGGCGTGGGCTGTGGGCATGTGGATGTCGGCGCTGAATGTGAAATATCGAGACGTCGGCTTTGCGCTGCCATTCCTAACTCAGATCTGGATGTTTCTATCTCCGGTAGTTTATCCCCTGAGCGTGCTACCGCCGAGATTCCGCCTGGTCATGATGTTCAACCCAATGACCGGGATAATCGAAGGATTTCGCGCGGCTTTGTTTGGATTACCGTTCAACTGGCTCGCAATTCTTATTTCCACCGTCGTTGTACTGCTTTTGCTGGCGTACGCTCTTTTCTCTTTCCGCCGGATGGAAAGAGAATTTGCCGACATTGTTTAGTCCTCGTATTCCATGAAACCTATCATCAAGGTCGAAAATCTAAGCAAACAATATCGCATCGGTGCGCGCAAAGAATCGTACGCGACGCTGCGCGATACGATTGCTGGAGCCGTGCGTGCGCCGTTCAACGCTTTGGGAAGGAATGGCCGGTCAGGTAAGAACACCATTTGGGCTCTCAAGGACGTAAACTTTGAAGTTGTCCCGGGAGAAGTGGTAGGCATCATTGGCCGTAATGGAGCGGGAAAGTCGACCTTGCTCAAAATCTTGTCTCAAATTACGGAGCCTACGACTGGTCAGGTGGAAGTTTACGGTAGAATTGCCAGCCTGCTTGAGGTCGGTACGGGCTTTCATCCTGAGCTTAGTGGCCGAGAGAACATCTTCCTCAACGGCGCTATTCTGGGTATGAGAAGGGCGGAAATTGCGCACAAGTTCGATGAGATCGTGGCCTTTGCCGAGACCGAAAAATTCATTGACACTCCAGTCAAGCGTTATTCGAGCGGTATGTTGGTACGTCTGGCGTTCGCCGTCGCGGCGCATCTCGAGCCCGAAATCCTGCTGGTGGATGAAGTGCTCGCCGTTGGTGATGTGGCTTTTCAGAAAAAGTGTTTAGGGAAGATGAATGACGTGGCCAGCAAGGGCCGCACAGTTTTGTTTGTTAGCCACAACACGGCGGCCGTTCAAAAGTTATGTCAACGTGCGGTTTGGTTAGAGTCGGGCAAAGTTAAAGAAGATGCGGCCGCGAGCGCAGTGCTGGAGAATTATTTGCATGAGATGCAAGACGATTTTGGCTCAGACCTGGCTAGTCGCAATGGCGATTTTGTCATTACGAAAGCGAGAATGTTTGGTGAGAGTGGCCAGGAGAGCCAGGCCTTCATGACTGGTGAAAGTCTCAGGGTTGAATTGGATTACAAATGCGCGAGGAATTTTCCCGGTGCGTACCTTTACATTGGCATCGCAAACCGTGAAACCTTATTGTTTGCCGCGAACATGTGCCTGGACGGCTCCCGAATCCCCGGGGGTGAGGAAAGCGGTAAATTGTCGGTGACTTTTAAGGAACTCCCGTTGGCTCCCCACCAACGATATTACATAAAAGTCGGTGGGCGAGCCTCTGATAATCAAACCCCTCTTTTTGAGGATTCGGATATCGAAGTCGGCGTCATTCAAGTCGTGGGATCAACTGCGGACATTCACTTGAACGGAGAAGCCAGTGAGTTGCTTATCAGCGATTCGTCTTCTGTCCTCGTCCCGTATGAATGGGATTTCGGAAAGGGCCGCGTGCGCAACATAGAGTCGTTCAAGAATGTAAAGCTACTGGATCATCGGTCATTTTAAAGATCGGACAATACTGGATCATCGGTCATTTTAAAATCGGACAATTAGATGCTCCAGAAATTAATCAAGAGCGGCAAGAGATTAACGCCGACATGGTTCAAGCGACCCTATTGGTACCTGTTGGAACGAATAAGGAATCCGCCGCTCTTACAGTTTCTGCGGGTCGATTCTTTTAGAGGATGGGTGGCAGGAGCCAGGTTTCAGTATTTCACAAAAGTCGAGCGCCGATTTAGAACTCTCGAGTCGAGTCCGGATATTGGGACGAGCACGATATCGCATAACCTTACCGGGTTGGGCGACCTTGCGTCTCCTCGCTCTTCGCTTTTGGTCCGGCCACTATCGGTAATTGAGAAGCTTAATGGCCGCTCCGACATTCTCTCAATCGGGCCGCGGACCGAAGGCGAGCTGCTAAACCTGGTTGGGCATGGCTTCGATCGAAGGCGCATTCGCGGCGTAGATCTCATCTCGTACTCGCCTTGGGTTGATCTT
>Ga0209648_10002499_pt1 | contig 15275 bp, 15 predicted proteins | sample GraSoi2013_115cm_FD_185830 | JGI IMG/M metagenome (GOLD analysis project Ga0209648, IMG submission 185830) | Grasslands soil microbial communities from the Angelo Coastal Reserve, California, USA - Sample 9_17_2013_115cm (SPAdes) (version 2) | ecosystem: Environmental > Terrestrial > Soil >...
CTGGCTGTCGATCGAGCCGTGGCCGCCCTGGTACGACATGATGGTGCTGATGTTTCAGCGCGAGGTGGCCGAGCGGATCGTCGCGCGCGAGAACGACGAGGCCTATGGGCGGCTGGGAGTGCTCGCGAACTGGCGTGCTGAAACAAAAATCCTGTTCGACATTTCTCCGGCCGCCTTCGTGCCGCAGCCAAAAGTTACCTCGTCGCTGGTACGCCTGGTGCCCCGCATCGCGCCGGAAGCCTGCGACCGCCGGGCGCTCGAGCAGGTCGCTGCGGCGGCGTTCGGGCAGCGGCGGAAAATGCTGCGGCAGAGCCTCAAATCACTGGCTGTCGATCCGGCGCGGCTGGCCGCGGCCGCGCATGTCGATCCGACACGGCGTGCCGAAACTATTCCGGTCAGTGGCTTTGTTGCCATGGCCCGCGAATTGTTCGATATACGAAAAGCAAAATTGAATATTCCCTAGGGAGAAGACACCATGGCGCTGATGCGACGCCAGTCATTGGTCAAATTCGATGCGCCTTTGTGTGAAACCATCGTCGAGACGCCGAAGCCGCAAGGCAGGGAAGTCCTGGTCCGCATCGAACGCTGCGGACTGTGCCACTCCGATCTGCATATCCAGGATGGTTACGCCGACCTCGGCGGCGGCAAGAAGCTTGATACCACGCGCGGCATGACGCTGCCGTTCACGCTGGGACACGAGATCGCGGGCGTCGTCGAGGAAGTCGGCTCCGAAGTTTCGAACGACCTGATCGGCGCCAAGAAGGCGGTCTTCCCGTGGATCGGCTGCGGCCAATGCCGCGACTGCGTGAATGGCGACGAGAATCTCTGCGTCAAGCAGCGTTTTCTCGGCGTTGCCATCGATGGCGGTTTTGCGAGTCACGTGCTAGTGCCAGACGCAAGGTATCTGCTGGATTACGACCCGTTGGCGGTCAATCAGGCAGCCACCTTGATGTGTTCCGGCGTCACCGCCTATGGCGCGCTGAAGCGCCTGGTCGACCGGCCGCGGCAACGCAATCTCTTGCTGATCGGCCTCGGTGGCGTCGGCATGATGGGTTTGGCTTTCGCACAAGCCATGTTCAAGCAGAAGATTTCGGTGGCGGATTTGAATCCCGCCGCGCGCGCGACGGCGTTGAAGAACGGCGCCGATGTTGCCTATGATCCTTCCGAGCCCGAATTGGTCAAGCGCATGATCAGGGAAACCGAGGGCGGTTTCGACGAGATCGTCGATTTTGCCGGCAACGAAAAATCAATGGCGTTTGCGGTCTCCGCACTCGCACGCGGCGGCAAGATCGTGGTCTCCGGATTGATGGGCGGCAATTTCAGCCTGCCGATGGTGCAGTGGATCTACAAGCGCATGACGATCGAGGGATTCATGGTCGGTACATTGGCGGAGGCGCATGAGTTGATGGCGCTGGCGCGCGTCGGAAAGATCAGGCCGACGCCGATGAGAGAAGAGCCGATGGGCGACGTCCAGAGATGGATCGACGAACTGCGGGCTGGAAAAGTCGTCGGCCGCATCGTGCTGAAAAACTGAGCCGGAGCGTTTCGCGCTGCTCAGCGCCGCGCTCGCGGCGAGTGACGTCATTTTCCGGAAAATGCGGGGGTTTTCGCAATCCCAGCATCTATTTGCGGCTGGGCCTCTGCGATACGAGCCCGAATTAAGCCTCATGCTGTCCGAAATTGCGGCTCATTGCGACCCAAGTTATCGCTGAGAACCTTGGGCGAAAAATATCGCGCATCGATCAAGTCATCACGGAGATGCAAACATGCAAAACCGAACCGCGAAATTCGTGTCGGCAATCTTCGCAAGCCTCCTCGCGGGCATACCTCTTACAACGGTATCGCATGGCGCGGTGCCTGCCGCCGACGATTGCCTTTCCAAACCGAAGGGCTTGGCGCCTGAAGGCAGTCATTGGTACTACCGCATTGATCGTGCCAGCAAACGCCATTGCTGGTACCTCGGAGACCAGCGCGAAAAGCTTTCTCGCGCCAATCCGCAAAATTCGGCTCCGATCGCAGACCCTGCTTCGCCACAGAAAGAGACGGCCACGCAGCGGCCGGTCACAGATGCATATGCCGAACTGCCCTTGCCACAGACGCGGGTCGAGCAGCAGCCGAACGCCTCCGCTTGGCAACGGACCCCAGCGACAACCGCGAATACGGCAAGCGTTGAGAGTGGCCAACCCGCGAACGCACCGGACGCTAAAACGCAGCTGTCGGTCATCGCTTCGCGCTGGCCCGACCCTTCGGGGGTCAGTTCGTCAGTCAGTCCAGCACCGATGACAGACAATTCGGGTGAAACTGCGCAATTAAATACAGAGCAAGCACCACTGCCCGCCGTCACCACTTCGGCCACAGAGGACCTGTCATCCGAGAAACAATCCGGCTCGGTCCAGATGCTGTTGCTCGTCATGATGGGCGCGCTGGTGCTTGCCGGGGTCATGGGAAGCGCGATTTTCAGGTTCGGCCGCATACGGCAGGCTGGCCGGCGGCAAACTCGTGGCGATCGGCGCGCGATCTGGGATTCGGTGGATACCGATCGCCCCTCGCCTCCGGCTTACCCGAAAGCAGACGCGTCAATCCGGAGAATTGATATCCCGCGCGAGTTGCGTCAGGCGGATGATCCTGACGACAGGATTGCGGAAATGCTGGCACGATTATCCAAGGGTGCGGCGGCCTGACGTCCTTGCTATTTCTGCAATTGCCGTTGCAGCTCGCGCACGAAGGTCGTCAAGCCCGTGCGACGTTCGCGCTTCAGCCGCTCGGCCTTCAGGATCGACTGCACCTCGGCAAACGCTTCGTCGATATCGTGGTTGATCACGATATAGTCGTACTCCGCCCAATGGCTCAGTTCATGGGTCGCGCGGTTCATGCGCCCGCGTATGACCGCATCTGAATCCTGCGCGCGGGTATGAAGCCGTTTTTCCAGGTCGGCGGCGGACGGCGGCAGGATGAACACACTGACGACATCGGCCCGCGCCTTTTCCCGCAATTGCTGTGTGCCCTGCCAGTCGATGTCGAACAACACGTCCTGTCCCGCCGACAAGGCGGCTTCGACCGGCGCGCGCGGCGTGCCGTAGCGATGGTCGAATACGGTGGCCCATTCGAGCAATTCGTTCCGCTTTGCCATCTGTTCGAATTTGGATTTGTCGACAAACAGATAATCGCGACCCTCGACTTCGCCGGGACGCATCGGCCGCGTGGTCACGGATACCGACATCGTCAAGCCGGGCGTCCGCTCCATCAGCAGCCGTGACAGCGTGGTCTTTCCCGCACCCGACGGCGATGACAGCACGAACATCAGGCCGCGCCGCTCAACCCCATCGAAGCCGTGGCCACGAGCCGTCATATCTCACTCCAAATTCTGAACCTGCTCGCGGAATTGCTCGACCACGTTCTTCATCTCAAGGCCGGTATTGGTCAATTCGAGGTCGTTCGACTTGGAGCAGCAGGTGTTGACCTCGCGGTTGAATTCCTGCGCCAGGAAATCGAGCCGCCGTCCGATCGGGCCGCCCTTGCCGATCATCTCGCGGGCCTGCGCGATGTGCGAGGCGATGCGGTCGAGTTCTTCGCGAATGTCGGCCTTGGCCGCGATCAGAAGCGCCTCCTGATTGAGCCGATCGGGATCAAAGCGATCGGAGGACTCCAGCAATGCCGCGACCTGCTCGGCGAGCCGCTCCCTGATTGCTTCGGGCTTGCGCCCGGGGGCGGCCTCGGCCTTCCTGGCCAGGCGCTCGATCTCATCCATTCGCAGCGACAGGATCTGCCCGAGCGTCACGCCCTCGCGCTGGCGCATGGCAACGAGGTCCAGAAGGGCCTGGTCGAACGCCGCCGCGGCGGCCGCCTTCGCGGCCTGGTCCTCAGCCTCATTGCTCTCCGGTTCGACAACCTCGATCACGCCCTTGATCGCCAACAGCCCATCGATACTCGGCGCTACGGCATCGATCTTGCCGGCCAGGACGCCGGCAACTTTTAGGATCGACGTCAACACCTCTTCATTGACACGGACGGTAGAGACCGCGTTGGCACGCTTGACGTTCAAATTGGCGTACACCGTGCCCCGCGACAGCACTTCGCCGGCGCGCTTCTTGGCGAACGCTTCGAGTTCGTCCCATCCGGGTGGCAGCCGCATGCGCAGGTCAAAGCCTTTGGCGTTGACCGATTTCAATTCCCATTCGAACGCATATGGTCCGCTGGCGCCGTGGCTTCGGGCAAAACCGGTCATGCTCGACAGCGCCATCGCTTAAAATTCTCCGGCAGTTACGGGTGTGAGATTCGAAGAAACTGCGCGACCTTAGCGCGTATTCCGCAAGTGTGGATACCGGTTTTGCGAATAGAAGCGCAAGTTACAAGTTAGCGGCATTTTCGGGCGAACGGGAATTCGTTTCGGCAAGCTGCCGCGCGCCCGCTATTGCTGGAGCACCGGCGGCGACGCCGTCGATTGCGCAGCGCCCTGGCGGGCAGGAGGCGCGGAGCTGCGAGCTGGTTTCTTCGCGGGGGCCGGCTTCACCGTGGTCGCGGTCGGGTTCGTATCGGCTGGCGCTCCCGCCGCGGCCGGCGGCGGCGCGTCGTCCGCCGGTTCGACGGCATCGATCTGAAGCTGCTTTTCCATGGTCCGCAGTTTGGCGACATTCTTCTGGTGCTGGTCGTAGGTCTCGGTAAAGGCATGGCCGCCGGTGCCGTCGGCGACGAAAAACAGATCGCGCGTACGCGCCGGATTGGCGGCGGCTTCCAGCGAAGCCCGGCCGGGATTGGCGATCGGCCCCGGCGGAAGGCCGTCAACCACATAGGTGTTGTAAGGCGACGGCTGCTGGATTTCCGAGCGCTTGATGGGCCGGCCCAGCGTTCCCTTGCCGCCGACCAGTCCATAGATGATGGTCGGATCGGACTGCAGCTTTATTCTTTGCCTCAAGCGATTGACGAACACCGCGGCGACCCGACTGCGCTCGTCGGCCTTGCCGGTTTCCTTCTCGACGATCGAGGCCAGGGTAACCAACTGGTCCGGTGTCTTGATCGGAATGTCCGGATTGCGTCGCTCCCAGATTTCCGCAAGTACGCGCTTCTGCGTCTGCTGCATGCGCTGGATTACCTGGTCGCGCGTGGTGCCGCGCGGAAATTTGTAGGTTTCCGGCAGCAACGTGCCTTCGCGCGGCATTTCCTTCACCGCGCCCGCAAAGATATCGTTGTCCGAAAGCCGGGCCACGATCTGTTCGGAGGTCAAGCCTTCGGGAATCGTGACGGCGTGCTGCACTACCTTGCCTTCGACCATGATGCCGATGACATCGCGCAGACTGGCGTTCTTCTGAAATGCGTATTCGCCGGGCTTGAGTTCGGAGCGCGCCTTTAGCGCAAACACGCTGCCGATGAACGCCCAGCGATTGTTGTCGATCACGCCTTCACGCTGCAGGATATCGGCAATGTCGGTCATTCCCGCGCGCGACGGAATGTTGACGATCTTGTCCTCCTGCAACGGGCCGGGCGCCTCGATCTTCTGTTTGCCGTAAACATAGGCGGCGCCCACGCCGATCATCGAGACCAGCACGATAGTGATGATCGCATTGCCGACCACGACGAATGGATTGCGGGCGCGCTCGGACCGCTTTGGCGGCGGCGGAACCTGCTCCGGCTCCAGCGCCGCGCGCGGGCTCCGGGGCGAAATGGGCGGCCTCTCACTCATCGATGCGACCTGAATCCTGTCGGTTCAATAGTGGCCCGGGCGATTCCCGCACTGGCCGATAGTCTACGCCCAAATCTAGGATTTATCACTGAATGCGGCGAAACGGTGGAGTCTTGTTGATAGGACGCGTCAGTTGGACACGCGCCGCACGATCACGGATGCGTTGGTGCCTCCGAAGCCGAATGAATTGGATAGCGCGACGTCGATCTCGCGTTTGCGCGGCGCTTGCGGCACCAGATCGATTGCCGTTTCAACGGATGGGTTCTCGAGATTGATGGTGGGCGGGGCGATGTTATCGCGAATCGCCAGAACGCTGAAGATTGCCTCCACCGCACCCGCGGCGCCCAGCAGGTGTCCGGTTGACGATTTGGTCGACGACATCGACACCCTGGAAGCGGCGTTGCCCAACAGCCGCTCCACTGCGCCGAGCTCGATTTCGTCGCCTACCTGCGTCGAGGTTCCGTGCGCGTTGATGTAGTCGATATCGGACGGGGTGATCGCTGCCCGCTTCATGGCGGCGCTCATGCTGCGGAACGCGCCATCGCCGTCCGGCGTCGGAGATGTGATATGATAGGCGTCGCCGGATAGTCCGTAGCCGATCACCTCGGCATAGATTTTGGCGCCGCGGCTTTTCGCGTGCTCGTATTCCTCAAGCACCACGACGCCGGCGCCCTCCCCCATAACGAATCCGTCGCGATCCCGGTCGTAGGGGCGCGACGCTCTTTCCGGAGTCTCGTTGAAACCAGTCGACAGCGCGCGCGACGCGCAAAATCCCGCCATCGCAAGCCGGCAAATCGGGGATTCCGTTCCACCCGCCACCATCACGTCGGCGTCCCCAAGCGCGATGAGCCGGCTCGCATCGCCGATCGCGTGTGCGCCGGTCGAACACGCAGTCACCACGGCATGGTTGGGGCCCTTGAGGCCGTGCTCGATCGACACATAACCCGAAGCAAGATTGATCAGTCGGCCAGGAATGAAGAACGGCGACACCTTGCGCGGTCCACGTTCCTTGAGGAGCAGCGCCGTATCGGCGATGCCGGACAGGCCGCCGATCCCGGAGCCGATCATGGTGCCGGTGGCGCAGCGATCCTCTTCGGTCGCGGGATGCCAACCGGCATCGTCGAGCGCCTGCTTCGCCGCGCTCATTGCGAAAATGATGAAATCGTCGACCTTGCGCTGGTCCTTCGGCTCCATCCACTGGTCGGGATTGAAGGTGCCGTCGGTGCCGTCGCCGCGCGGAACCACACAGGCGATCCGGCTGGTCAGATCGGAGACGTCAAATGTATCGATCTTCCTCGCGCCGCTCTCGCTGTTGAGAATGCGCCTCCAGGTCGATTCAACGCCACAGCCGAGGGGCGACACCATGCCGAGGCCCGTGACGACAACCCGCCTCATATCCACCACTCCAACCCGCGATTCGCGGCCCAAAACAAGAAACCGGTGGACCGTTCGACCACGGCCCGGCCGGCTTCGTCAGCACCGCGCGTGGGCGTCAGCTTTTCGCGTTCTTTTCAAGAAATTTCGTGGCGTCACCGACGGTCAAAATCGTCTCCGCCGCGTCATCGGGAATTTCGCAACCGAATTCTTCTTCGAACGCCATCACGAGCTCGACCGTATCGAGGCTGTCGGCGCCGAGGTCATCAATGAAGCTCGCGTTGTCGACCACTTTTTCGGGCTCAACACCAAGGTGTTCGACCACGATCTTCTTAACCCGCTCGCCAATCTCACTCATCGTTCAACCTCGTGCTTGTTCCCATTAGACCCGTTCCCAAGACGATACGAGCCATCCTGGTCGGTAAACTTCCCTTCGCAATCGCGCATAGTCTTGATTTGGCCCAGTCACAGCCGACCAAGGCCCGGCGAACGACGGCAGGCTCCGCACCGCCAATATACAGGGTTTCAAAATCCCGCAAGGCGTTCTTTGCCCATCCGTTGGTGGTTCGGTTATCATACTTCCCAAGCCTTGACTATAAGCCTCGAGGGGCCGTCGGAAACCGCCTTTCGGCCCGCCGAGGGGTCAGTAACCGGCTCAAATCATGGCCATTCCACCATTGACGTGAATCGTTTGCCCCGTGACATAGGCGGCCTCGTTCGAGCTGAGATAGACGGCCGCCGCCGCGATTTCTTCCGGCGTTCCGAGCCGCGCTGCAGGGACCTTCGACAGGATCGCTTCGCGCTGCTTGTCGTTGAGCGCGTCCGTCATCGGGGTTGCGATAAATCCCGGGGCAATGCAATTGGCGGTGATGTTGCGCTTGGCGTATTCCGCGCCCAGCGTCTTGATCATGCCGATCAGTCCTGCCTTGGAAGCCGTGTAGTTGCCCTGGCCCGGATTGCCGGTGACGCCGACGATGGACGTGATCGCGATGATGCGGCCGAACCGCTTGCGCATCATCAATTTGGTCGCGGCCCGGGCCAGGCGGAAGGTCGCCGTCAAATTGACCTTGATGACTTCGTCCCAGTCCTCGTCGCGCAATTGCACGAACAGATTGTCGCGGGTGATGCCAGCGTTGGCGACAAGAATATCGACCTGGCCCATGGCTTTCTCGGCCGAGGGCACCAGCGCCTCGACCTCGGCAGCATCGGTGAGATTGCAAGGCAGCACGAAAACCCTGTCGCCCAACTTGCCGGCTAGGGCATCGAGCACCTCGCGCCGCGTCCCGGAAATCGCCACCGTCGCGCCCTGCGCGTGCAGCGCTTGCGCAATCGCGCCACCAATGCCCCCGGTCGCACCGGTGACGAGCGCCTTCCTGCCGGTCAGATCGAACATCAATATCTCCTCACGACCCTAGGCCGAATGAGCAGCTGCCATGGCGTCCTTTGCAGCGCCAATATCGCCGGGGCCGCCGACTGGAATGCCAATCGCACCCTCGGCAATGCGCTTGACCAGACCGCTCAGAACCTTGCCGGCGCCGATTTCGAAAAATCTGACGACACCGTGGCTTGCCATGTAAGCCACCGACTCGCGCCAACGCACGGTTCCCGTGACCTGTTCGACGAGGCGACGGCGGATTTCGTCCGGATCGCTGATCGGCGCGGCCAGTACGTTCGAGACCAACGGCGAAGCCGGCGGCTTGATCGTGACATCCGCGAGCGCTCTTGCCATAACCTCGGCAGCGGGCTGCATCAGCGCGCAGTGAAACGGCGCCGACACCGGCAGCAGCATGGCCCGCTTGGCGCCCCTGGTTTTGGCGATTTCGAGCGCGCGCTCGACGGCGGCCTTGTCGCCGGAGACCACGACCTGGCCGCCGCCATTGTCGTTGGCGGCCTGGCAGACCTGACCCTGTGCGGCCTCGTTCGCGACCGCCACTGCGGCCTCATATTCCAGGCCGAGCAAAGCCGCCATTGCGCCGGCGCCCACCGGCACCGCCTTCTGCATGGCAAGGCCGCGCGTGCGCAACAGGCGCGCGGTATCGCTGATGCTGAGGCTGCTGGCAGCGGCGAGCGCGGAATATTCGCCGAGCGAATGTCCGGCGACGAACGCGGCGTCCCGCCCGACCGAGAAGCCCGCTTCGGTCTCCAGCACGCGCAACGTCGCGAGCGAGACCGCCATCAACGCCGGCTGGGCATTTTCGGTGAGCTGCAGCGTCTCACCGGGGCCGTCCCAGATGATGGCCGTCAGCCTTTCGCCGAGCGCTGCATCGACCTCGTCAAACACCGCGCGTGCAGCCGGAAAGGCCTCCGCCAAGGCCTTGCCCATGCCGACCGCCTGGGAGCCCTGCCCCGGAAAAGTGAATGCCGCCGTCATCAATACCCCTGAATGCCGCTATAAAATCCCTAAAGTCGGGCCGAAAGACACTGCAGGGCATGCTTGTGTCAAGCGGGCGTCGGTTTCCACCCCCGCGGCCCGGGGCCAATTGGGCTCGTTTCCCTTGCCATCGCGCTCAAAATCCTTATAAACCGCGCCATCCGTGGATCCCGGCCGGGAGCTGAACGGACGGTCTCAGCAATCTCACCTTCCAGGCGAAATTGATGCGGCAGGGCCAGTCGGTCCGTCGTCCCGTGCTTCCGCCTTCTGAGCTTATCCCGAGTCCTTTCCGAAGGTCTCGAAGGGCTTGCCGCCGGGAACCGCGCCAACTCTAAGGAAAGGACATCCATGCCTCTTTATGAGCATGTTTTTCTCGCGCGTCAGGATGCGAGCACCCAGCAGGTCGAAGAACTGACCACCCAGATGACCGGCATCGTCGAGCAACTCGGCGGCAAGGTCGTGAAGATGGAAAACTGGGGCGTGCGTTCCCTGACCTACCGCATGAACAAGAATCGAAAAGCCCATTTCGTGCTGCTCAACATCGACGGCCCTTCGGCGGCGGTCAGCGAGATCGAGCGGCAGGAGCGAATCAGCGAAGACGTGATCCGCTACCTCACCGTTCGCGTCGATGAGCACGAGGAAGGTCCCTCGGCGATGATGCGGAAAGCGGATCGCGACCGCGATCGCGACGACCGTGGCGGCGGTTTCCGCGGCGATCGCGACGGCGGATTCCGCGGCGATCGCGATGGCGGCGGCTACCGCGGCGACCGTGGTCCGCGCCGTTCGCGCGACGACGACGTAGCGATTGAGGAGTAAGCATCATGGCCGAAGCAGGTGCACGCCGTCCGTTTTTCCGCCGCCGCAAGACCTGCCCGTTCACGGGTCCGAATGCGCCGAAGATCGATTACAAGGATTCCAAGCTTTTGATGCGTTACGTCTCCGAGCGCGGCAAGATCGTGCCGAGCCGCATCACCGCCGTCTCCGCCAAGAAGCAGCGTGAACTCGCGCGCGCGATCAAGCGCGCGCGTTTCCTCGGCCTGTTGCCTTACGTGATCCGGTAAACAGCATGATCCGGAAAAGTGGGTACCGGTTTTCCGAATAAGATCATGCTTAAGTAAAAACTCCCGATCGGCGGCATGCGTGCCGCCGGTCAAAATCTTCATAAGGCTTCCGGGTCGTCCGGTTGCCGATGGTTGGGGTTCTCACAAACCTCTAACCGCTCGAAAGGAGCGGGACAGCTGATGATCGCGATCGTTCTTATTGCCATAGCCGCCGGCTCCGCGTCGGCCTTGATGTTCGCCTCGATCATCTCGGGCGCGCTGATTTCACTGCTGCTGTTTTATCTGGCGCCATTGCCGCTGATGGTGGCGGCGCTCGGATGGGGGCCGCTCGGCGCCACTATCGGCGGCATCGTCGCCGCGATCGGCCTCGGCGCGATCTTCGGCCTTCCCTATTGCATCGCTTTTGCCGTCACGGTCGCGCTGCCCGCCTGGTGGCTCGGACACCTCGCTCTGCTCGGACGTCCCAAGACCAGCGGCGTCTCGCCGGGCAACGGCGCCGCGCCGGTTGCGCCTGATCTGGAATGGTATCCGGTCGGCCGTATCCTGCTCTGGATATCAGGCTTTGCCGCATTGACCACGATGGCGGCGCTGCTCACGCTTGGCACCGACCCCGTCGCCATCACCGGCGCGCTGCGACGCGGCTTGCTGCGGATGCTCGGCCCCCGCGAGGTGTCGTCGACCGGCGAGGCCGAACAATGGATCGATGTTGTGGTGACGATCGCGCCGGCCGCGGCCGCCATCGTCGCGATGATGACGCTGACGCTCAATCTCTGGCTCGCTGCTAAAATCACCGCGACATCAGGACGATTGCATCGTCCATGGCCCGACCTGAAAAGCGCTGCCCTGCCGCCGATGACGCTTGTGGCGCTATGCGTTGCAATCGCATTTTGCTTTACCGGTGGGCTGCTAGCGATCCTGGCACTGATCGTGACCGCCGCCTTGACGGTGTCTTACGCGCTCACCGGCTTTGCCGTGTTGCATACGTTGACGCTGGGCTTGAAAAGCCGCGCGCTTTGGCTCGGTTGCACCTACGCCATCATGGTGGTGTTCGGCTGGCCTGTCCTGGCGATGGTGGTTCTCGGTCTCGCCGACGCTATTTTTGGATTTCGTCAACGCTATCTGCGAGCCAGGCCACCGCCCCTCCCCGCATCCTGAACCCTACCCAACTCAACGACTCAATCTGATCACCTAAGGAGAACGAATATGGAAGTCATTTTGCTGGAACGTGTCGCCAAGCTCGGCCAGATGGGCGAAGTGGTCCGCGTCAAGGACGGATTTGCCCGCAACTTTCTTTTGAAGCGCGGCAAGGCGCTGCGCGCCACCGCAGATAATCGCGCCAGGTTCGACGGCATGAAGGCCGAACTCGAAGCCCGCAACTTGAAAGCCAAGGCCGAGGCCACCAAGGTCGCTGAAAAGATCGATGGCCGCAACGTCATGGTGCTGCGTCAGGCCTCTGAAAGCGGTCAGTTGTTCGGATCGGTAACCGTTCGCGACATCATCGCCTCGTTTGAGAGCGACGGCGTCACCATCAGCCGCAGCCAGATCATGCTGGACGCGCCGATCAAAACCATCGGCAAGCACAACATCGCCATCGCCGTGCATCCGGAAGTCGAAGTCAGCGTCACCGTCACCGTCGCGCGAAGCGCCGATGAGGCCGAACGCATCAATCGCGGTGAAGACATCTCCACCCGCCAGGAAGATCAGGACGCGGCTGCCGAAGCGATCGCCGCCGCCGGCGAATTCTTCGATCCCGAGGCCCGCCGCGACGATCTGGAGCCGCAGGCGGAGCCGGCCTCAGACAAGTAAGCGCGCGCTGTCGGTTACATCTAATGGGGACTGCCAAAGCCCGGCCCTTGTCTGGCCGGGTTTTGGGATTCTCGCCGGCGCTTTTCGTCGAGCATAGCAATCAAGGCCAATGCCGTTGCGGTGTGTTTCTCAATTCCGTGCCGATCGTGCGTCGCAAATCCGCTTTTGCCCAAAGCCTATTGAGAGATTGGCGGCGCCGGCGGCCCTGCAGGGGCAATGGGCGGCGGGGGCGGCACGGAGGCCGTCACGGCAGGCGGCGCAGGCTGCCCGGGGGGCGGCGCTGGCGGTTCCGGGGCTGGCTCCGGCATGCCGCTTGAGACCGCAGCGGACACCGCTGGAGCTGCCGGCGCGGGCGTGACGGGGGGAACCGGATCGGCCCGCAGTGCCGGGCTCTCGCCGCTGCCCGTCTCCTTCGGTGCCTCAATTTTGGCCTCCGAAGTGCCTTCCGCAGACGGCTTGGCGCCCTCGGGTTTACCGCCCTCGCCTTTGGCGGCTTCGCCGGCGGAGGCCTCACCTTTTACCGTCTCGCCCTTTGGCGCTTCCTCCTTGCCGGCGTCGGGCTTTGCAGCATCCGTTTTGGCGGCATCGGTTCTGGCAGCCTCGGATTTGGGCGGTTCTTCACCGCCGGGCCTACCTCGCTTGCTCAGCGTCGCTCGCGCGGCGTCAGGGGCCTCCCCCGGGCGCCCCAGCCGCTTGGCGTTGCGGCCGGGCAGTCCGGGCTCGGCCTGCGGAGAAAGTCCGCCGGCATCGGGCCTCACGGCCGGACGCGGCTCGGCATCCGGTTTGGCTGCCTGTTGCGTTAACGGCGCAGGCGGGCGCAGCCTGCGGCCAAAGCGGTCGAGCTGGTCGGGTAGAGTGGCGGGCTTCGCCTCCGAGTCCTTGGACTGCTTTGGCTGGGTCCCGCCATGGCGGATGTCGGCCGCCCCGTTCGCTACCAGGAAGGAGCTGAGCAGGGAGGCCATGTCACCGCTGGTCGTGTAATGCTGGCGCAGGAAACCCGGCAGGGATCCAGCCGGCACGGTCCTCAACAGACCCCGTGGGCTCTTGTGGCAGGCATTGCAAGTGCCCGCAAAAATCTGGGCGGGGCTTTTGCCGGCCTCGAGATTTTGCGCCTGCACCGGGATCACCGCGAAACAGCCGATCAGAAGCGTCACCGTCGCTAAACTGAGCGCTCGGCTCAACATTCCTATTCTCCAGATGCGGTAATTCGCTTCCCGCGCCTTTCATCCGAGGCCGGGTCGCGGCGGTCACCTTTTAGCCGATTATCCCGCGAATGGAAGCGGACATATGACGCACCCGTGTGAACGCGCCATTTTGGAATATCCGCTTTGTGAACAACGCACTAGCGCGAGGGAACCAGCACCCCTATGATCCCGTTGAGAAGCTCGGGAGCCATCTCCATCTCCGAAACGTCGAGGGTGACGGCGGGTACTCCAGCCTCTACGGGATCGCTCTTTGGTGGTTTCGATGGACCGTTTGTTGCGGTATTTCCTGAAGCAGTTCATTCGCCGCGGCTCGATGACGTTCACGACCGCAAGCGGGGCAAAGTTCACCTGCGGCGACGGGACCGGCGAGCCGGTCTCTGCGCGATTCCTCACCACCGACGGCGAACGCAGGGTCCTTTTGAACCCGGAGCTTGCGCTGGGCGAGCTCTACATGGAAGGCACTTTCGTCGTCGAGCAGGGCTCGATTGCGGATGCACTGGCGATCCTGCTTGATCAGCCCGAAATATTGCCGCGTTGGGCCAAGCTGCAGTGGTGGCTGCGCTATCTCGTCAGGCATGCCCGCCAGTTCAATCCGCGCGGACGTTCGAAAGACAATGTCGCGCGCCATTATGACCTCGACGGGCGCCTCTACTCCCTCTTCCTCGACGCTGACAAGCAGTACAGCTGCGCCTATTTTGAAACGCCGGATGCATCCCTTGACGATGCCCAGCTCGCCAAGAAGCGGCATATCGCGGCGAAGCTGTTGATCGGGAACGGCGACCGCGTACTTGACATCGGCTCCGGTTGGGGAGGTCTTGGCCTGTACTTGGCCGAAATGACCGGCGCCAATGTCACTGGCGTTACGCTCTCGACCGAACAGTTGCAGGTATCGAATGACCGCGCGGCTGAGAAAAACCTGACGCGGTCGGCGAAATTTTTCCTCGAGGATTATCGCGACGTTTCTGGGCCGTTCGACCGCATCGTGTCGGTAGGCATGTTCGAGCACGTCGGGGTCGACTTCTACGAGACCTACTTCCGGCGGTGCGGCGAACTTCTCACCGATGACGCCATCATGATGTTGCATTCCATCGGCCGTTCGGATGGGCCGGACGTCACCAATCCCTGGATCGCGAAGTATATTTTCCCCGGCGGTTATATCCCTGCCCTTTCCGAAGTGATCCCGGCGATCGAGCGCGCCGGGCTTCTGGTTTGCGACGTCGAAATCCTGCGGCTGCACTATGCGGAAACGCTGAAAGCGTGGCGCGAGCGCTTCATGGCGCGGCGCGAGGAAGCGGTTCAGCTCTATGACGAGCGCTTTGCAAGGATGTGGGAATTTTACCTTGCGTGCTCGGAAATGTCGTTCCGCAAGCAGAACCTGATGAATTTCCAGATTCAGCTCACCAAACGCCAGGGCGTGGTGCCGATGACGCGCGATTACATCACGCATGAAGAAGAAAAATTGCGCGGGATCGAACGCGGCAAGCGGCCCCGGCTGCAAATTGCGGGCGAATAGGCCGGCGCAGGCCGTCCAAAATCTAGTTTCGCAGGCTGTATTGAGAACCGCAGTAAGGGTATGGCGATGCCGGCCGTGCCAGCTGAGCACTCACGGCAGCCAGCACCGATGCATCGACGGGCACGCGGAATTCCGGGCGAGAGACCTCTTCCATGGCCTGAATCAGCATCGACAACCATGATTTGTGGCCGTCTCCCCTTCGCCATGACTGCAGTTGATGGCTCATCGCCTCTTGCCTTACTCGGCTTCCCTGAACCCTGTTGTTACC
>Ga0209648_10002500_pt1 | contig 15274 bp, 10 predicted proteins | sample GraSoi2013_115cm_FD_185830 | JGI IMG/M metagenome (GOLD analysis project Ga0209648, IMG submission 185830) | Grasslands soil microbial communities from the Angelo Coastal Reserve, California, USA - Sample 9_17_2013_115cm (SPAdes) (version 2) | ecosystem: Environmental > Terrestrial > Soil >...
CGGCGTCAAAACATTGAAGCGCGAGATCCTGGTTCACGACAGTGCCTGCTCCGACAAGAAGCTTTGGCATCGTCTTCACCAACTCGGAAATGACGTCCAGAGCTCCCGGAACGGTCATGGTTATCTCGACGATGGGAATTCCCCCTTGCCAGACCGCCTCAGCGGCAAATCTCGCCTCTTGCGGAGAAGCGGCTCGCACGACCGGCACGATTCCGATTTCCTCGATAAGAGCGCGAACTTTCTGTTTCTTCATAAGAAGCGATGCCACCTTTTCAGCGGGTTCAGCGGACGATTCTCGCTCCCGCGCCTTTCATCACGTGAAGAACTTCGTCGAGCGTCGTCATGGTCGTATCGCCCGGCGTGGTCATGGCCAATGCCCCATGAGCCGCTCCGCATTCCACGGCCCACTGCGCGTCCTTTCCCGCGAGAAAACCGTAAATGAGACCCGAAGCAAAGGAGTCACCGCCGCCAACACGGTCGAAAATTTCGAGATTCTCGCGATTCTTGGCCTGATAGAAATTGCCCTCGTGGTAGCAAATCGCGCCCCAATCGTTTCGCGTGGCAGTGGTGGCTTTGCGAAGTGTGGTGGCGACAACTTTGAAGGAAAAGTCGTTCAGAACCTTCCGGATCATTCGCCTGAAGGCTTCCGGATCGAGTGCGGAAAGATGCTCGTCGGTTCCGGGCACTTCGTAGCCAAGCGCCGAGGAGAAATCTTCTTCATTGCCGAGCATGACATCCACGTAGGGAGCGATGCGGCGGTTGATTTCCTGAGCTCGCTTCTTTCCGCCGAACGATCGCCACAAGGAATCACGATAGTTCAAGTCATAGGAGATGACGACGCCGTGTTTTCGCGCACAGTCCATTGCTTCGATGGCGACCTCCGGAGTTGTCTCGGACAGCCCGCAGAAGATCCCACCGGTGTGAAACCAGCGCGCGCCATCTTTGCCGAAGATCGCCTCCCAATCAATTTCACCTGGCTTCAGTATGGACACCGCAGTGTGGCCGCGATCGGAGCAACCCAAAGCCGCTCGCAGGCCAAAACCGCGTTCGGTGAAGTTCAAGCCGTTGCGGACAGTTCTGCCGACCCCGTCATAGTCCAGCCACCGGATCAGCGAGGAATCGACGCCGCCCTGGTAAATCAGGTCCTGCAGAAGTAACCCCACGGGATTTTTGGCAAAGGAGGTAACAATGGCGGTTTCGAGTCCGAAACATCGTTTCAATCCGCGCGCAACGTTGTACTCGCCGCCACCTTCGCTGACTGCGAAGCGCCGGGTGGTCCAAATGCGATAGTCACCTGGGTCGAAACGCAGCATCACTTCGCCCAAGCTAACCAGGTCCCAGCGACAGACGTCTTTTGGCTTGATGGTTAAGGACATATTGCGCCTCAGCGAGCCAGCCAGCCCCCATCCACCGCTAGAATGTGCCCGTGCACATAGTCGCTCGCGGATGAGCACAGAAAAATCGCGGCGCCGGTGATGTCTTGAGGCGTGCCCCATCGTGCCGAGGGAATCCTATCCAAAATCTGGCGGCTACGGACTGGATCGTTTCGCAGCGCAGCAGTGTTATCCGTGGCCATGTATCCGGGCGCAATCGCGTTCACATTGATCCCTTTGGAAGCCCATTCATTCGCCAGCGCCTTTGTCAGCTGCGCGACACCGCCCTTTGCCGCTGCGTACGCAGGGACCAGAATTCCACCTTGAAACGAAAGAAGAGAAGCAATATTCAAGACCTTGCCTCCTGTGCCTCTCTCAAGCATGTGCCGCGCGGCAAGCTGCGACAAGCGGAACACGGCCGTCAGGTTCACGGCAATCAGTTCATCCCAGAATTCAGCGGGGTACTCCGCGGCGGGCGCCCTTCGAATCGTTCCGGCATTGTTCACAAGAATGTCGAGGGAGCCAAACTCCGCGATGGTTTTTTCGATGAGAGCGGCGGGCACCTTCGCATCCGCCAAATCTCCGGAAAAGTAGAACGTCTTGAAGCCCGCCGCGCGAACCTCGTCGCAGGCGGAGCCAGGATTCGGATCTCGCCCATGGCAACCCACGTTGGCGCCGGCCTTTGCCAAGGCCACGGCAATGGCAGCGCCCAGCCCTTTGTGCGAACCCGTCACCAGGGCATTCTTGCCGTTCAATTGGAACGCTTCGAGGCTCATCCGATTTGCCCTTGGCCGATTTGCGCAGGAATGAGCTTGGGACTAAGCAGATGAATGAACAACAACCCGACCAGGTAAGCCGAGGCCGCAATAAAAAAGGGCACCATGTAACTGCCCATCCACTGCAGCACATGGCCGACAATTTCGGCGATCAGCATTCCGCCAATCGCTCCGGCCATGCCTGCAATCCCCGCAACGGAAGCGACTGCCCGCGATGGGAACAGGTCTGACGCCAGAGTGAAAAGGTTGGCAGAAAAGCCTTGATGGCCTGCCGCGGCAAGCCCAATCAGCAGCGTGGCAGGCCACAATCCGGACAGCCTGTAAACGACGGCAATCGGCAAGACGCATAAAGAACATAGGAACATCGCCCATTTTCGCGCTGCATTCACGGAGAATCCCCGCCGAATCAAACTCGAGGAAAGCCAGCCGCCGGCAACGCTCCCGAGATCGGATATGACATAAATCACCACTATTGGCGGGCCGATTTGCGTCAGATGCAAACCATGCTGGCGCTGCAAATAGTCCGGAATCCAGAAAAGATAAAACCACCAGATGGGATCGATCATGAACTTTCCCGCTGCAATCGCCCAGGTTTGCTTATGAGGTAGCAGCTGCGTCCATTTGATTTTCCCGGAAGGTGGCTCAGAATCGCTTTGTATGTAGGCAAGTTCGCTCTTCGTGCAGTAAGAATGCTGCTGCGGAGTCCGGTAGAGCAGCAGCCAAAGAATCAACCATGCAAAGCCGAGAGCGCCGGTCAACAAGAAAGCCCACCGCCAGCCCAGATGGACGGCGATCCAAGGCACGATCAGCGGCGTAATAATCGCACCGATGTTCGTGCCCGCGTTGAAAATTCCCGTCGCCAACGCCCGCTCTTTCTTTGGGAACCATTCCGCCACAGACTTGATGCTCGCCGGGAAAACTCCCGCTTCGCCGAACCCGAGGGCAGACCGGGCAATCACAAAGCCGGTAAGCGAATTCGCTATGGCATGTCCCATGGAGGCGAGGCTCCAGAAAACCATGGCAATGGCATAACCTATGCGTGTGCCCAGGCGGTCCATCAACCAGCCCATAAAGATCATGCCCAGCGCATAGGCTGCCTGAAAGGCGAACACCAGATGTCCATAGCTGATGTCGTTCCAGCCAAACTCCTGTTGCAGCGGACCTTTCAGCACGCCGAGCACTTGCCGGTCCATGTAGTTCTTGGTTACACCGAGAAACAAGAGTCCGCAGATGACCCAGCGGAACCGTCCGGCGAGGAGGCCAGCTATCCGTGGGGCAGCAAGAGCCTTCGCTGATATCCCGTCTGTCCTGCTAGACGCGGCACCGGCAATTGGAATTTCTTCCCGCATCAGCTCCCTTTTGCGTGAGAGGATAGTTTATTTGCGGCCTGTTTCCAATCCGGATCCGCCCTGCTGAAAGCCCGGCTGAATATTCACGACGCCAAACTGGCGGTCCTCGACCTCGCGATGAGCTGCCATCGCCCAGAGAAACGCGATTCGGTGACCGGGAACGGAAACGTTGGGGTGATAGCCGCTCGGCATCAACACCGCGTCGCCGTCGCGCACCACGGTAACCAATTCCGGATACTCCGTGTTGTTGTAAACCAACTGGATGCCGTAGGCCGGTTCTGGCATGTCAAAGTATACGTACATTTCTTCGAGCATCTTGGCGTGTTCGTGCGGGGGCCAGCTCGTCCAATTGCCCGGATCGGAATGCGTAAACCCAGCGACGAGGCGTCCCGCTTCAACATTCTTTGCGATCAGCATGTTTAGCTGCCGCGAAGAACCCGGCCCGCCGGCGCTGAACTTCATTCCCGGGTCCTGGGAACTCTCCGCGTAGCGCACTACCTTCAGCGGATACTTGCCTTCGACATCCGATGAAAACTCCGCCACATCCACTTCACTCTCTGTGGATACTTCAATAAAGGAATCGCGCGGGATGTAGACTGCGTCGTACCGGCCGAGCTCGAATTCTTGCCCAGCCGTTTTCACACGAGCTCGACCGGACAAGCAGATCAAACCTGTTTCCCGGTCTTCGTTTGCGAAGGACACGACAGGTTTGGATGAGTTCAAGATAATGCGCCCATAAGCAAGGTGCTTCATCGCGCTGTTTTGCGGGGTCACGGAAACGTGGCGCCCCGTTTGTGCATTCGTGTTTCGAAAGATCATTCGTTCGAAGGCGGCCTGCGTTTGCGTACTCATGAACTACTCCTTTGAAGGATTCCTTGCAGTGCTTGCCGCAAGCGCGAGAAACTTGCCGCCATCACAGTGCTATTCCCTGGTCTCTCGCAATTTCCGACTGTTTTTCCGCCAGATGGACCACGACTTGAACTGCGCGAATTTGGCTGACGCTCAGAAAGTAAGACGCAAACCCCGGAAACCATCAGCTCAGACACAGTTAAAATGTGGCCGCCATGATGGGCGAGGGTCTGGAACGGAAATCTGGTTCCGCTCCGGACCACTTCGCTCAGAAGTTAAACTTCAATCCAAACTGCACGTTGCGCGGGTTGCTGGCGCTTCCAACGCTTCCGAAGTTGTTGGAGGCAAAAGTCAAGGTCGCGTTGCCCAGGTTGCCCAGCGAATAGTTCGCGCGGTTGAAAATGTTGAAGAAGTCCGACTCGAACATCAAGCCCATGCTTTCTCTGGGCAATTTGAGGTATTTGCGGAATGACAGGTCCGTCACGAAAACGTATGGACCGGTAAAGTCGCCCACGCCGTCTGTTCCTGGGCTTGTTGGAGACGGGGCCTTAAAAGCAGCTGGATTAAAGAATTGCCCCGGAGCAGTCGGAGCAAGCGATACTCCCGGAACCCTGTCCGCACGCCGTCCGCCCACATTCGTGCTATTCACCAATACTCCATTCACGATGCCACCGCCAAGCGCGGAAGTTGCCAGGATGGTGATGGGCGGTCCGGATTGCACACGTGTTATGCCACTCAGTTGCCAACCGCCAAGCGCAGCACCGACGAAGCCGCCTCGATGCCGGAACAGCGGAGAGTCGTAGAAATAAGTTGTGGCGAAGACGTGCCTGCGGTCAAAATCCGCCACGCCATAGTTGTAGCCCCGATCGCGCCAATTGTCGGGGTTCGCTGTAAGAGAGCTGGAGTCGGCCAGCGTTTTCGACCACGTGTAACTGACCGTTGACTGAAAGTCGCCCTTCCGCTTCGTTGCATAAACCTGTAACGCGTTGTAGTTGGCGGTGCTGTCGCTCAGATACATGCGAATCGTGGTGTATCCCTGGTAAGGACGCAGCCGGTTGAATGGTAAAGGCGCAGCAAGCGCCGCGTTGGCCTGAAGCTGTGCGAACGTCGGCAGGTTGATGTCTGGCTGACGCAGGACATGCCGCTGCTCGTTGCCTACGTAGGACACCTCCATGAGAACGCCCCACGGCATCTCGCGCTGTACGCCCAGACTGTAGTTGGTCGTTCGTGCAAGCGTCAAATTAGGATTAATCGCTGACACCCCCAAGAGGGACGCGGCCCCAGCGGCGCCACCGGAAGGGTTGGATATATTGCCATTCTGGAATGTCGAGGATTGGATAAATGGTGGGAGGTTGAGCTGAGAGAAAATAATGTTGCCTTCGGGTTTGTCGTAGAAAAGACCGATGCCGCCGCGAATAGCAGTCCGATCGTCCTTAAACGGCGAATAGGAAAAACCAAAGCGCGGCCCGAAGAGGTTCTCCGCATTATAGAAGCCACGAGGCGCTCCCGCCGGAACCGCCAATACGGAAGGACTATTCCCATTGGGCACGCGGACGAGTTGATCGGCCGGCACGCCGGCGCCCGCGCGGACCAATCCGTTGAGTCGATTGCCGCCTTTGGTCGTATCAATCGCGTTTCCGCTTGCGGTAAGCGTGACGGCCTGTGCTGGATCGAACTTGCTGGGGTCAAAGCTCACGATATTGTTCGCCTGTGTATAGGTGGGCCCATCGTTCTGCCACCTAAGGCCAAACTCGAGGCTTAGCCTGCGCGTAGCTTTCCAGGAATCGTAAACATACGCTTCGACGTCCGTGAACCGAAAGTGTCCAATAGGGTCATCCGATGCCTCGGTATACGATTGAAAGTTTCCAAGCAGGGCGTCCGCAAAGGCCGTGCGCGTCGTGTTCGTCGCGCTGGGGTTGAAGGCAACCTGGCCGTTGTATCTGGACCGGCCGTTCTGATCCTTACGGTTGCGGGCAACCAAGACTCCCGCCTTGAACGTATGAGACCCTTTCTGCCACGTGATATCGTCCGCTGGTGCGATATCTACCGTAGGCGATAGCAGCGAGAAGTCGGGACCTTGCGTACCAGAGATGGCGGGCATGGGGCTCGGTCCGGCCGCTACGCTGATGTCCGGAATCCCGTCGGGAAATCGTCCCCCCGGAAACAGTTGCGGGAAAGCAAAGCCGTACGTGGCCCGTTGCCAGTTGACGCCCGCTGGAGGAATTCGCTGCCCGTTCCAGGAGGCGTTGATCTTTGCCTGGTTCACAATCTGCGGCGTAATGAGCCAGGTTTCGCCGATTTGAATGCCGTAACCCGGGCGAAGCCGATGAGTTGGCGTTGTCGGCAAAACTCCGGCGTCCACGAAAGTCCCAAAGCCATCCACCAGGTCAAAGTTATCGTGCAAGTACCGCCCGTAGAGACTGTGCTTGTCGTTGAGGCGATAATCGAGACGAACGAGGTCCTGCCTCCAGTTGAATGGGTTGTTGGGCTGGAAAGTCGCGGTGAGGGCAATCGGAATCGTGGCACCTTTAGGAACAAACGGGGAGACCCCGCTGGCCAGTGCCGTCATCGTGCTATAGATCTTGGCGATCGCTTTGCCGTCCGTAGTAAGCGGCGTGTTGGGATCGAGATCGAGGCGGTTGCCAGGAATAAAGGTCGCACTTCCCGGCTCGTGGAGTTGCACCCCCAATGCGAGTAACGCGCTGAAGTCGCCTGTCAGCTCTGCTGCTGTGGGAACAGTTCTCGTTTGCGGCGTTGCCGTGAGGCGAATCCTCTTCCACTCCTCACCAGCGAAGAAGAACAATTTGCCGCGTTTGATGGGGCCGCCAAAATCCCATCCAAAGTCGTTGAACCGCAGGGGCGTTTTCAGCGCGTTGGGGGCTGGGTTTTTCGCATCGAGTTTGTCGTTGCGAATGAATTCAAAAACTGTTCCGTGGTAAGAGTCACCGCCACTGCGCGTCACCACGTTAATCGAGGCGCCGGAGTTTCGCCCATATTCCGCCGAAAAGTTTGACGACTTAATGGCGACTTCGCGAATGAAATCGATACCGACGTTGTTGACCTGGCTGGCGTTCGACCCCGAATCCATGTTAAAGCCGCCATCAACGGACAGAGCGTTCGAATCGGGACGGTTGCCGTTGACCGACTGATTGTTGATGGCCAAGCTGGTAGTCAAGCTAAGTTGGTCATCGACAGTGAGGGCAGTACCGGGGGTAAGTGAAAGCAGCTGCATGTAGTTCCGCGCGTTCAACGCGACCGTCTTCACTTGGTTCGAGTCGATGACCCGCGCCAGTTCGCCGGACGTGGTATTGATCGTCTCAGCTGTCGCGGCCACTTCAACCCTTTGCGAGATCTCCCCGACCACCAAGCTCAGGTCCACGTTCATGCGAGCGCCGGCCACCAAGTCGTTTCCGGTTTTCTTGACGGTTTTGAAACCGGATTGCTCTGCAATCACGCTATAGACCCCGACAGGCAGATCGCTCGCCACATAGTACCCGTTAGAATCAGCCGTCGTTTGCCTTTCCAGTTTCGTCTCTTCATTGACGATTGTGATCTTCACGCCAGCGACCACACCGCCTTGCGAATCTGTGATAGTTCCGGCGATACGCCCGAAGATGCCCTGGGCCGCTGCCCTGTTGACAGCCCAAGTCGTCAACAAGACCGCCAACATAAATGCTGCCGTCCTCAAAACAAACCTAGGAAACTCACTGCGCCAAACAACGCGATTTGATTTGGACAGTTTCGTTCTCACAAGAACACCCCCTTCGAAAAATAGAGATCTCGTCTTGCTCCCATTCTTCCTGGCGGACCTGCTTTTTTCTTCCACCCCGTTTTCTCTTGGCCATCAGAGGAAAATCTCGGCAAATTTCTGGCCGAACTACTGTGTACCGCATCGTGAGACGGCATCTCACTTGATTTCTGGCCCTAAAAAAAGCCCGGCCTTCGCCGGGTCCCTCACACCCTATTAACTGGCTGCGCTCTGCGCCAACTCTATCGCGGCAGCCTGATACCCCAATTCGGCAGAAAGCTTGCTCGCTGCTTCCGTCAGCGCTCGGCCGATCTTAGGAACCCTCGCTTTGGTCATCCGGAACGCTGGCCCGGAAACGCTCATGGCCGCAGCCAGCTTTCCAGAATGAGAACGCACCGCAGCACCGATGCAACACAGGCCCTCCTCTTTCTCCTCGTCATCGATGGCGTAGCCCCGCGACCGTACCACCTTTAACTCCGCCTTCAGCGCGCTCGCCGTCGTGATCGTATTTGGCGTGACCGGTTTTAACCCCCAGCGGCGGACAATCTTGTTTACCTCCGCGTCCGGAAGCTCCGCAAGCATGGCTTTGCCGACCGCTGTGCAATACGCAGGTGCGCGGCTACCCACCGTGCAAGCCGTGCGCACGCTGCGCTGCGACTCGACCTTCTCGACGTAAAAAACCTGCCCCTCGTCGAGAATGCAAAAGAACACGGTCTCTCCAAATTCGTCTTGCAGCCGGTCGAGATAGGGCCGAGCACGTCCACGGAGATCGAGCCCATCGATCGCTCTGGATCCCAACTCGTAGAGCCTCAGCCCCAAACGATAGCGCCCTGTATCCGGGTTCTTGACCACCAGCCGGTGCTGCTCCAGCACCATCATCAGCCGGTGCACCGTGCTTTTGTGGAGCTTCAGCGCAGGGCACAGTTCCGCCAGGCTGCAATCGCTCGAGCTCTTTGCCAATAGTGCCAAGGCCGCCAGAGCACGGTCGAGAACTTGGACCTTGTATGGAGAATCGATTGTCTTAGATTGTGGCACGCGTGCCATATTATGGTATTGTTTCTGCTTGTCAAGAAGAAAAATCGATAGTTTGCATCGAAGCACCAGATCCGCGTCGGTTGCCTGCGCCCAAGGCAGGCGTTTCTTTTCACCACCAACCGAGCTTTCGCGTATAACGATTCACCGGAGCAACTGCGTGAACCGAATCTTCTCTTTTCGTGAACGAAGCGTTGTTCCTACGCCCCCATCGTGTGTAGAATTAATTGAATCAGAGCGGGCGTAGTTCAGTGGCAGAACGGATGCTTCCCAAGCTTCCTCCAGTAAACCCTATCACGCTGAACTGTCGGCACTTATACACGATAAAGCACGCCGCAATTGGAAAATGGTGGAAAATGGAGTGGCATTCCGTTGTTACGACGCAGACCTCTGCCGTGACAGTTAGCGGGTTATCAGTACTTTCAGCGACATGGAAGAGCACGGACGGCACTGCAAGACCTTGGAAGTACGTCGTAGACAACATTATTTTGTATCGCGCTATGTATCGCGAGTACTCTGTCAAGCCGGGTCGGCGCCTTACTTCCGGGCGGCCCGTCACCCGCACTTATCCTGGCGGTGTCTATCCATAATGGGATGACGACACTACTCCGAGTTGGCGTGGCGCTTCTGCGATACCGAGGGGTTTCTTCGGCCAAAGAGCCTCGCAATAACCTATCCAGGTATACAAAAGGTTTGTGTACTCCAAGAGAAAGAACGCGCCACACGGTTTTGGCTATAATCTGTCTTTCACACTCATGTCCGACACCCACGAAGCCCCCGCCCGGCAAAATATCGACCAGCTTCTAACCGACGCTGGCTGGAGCGTGCAATCTCGCGACGAAACCAATATCACCGCCGGCCGCGGCGTCGCCATCCGCGAAGGTCCCAAGCTTTGGGCGTGGGTTCGATTCCCATCGCCGAAGGTGATGCTGCTCCGTGCCAGCGCCACCAGCCTGACGGCGGCGCGGCGGGGAATGGCGGAGTCGGCTAAAGAATCCTGGCGCGGCGATTCCGCACATCCTTGTTTCCCATCGGTGCGTCAGTGTGTGATGGTTATCGTAAGGTTGGCTGCGTGGTTGATTGCACCAGCGCCGCTCGCTGATGCGGACACGGAGACTGTGCTAGTTCCCAGCGGGGTCCCAGGATTTCCCCCGCTGGTGCTCCCTCCACTGCACGAAGTCAGTCCTGACGCTACCATCAGAAGCATTAGCACGCCCAGGAGCTGCAAGCTATGCAGCGCTCCTCTCCGGCGGCGAGCGGCGATACCAAATATCATTGCTAGAACAGGGAACAGGAGCGCGTAAGTAGGGCGCAGAGAAGTTGGCAGGGGCACACGCATAGCCGCACTGGCGGCGGTAGTGGTGACGGTAAGTGTACTGCTTATCGCGGCACCGCTGGGTGTGACGGAGGCAGGACTAAAGCTGCAGGCCGCCTCTGACGGTAACCCACTACACGCAAAACTCACCTGCGAGTTGAATCCATTTTGAGGCGTGACGGTAAACGTTGCTTTCCCGCTTTGTCCAGCAACAATGGTCAGAGTAGATGGATTTACCGACACTTGGAAATCTGCGGCGGGCAGGTTGATGGTGTAGGTTGCGGTCGCCACGGCGCTGTTGGAAAAGCCACTGGCTGCTGCAATCGCCTTGATCGTTTCTGTGGAACTAACCGCAATCGGACCTGTGAACACGGTGGACGCCGTGGTGGGGGTTGTCCCGTCAGTTGTGTAGTAGATCGTGGCTCCAGTCGTCGCATCGGAGATCGTCACCGTTTGCGCCGATGTATAGGTTCCAGCCGCCGGTAAAAACGTTGGCGTCGCCGCTGGGGGCGCGATAGTGTAGGTTGCAGTCGCCACGGCGCTGTTGGAAAAGCCGGGGGCTGCCGCAATCGCCTTAATCGTTTCTGTGGAACTAGCCGCAATCGGACCTGTGAACACGGTGGACGCCGTGGTGGGGGTTGACCCATCGGTCGTGTAGTAGATCGTGGCTCCAGCCGTGGCGTCAGAGATGGTCACCATCTGTGGGGAGGAGTAAGTACCTGCCGGAGGACTGAAACTCGGCGTAGCTGTCGTTGCTTGCCCAAGGGCTACTACGAAGGCGTGAAAGACTCCGTTGGTGTCCGCAAAGGTTCCCGTAATGTCGTCTGCCGTGTTGATACTAGTGAGGATAGTTCCCGAAAACAGGCCTGTCGTAGTTGCGCCGGGAGCATCAATGGGTGCGGTGATCGTTCCCGCCGCAGCGCGGAAGAATCCGTGACGCACACCGTTTGTATCCGTATAGATTCCTGAAGTATCTCCGCCCGCGTTCATATTGAGGGCCCCGGTCCCCGGAAGAAAACCAGTCGTGCCTGCGCCTTGAGCATTGAAGGTGGTAAAGGCAGGCGTGGCGCTGACAGCGGTGTACACGAAGCCATGATTCACACCGTTCGCGTCCGCATAGGTTCCCGCGATGTCTCCCGCCGCGTCGAAGGCGAGGGGAAGAGTCCCCATAAAGGAAACTTTCCCGCTCGGGCCGGTACCCGCACCAGGAGCATTGATTGGGGCGGTGATTGTGCCGTTGGATGCGCGGATGAAGCCATGAAACGTTCCGTTAGCGTTGTAGAATCCGGTGATGTTCCCCCCCGCGTCGATGCTGAGTGGAACGGTTCCCTGGGTCAAGCCCGTGCCAGCTCCCGGAGCATCGATGGGAGCAGTTATCGTGCCTGTGGCGGCAGCGCGCACGAAGCCGTGACGCACATCGTTTGCATCTACGTAGAATCCGGTGATATCACCTCCCGTGTTCATGCTTATGGGCAGGGTTCCGCGGTGGCCAATGTTTGTAGGTGCGCCCGGAACATCGATCGCTGTGATCGACCCAGTGGACGCTGCTCGCACAAAGCCGTGATACGCATTGTTTGAGTCAAAGTACATTCCCACGACATCCCCCGCCGCGTTAATGCTGGCGGGGAAGGTTCCCTGATTCAGACTTGTGCCCGCGCCAGGAGCGTTGAAGGTTGCGAACGTGGCTGTGCCATTGACAACCGCGCGCACGAAGCCGTGCGCCACATTCGGCGCAGTTAGGTAGACTCCCGCGATATCCCCCCCATCGTTGATGCTCGTGCCCATGGTTCCCTGAAGCATGCCCGTCCCTGCCCCCGGAGCCTCGAAGACGGTGAAGGTGGGCGCGCCGCTAGCGCCGGTTCCCTGCGCATGTACACTCTCTGCTGGCCACCAAAGAAACGATCTCGGCTCGCTGCTCGCGCTCATCCCTCCGTGTTCGCGCGTCTGGACACTCGCCGTCCGACACACCACGGCAAGAGCCAGGGCGGCGGCGCAGATGATTACTCCGCTCTTCGCCCCTCGTGCCGGGTGCGAAACTCCTGCAATCGCGCGAAATTTATTCTGAAATCTCGATTGAATAGCGGACGAGCGTTTTTTCATTGCTTCATCTCCTAATCAGGTCGTGGCGCGCCTTTGTTACCGATCACTCGCCGCGTCCTGGATTTCTGATCTGCGGTTCGAATCTCAGTTCGCGGGCGATGCCACCGTGGCCTGTGCCGGTTTTTGCAGGCTCTTCAACATTTCCTGGTAGATTGGCGTCGACCAGTTGTTTTTCCTGACTCGCCCGACGAATCCCTTGCCGGTCCAGATGAGGACTCGCGTCTGCTCGTCCTTCGCTTCCAGCTTGGCGGTTATCTTCTCGCCGCCATAGCCTGTCCGCTCGGAATTCCCGCGTCCGCGCTTGCACTCTATGTGGCTGGCAGTCACATTCGTCACGTTGCAGCCAACGCTCTCCATGGCGGGCTTCAGAGCGGCCACGACCGCGTCCATTTGGAAGGGAATCACCTCGTCCATGTCTTTGCTTTCGGCAGTTGGATTCAGAGGACTGGTCTTGGAGTTCAGTACCTCGATGTGTTTGCCCGTCCGTGCTTCCAAGGTCGAGATCACCTTTTCGTATTCGGACTTATCCAGGCGGAGCACCGTCAACTCCTTGGCGTCGCCCTCGTGGTACTGGATACCTAGCCAGTGACTCTTGGTTTTTGTAGCCATCAGAATGGCACCCGTAGCGGGAGAGAGCAGCATTACCGAGGCCCCTTCTCCCACGCGATGGCGGGCGGACCGCTCATAGGACATGGAGTCGATCGAGGAAAAGGGAATCTCCATGTTGATCCCATTTACCTTCTTGCCTTTGATCAGTATCTTCGAATCCGCAACTGTGAAAATGACGTCGGCTTCTTTGGGCTGCTTCACCGATGAATAGCGCGTCTTGTTGAAAGTGACGTCTTGCGCAAAACTCGCCGGCACGAGCGTCAGTGCCGCAAGGCATAGTGCCGCCGCGACTCCCGCGCAATCCCAAGCTCTTACGATCGCGCGAAACGCACGCACATAATTCGAATGGCAAAGTGACGGACGGTTTTCCATTGACTCACCCCAAACTTGCCGCACGATGAACTGCACGATGGGCGATGCTTGCAGCGGTTCGCGGCTATGTCAATGGACTCAGGTCAAAGATGATATGAATTTGGTATGAAATCGGGCCGATTTCAGTGTGTTTCTGAGGTCATACCCAGTTGTGTGCGGATTTAGGGAACCAGTTTACCGACGGGGACGAACTCCGATTCGCATCCCACCAGGCAGCGGACTTTTTGGAACGCCGCCTGTTCCGTACGGAGTGCATGCGGATCATCACCGCTTTGATGGAACTGTGGATGAGCGTTGCCACCCCGAACACGTGATCTCCCCGGTTGAGGTGGAGATGGCCTTGTCGGTGAGGGCGCAGGGCCTCGTAATTGTTGCCGAGAGGCCGGTGTTTTGGCGCCCGCCGCCCGGACCCACAGAAAATATCACCGTACTGCCAGCCTGCAAGCTGAGCGTCATATCGAATGGTACAAGCTGGCCAACGGAAGTGGCGCTGGAACTGAACACGACCTTTCCATTGGCCACGATACCGACGACCGTTCCAATACCGTATTGGGCGCCACGGAAGTTGCCGGCTATGGAATACTCGCCACCGGCAGGCGCAGTGAATACGAGGTCGGAATATTGGCCACGAATGCCAGGCACGAGCAGGAACTCGTTCGCCAAGAAATCGATATTCCCATCATCAATGGCGGGCCCATTATTGTACTCGGCGGCGGGCGATGTGCCAGTGTTAGCCGACGATGATAACCAGTACTGTGCGTTTGGCCCGTTGATGCCGTTCCGTGCGGTCTTGTCGTAGAGCGTAATAGGCTTCGTGAAGCCTGACGAATAGCCGTACGACCATACGTCGCTAGGGTTACTTCGCGTGGTCCACGCTCTCTCGAAGGAGACCGCCGGGTTATAGGTCTGGGCCACGGGAACGAACTGGGAGTTGCACCCTACCAGGCATCGGACTTTTTGGAATCCCGCCTGTTCTTCCGCACTAAGGGTATGCGCATCTTTGCCGTTTTGATAGAACCGGTCATGAGCGCTCCTAAATCCGTCACTTCCCGAATATGCTGCAATCAAATGAAAGTCTTTGTCGAATTCGTACCGGATCGGGCAACCAATGGGGGCGAGGCATTCCAGCACCGTGAGTTGAAGGTTGCCATTCTGGAATGTAGGCTCGATGCCATAGTTGTACTGGAAGGACGCTCGGTTCAAATCGCTCCGTGGAAACAGCAAGCGCAGCCTTTCTTGGGCGACCCCCATATTGTGAATTTGATACTCGGGCATCACTTCGGTGGAAGCGCCAAACACTCGGTCGGGATCCAGCACCACCAACGTCGCTTGAGAGTCATATCCATGGGCGACTCCCGCGGCTATGATTGCCTCTCTGCCACTGCCGTCCAGGCCGGCCACCACCATGTCACGCAAGCCCCCGGAATGCCAGTACTCAGAAAGGGTTTTACCGTTGGAATCGAGCACCGCGACCTGGCTCGGTCCGCCCCACCACGGATCAAGGTCACTTAGAACGACGATTCGGGAAGGCCCTTTTTCCGCTGCCTTCAGTACTCCAAGGGAAGAAGTCTTGAACGTCCTCGGCCCCCCACTCGGTTCAAATCGCTCCGCGGTTTCCGGCAAATCTCTCCCGGGCGTCCAACGCCATTTCTCCTTGCCCAGATCGGAATAGCAGATAAGCAACGACGAGTGGGGTTGTGAGTTTGCAGCGGGCAGATAAGAAAACAGGACGCTGGTATGGCCTTTCCCCT
>Ga0209648_10002501_pt1 | contig 15273 bp, 9 predicted proteins | sample GraSoi2013_115cm_FD_185830 | JGI IMG/M metagenome (GOLD analysis project Ga0209648, IMG submission 185830) | Grasslands soil microbial communities from the Angelo Coastal Reserve, California, USA - Sample 9_17_2013_115cm (SPAdes) (version 2) | ecosystem: Environmental > Terrestrial > Soil >...
TTCCCCCTTCTGGATTGTACGAATGGTGAGAAATTATCTCTATATTTTACCTTATACTTAATAGACTCTATTCCGATTTAGCTAGCTGAGTGGGAGATCATTCGTCTTCGTCTTTATTCTCAGCTCACTTTCCCTTAATCGGGATAAGGTCTAATATAAAGTTTGGTTTCTTCAAAATTTGTAGCTTCCCGCATTCGAGTAATTGCCACCCCATAGATCCTTCTTAAATTCTCTTCCGTTAATTCAAATCCTACATTATAATCTCTAGGCTTCTCTTTGCGCGTCATCACTGGATTCATGGCTAAATTCATGTTAGTAATGTCACTCTCACTGCCTGCCATCTAAATTTCTTCTTTGATGTAGTAGCAGTTGCTTTCAGATGCTAAGTACAGCTATTTACTTTGACAAATATAGCATAATCTAAATTAGAATATAAGTCAACCTGATCCTTTGGCATATTTTTTGTTTTTAAATGCTACATATTCTATATTATAGAGCAAAAATTATATTTTCTACCAATAGTTGTGGTTCATATATTTTTACTAAAATGATGTAATATTATCTGTTGCATCTTCAAGAAAAATGAACATAGACAGCGGCGTGTAGAAGTGGAGCTTGCCCTCTTCAGGTGAAATGCTATTCCCCAAATGGATAATTCCAGATCCTAGATTGGCTTCTCTCAAGCCAAGGGCTTGGGCGTTTACCCGTAAATCGCCTATTGCCCACAAGCAATGAGCACAAAAGGTACCTCCATCCAGGTGAAGAAGATGCATTTCAGGTAAACGCCAAAGCCCTTTCTCAAGCCTCAAACCCTTGTCTTGGAAGTCTCTCTATGCTATACTCCCACAAGAGGCAATGAATAACTGCCTTATTCATTGGAGGATCGTACTGAAAAAGGTATGAATACCTGTCTCTTTTGAGCATACCATTTTAAATGATCGTGTGAACTGCCTTCTCAAGCCGTTTTAAGGCAAGCGAGCGGCGATGTTGTAAGTACCTGCCTTCCAAGCAAGCTGTTACTGGCTTAAGTTAGTACAATTAGAGAAGTGAACAATCAGTTCATTCTGGTATGAACAATTAACTAATCTGTGTTCGCTACATTTTCGATTGTATAAACTGGCTTCTAAAGGCTCTTTATAGCAAGCAAGGGGTATTTTTGAGACCAGTCTCCTCGTAACTGATTGGTCGTAGGTTCGATCCCAGCTGGGCCCACCCCCTTACCGATCCCCAGCCACAGCAGCCTCCTCCAGTCGCAACGACAGCATACGTGAGACGCTCTCGCGCATGGAAGTGCCATAAATCACCTGCGCTGCACTCATCGTTACCCTGTTATGAGTAATGACAATAAATTGCGTACGTTGTGCCAGGCGCTTCAGAATGTCGCAGAAGCGTGCAACGTTTGATTCATCCAGTGCAGCATCTACTTCATCCAGTAGACAGAAGGGTGGTGGATTGATTTCCAGCAGGGAGAAGAGCAATGCTGCAGAGACCAGTGCTCGCTCACCGCCGGAAAGCAACGATAAATCCTGAACCTTCTTGCCAGGGGGCTGCACGATCACTTCTACACCAGCGGGCATGCCGGAAGGAGCTGGCGAGTCCTCATCGCTACTTTTTGCTGCAACTAGTTCAAGACGTGCTGTACCGCCATTGAAGAGTGTTGTGAAGTGTTCGCGGAAGCGTGCATTGACGGCCTGAAAGGTTAGTTCAAACTGGCGTGCCATTGTGAGATCGAGTTGTCCAATGATTGAGTATAGCTGCGAGGCTGCTTGGTCCATATCAGTAATCTGGGAGGAGAGAAAATCGTAGCGTGTCTTTGTCTCCTCATAGAGCTGCGGCGCGTTGACATCACATCCGCCCATGATTTTCAATCGGTTGCGTAAAATCTCAATGCGACGACGATAGCGCTTAAGTTGCGCTTCCTCCTCGCCTGAAAGATCGCCTGTTTCCTCTGTATCAAACACAGAGGCCGATTTATCGGGAGAAGAGGTAGGGACCCGATTTATCGCGTCCGCTTGCTCCCCGACCCGATTTATCGTTTCCGGATCGGAGATCCCCATCTCTTCCTGTAACTGTGCAAGTAACGTCTCCGCAGCATCACGTGCACGCTGGCTCTCCAAGAGCAAACGACGATAGATCGTTTCCTCTTGGCTCAGGCTCTGCTGTGCCTCTATGCGCTGCTGTTCCAGTGCTGAGATCTGCTGATCAATCTCTGCAATTTGTCCCTCGATGACTCGTAAATGATCTGTCAGTTCTTGCGCACGAGCACGGGCTATTTCAAGGGCAGAGCGCTGCTCCGCTATTGTTTTCTGAAGCGTCTGGTGGCGTTGCTCGGCATCTTTCATGCGTGCCACCTGTTGTTCGACCTGCGATTTTAAGTCCTGTGCCTGCGTCTGCTGGGTTGCTAGCTGCTGACGCAACGACTTTGCTTCCTGGCGTTTGACCGCAAGTGCTGTCCGGGCACGACCAAGCTCATCCTGCTGGCGACGAAAGGTTGTGGCTCGCTCCTCCATCTCGATCTGTAGTTCTTCGACCAGACCAGTCATCTCGCGCTGAGACTTTTCATGTGTACGCACACGTTCCTGAGCAGCCTGTACTTCCTGCTCTAGCCCAGCAACTTCAGCAGCCAGTTGTTGCTCGACAGACGCAGCCATACGTATCTCTGTTTGCAAACGATCTAGTTCTCGTTGTGAGTTGCCTACTGCTTTATTGACGTCATTGATACGACCGACTATCTTTTGCAGTTCTTTCTCCACAGTTGTCTGTTCAATGCGTCTCCCTTCCTGTCCGCGCTGTACCTCGCTGATCAGGCTGTTGATCTTGTCGATCAGTGCCGTATGCTCCTCTAACTGCTGAGGAAGTTCGCGCAGCTCTCGTTCGTATGCCAGTAATCCCTGCTGAGCACCGTCTTTACCTGCGCCTCCTGTGAGCCAGCCATCTACATGAAGCACTTCTCCTTTAAGGCTAACAACCGACGTGAAAGGCAAATCGGTATCGGATGATATACTGAGGTTCAATGCCCAGGCTAGCAATTCATTGGCAGAGTTCATATCGCGTGCGATGACTGCGCCGCGTAGCATTCTACGAAAGAGAGCAGTATAGCGCGGCTCACACTGAACGAGTCGCGAGGCGAATCCGAGAATGTTGTCAGACAATGCGGGAGAGGCTGCCAGGAAGCGCTGGAGGACTGCATCTTCAACTTGCTGCTGGATTGTATTTACTTCACTCGGCTCTTCGTTTCCCTCCGCACGCTCTAGCCAGACGACCATCGCTTTTCCTGATTTCGCACTCTGCAGATATTCCAGGCAGTGTCGAGCATCTTCCAGTGTCTGTACAACGACAGCCTGCATGTATGGTCCTAGAGCTCCCTCCAGAGCTAGTTCCATGCCAGCGGCTACCACGCCTAGCTGTGGGACGGGGCCAATCAAGCCAGAGAGCTTTTCCTTTGGAGCACGCAATAATGTACGGACACCATCACTATATCCACTCAGGTTTTGCCGCCAGCTTTTGAGCATATTGAGACGATCAGAGATGGTACGTTTGCGACGCTCAGCCTCGGCCAGCGTGGTCTTGAGCCGATCCATTTCAAGCTGTGCATCCGCAATAGTTCGTGCTATGCTCTGCTTGCGCTGTGTCACCTGCTGTTCTTCATTGCGTGCAGTATCCAGTTGTGCGCGTTCTTCTACAAGACGTGTCTCAATGGTACGCAACGATTGTTGAGCCTGAGCGATGGTATCGCGCCGAGCTGCTAATGTACGATTGCGTTCACCCAGTTGCTTCTGCAAGCGTCCAAGCTCAGTTTGAGTGGAGCCCAGGCGTGCCTGAACCTGGACAAGGTCGCTCTGCGCGGCACGCAAACGGCGCTCATCCATCTCGTAATCTTTTTGCGCTTTGGCAACCTGTGCTTCCAACGCTGCCAGATTCGCAGCCCCGTTATCCAGAGCTTCGTCAGCGAGATCGCATTGCTCCTCCAGATCAATGTTCTGCTTTTGTATGGCAATTAAGCGCTCACGAAGTCGACGTTCTTCCTGCTGGAAATCATTGCGCTGACGCTCTAGGCCTACTACACGCTCTTCGCTTACAGCCAGATCACGCTCGATTTTCTGGACAAAGTCGTTTGCCTCGCCATAAGCCTTGCGAGCTTCACTGATACGTGTCTGTGTTTGCTGGCGGGTGATACGCAACGAGTTTCCCTGCTCTTCCAAAGCCTTGAGTACAACTTCGACTTGAAGAACCTTCTGAGCCTGCTCTTGCTCGGCTAATTCAGTATGCTCCCGCTGTGCTCGCAATCGTCGCCACTGCAGAGCATACCATGAGGAGAGTACTTCTTGCAGTTCAGTATTGAGTTGACCAAATTCGACGGCCCTGCGAGCCTGCTCGGCCAGAGGTGCCAGACGTGGCTCGATCTCGCTCACAATATCGCGAAGCCGTTCCAGATTTTGCTCTGTCTGCTTAAGGCGGTTCTCAGCGTCCGCACGCTGCACTTGAAATGGACGAATGCCAGCAGCATCCTCAAATAATCCACGCCGCTCTTCGGCACGCAAACTCAAGGCTGCATCGATTGACCCTTGACCAACAACCGTGTAGGAGTCATGTCCAATACGCGCCTGAGCTAGCAGCAGAACGACATCTTTCAGGCGCACTTTCTGCTTATTTATCAGATATTCGCTCTCGCCTGAGCGATAGCTGCGTCGAGCCACAGTAATTTCACTATACTCGGAAGGAACCCAGCCTGTACTATTATCCAGTGTCAAAGAGACTTCGGCCATCCCAAGGGCGGCACGCCCTTGTCCACCGATAAAAATAATATCGTCGCTCTTCTTGCCGCGTAGCTGGCGCATATTCTGTTCGCCTAGAACCCAGCGCATGGCATCGGCAACATTTGATTTGCCAGAACCGTTTGGCCCAACGACAGCCGTGATACCCGAGCTAAATTCGAGCACTGTACGTGAGGCAAAGCTCTTAAATCCTAGCATTTCGAGACGTTTGAGATACACAGCCTCGTGTAGTCCTTCCTGAAAATATGGGAAATGTGGTTGAATAGTTCCGATATTACCACACCCTCATGATTTGCGTCGAGTTTCCTCGCCTGAACGTTGTGTAAGTGCAGGGGTATTTGGGAATGTTGAGCTTAATACTTCTGCGAACCACTGTAAGCAAACTCCAATGTGCAAGGATGTCAGAATGGGAAGACAACTAGTCCTAGATACTACTGGTTCAACCTGATTTCATACCTGTAGCTGATCCCCCGCACTTATGGAAAGAGAAGCTTTTTCGTTTGCAGTATGCTAAAAATGTAGATTTATTCTCTTTTGAAGGTGTCCTGTTTGTCCGCAAGATATCCCTTTGCTGTCCTCGGAAAAAAACCTCTCTCGCTGGGTATGCTTAGCAGAGTAGGCTAATAGCGGGAGGACTTTTGAATGGGGAAATGTTCTTCCTTGATATTGCAATGGAGAATGGAGGTATGGTAGTGTTCCAAAGAGCGGTAGCCCTGGTGTCACTTGTACTCGGTCTGGGAACCATCATTCTTGGATTGATCATAGGAAGCCGACCTGATCCAGTCTCTTATCAGCATGTTGGTCAAGAACCAGTTGCTCGCTTTGTTATCGCACAAGATGGAACTGGATACCTACAAATGGTGGGAGATCCAACGATCTATATTCTCAACATCAACCTCTTCTCCCCTAAGATCGATAGCCACTGGTTGTTTTCACAGGGTTACCAACAGGTTGGTATCATCTATGACAAAAATCAGGTCATTCGTGTGCATGCCAAGACCAGAGATACAGGAAAACTCATAGAGGAGGGTGAGGGTTATGGCATTGTATCAATTACATTTATGAATGGCGCAGGAGCACAGCAGACATTTGATACTGAACAATACAAGCAGCATCCTGACGATTACAATCTCGATTATTGGCCGATCGGCTTAACAGTAATCGGCATAGGAATCATCCTAATTAGGGCCAGCGCTGGCTTATCACGTCTCAAGGAGGGCCCTCCATCCTACCTCAAGATGGCACTTGATGGACCGCTGTAAGCCAGAAAGTGGCACAATCGGACGTCAAAACATATAATAAGGGCTGGCATGGTGTGTCTCTGTGGTCTCAAAGATTTGTCAGTCATTCTCTATGTCCCACATAGGCTGCCTTGCATCAAATCCTGCTTGCGAAAAGCGCCAAAGATAGAAAGGGAAGATCAATGAAAGCGATAGCAGTCTATCCAGGTCAGCCACATTCGATGCATTTGGAAGATGTCCCAATGCCAAAGGTGGCGGATATTCCCAATGGACGGGGTGTCCTGGTGAAGGTCTTGAGAGTTGGCGTTGATGGCACAGACAAAGAAATCAATGCTGCAGAGTATGGTAAGGCACCGGAGGGATCAAACTTCCTCATTACTGGCCATGAGAGCTTCGGGCAGGTGGTGGAAGTTGGCCCTGATGTACCTGATACAATCAAGCCGGGAACCTATGTTGTAGCAACTGTACGTCGGCCAGGTCACAGTATCTATGACCAGATTGGCCTGCAAGATATGACAACTGATGACGTGTACTACGAGCGAGGCATTAATCTGCTGCATGGCTACTTGACAGAGTATTACGTAGAAGATGCTACCTATATCGTGCCTCTCCCTGATACAGTGCAGGAAGTGGGTGTTCTGCTAGAGCCTCTTACGATTGCTGAGAAGGGCTTGAACCAAGCATATGAGATTCAGCGGCGGCTCAAAGTCTGGCAACCACGACGGGCAGCAGTCATCGGAGCTGGCACTGTAGGTCTGCTCGGTGCATTGGCAATGCGCCTACGTGGCCTGGAGGTCACCTGTTACTCCCGTCGCCTGCCTCCATATCGCAACAGTGATCTGATGGGTGAAATTGGCGTCCGCTATGTCAGTTTGCAGCAGGTTGTGCTCAATGAAGCGAGTGCAGCTCATGGTCCCTTCGACATCATTCTAGAAGCTTCGGGCTTTAGTCCTCTAGTGTTCCAGGCAGCAGAAGTTCTGGCTAAAAATGGTGTGCTTATCCTTGCCAGCGTGACCGGAGGCGACACTAAGGCAGAGGTAAACACAGATAGAATCAACCAGGGCTTTGTGCTTGGCAACAAGGTCATGGTTGGTACCGTGAACGCCTCTCATGCAGACTTCGTCAGTGGTAGAGATGATATGATCAAAGCTGAAGCATTCTACCCTGGCTGGCTCAAAAAGTTGCTGACAACACCCATAACTGGCTTGGAGAACTATGCGGAGATGTTGCGCCACCTTACTGAAGACAAAGAAGCCATCAAAGTCTATGTAGAAGTTGCGCAAAAAATGTAAGTAGAGTTTTTATGGTCACCCTGGTTAGAAAGGATAATAACCAACGATGACAAGTAGTAATACGCCTCCTCAAACTCCAACTTTTGATCCCGCTGCGGAGCGTCTCCGGCTCAAGGAAGCACATGAGAATGCCAAGGTATGGTATCGCTGGGGACCGTATCTCTCCGAACGTCAATGGGGCACGGTACGTGAAGATTACTCCCCGTATGGAAGTGCCTGGGATTTCTTTCCTCATGATCATGCCCGCTCCCGTGCCTACCGTTGGGGCGAAGATGGTCTGCTGGGCATCTGTGATGACCTAGGTCGCATGTGCTTCGCACTCGCTCTATGGAATGAGGCTGACCCCATCCTCAAAGAGCGGCTCTTTGGTCTGACTGGCTCTGAGGGTAATCACGGCGAGGATGTGAAGGAGTATTACTACTTCCTTGACAGTACCCCAACACACTCATACATGAAGGCCTTGTATAAGTATCCTCAGCGTACCTTTCCCTACACTGATCTTGTAGCAGAGAATCGTCGCCGTGGACGCCATGAGCCGGAATATGAACTGATTGACACGGGGATCTTTGCTAAAGATCGCTATTTCGATGTCGTGATCGAGTATGCTAAAGCCACACCGAGAGATATCCTCATCCGTATTTCAGCAACAAATCGTGGTCCAGAATCCGCTCCTCTGCATCTGCTACCCACGCTCTGGTTCCGTAATAGATGGGCCTGGGGAGATGACAGCCCTCGTCCAGAAATACGCGTTGTAGACTCCCCTGCGACTTCTGACAACCAGAACAAACATCGCCTCGTTCATGCCAGGCATAACACATTGGGTCAATATTGGTTTGCATGCCAGTCTACGGAGATTGTAGAGGATAATCCGCAGTTGCTTTTCACAGAGAATGAGACCAATGCGCAGCGACTGTGGGGTGTGCCGAACCGTACGTCTTTCGTGAAGGATGGCATTAACGATGCTGTGGTCAATGAGGGGCAAGGGATGGTCAATCCGGATGGCGTTGGAACCAAGGTTGCAGCACACTACACGTTCGACATTGCCCCTGGTGCAACTGAGATAATTATGCTCCGTCTCTCTTCGGTGCAGCACCAAGCTCCTTTTGCTGATGCGGAGCAGATCTTTGCAATACGGAAAGCAGAAGCTGACAGCTTTTATGCCACATGCTCTGCTCAAGATCTATCGGAAGATGCTCGCTCGGTCCAACGTCAGGCGTTCGCTGGTCTATTGTGGAGTAAACAGTTCTATTTCTACGAGGTTGATACATGGCTGCAAGGCGATCCTACAGGGCCTCAGCCACCGGATTCACGTTTATTTGGACGCAATTACGAGTGGCAACATCTCAACAATGCGGATGTTATCTCCATGCCTGATACCTGGGAATATCCCTGGTATGCAGCGTGGGATCTGGCTTTCCACTGTATTCCCCTGGCACTGGTTGATCCGGAGTTTGCTAAGCATCAACTAGTCCTGCTCTTGCGTGAGTGGTACATGCATCCCAATGGTCAGTTGCCCGCCTATGAATGGGCCTTGGGGGCAATACTGTGAACTTAAGGCCAAAAGGGGGAAAGAAAGGACAGAAAGTTCCCCGCCTATGAATGGGCCTTGGGGGATGTAAACCCACCTGTGCATGCCTGGGCCGCTTGGCGTGTATATAAGATCGCGAAGCGTATCACCGGGAAGGCCGACCTCGACTTCCTGGAGCGAGTCTTTCACAAACTTCTGCTCAACTTCACCTGGTGGGTTAATCGCAAGGACAGTGAAGGGCACAATATCTTTCAAGGCGGCTTCCTGGGACTGGACAACATTGGAGTCTTCGACCGTAGCGCACCACTGCCGACGGGTGGTCACCTGGAGCAAGCAGATGGGACCGCCTGGATGGGCATGTACTGCTTGAATATGCTCTCGATTGCCCTGGAATTAGCCCGTGAGAATCGAGCGTATGAGGATGTTGCAACCAAGTTTTTCGAGCATTTCCTCTACATTGCTGGTGCGCTTAATAACATTGCTGGTGAGGGTATCTCGCTTTGGAACGAAGAAGATCAGTTCTTCTACGATGCATTACACATGCCAGATGGTTCACATGCCCCGCTTAAAGTGTGTTCACTCGTAAGCTTTATCCCACTCTTTGCCGTAGAGACGGTTGAACCAGATCTTCTGGAGGCCTTGCCAGACTTTAAGTTGCGCATGGACTGGTTTCTCAAGCATCGACCGCAGTTGGCGAGCCTTGTATCACGTTGGCAAGAGCCAGGGATGGGTGAACGTCGTCTGCTGGCCCTTGTGCGTGGTCATCGCATGAAGCAGTTGCTCAAACGCATGCTTGATCCTGAAGAGTTTTTGAGCGACTATGGCATCCGAGCCGTCAGCAAGTACCACGCAGAGCATCCCTATGTTTATCATTGGAATGGTGCAGAGTACACTGTCAGATACGAGCCTGGTGAATCAAGCAGTGGGCTCTTCGGTGGGAATTCCAACTGGCGTGGGCCCATCTGGTTCCCGCTGAATTTCCTGTTGATCGAAACGCTCCAGAGGTTCCACCACTACTATGGCGATGATTTCTTAGTAGAGTGTCCTACTGGTTCCGGTCGGAAGCTCACACTATGGCAAATTGCTGATCAACTCTCATGTCGGCTGACACACATCTTTCTGCGAACACCAGACGGGCGTCGACCAGTCTTCGGCACCAATGAAACATTTCAGACCAACCCACATTGGTGTGATCATGTGTTGTTCTACGAGTACTTCCACGGTGATACAGGAGCGGGTGTTGGTGCCAGCCATCAGACAGGCTGGACAGCATTAGTAGCGAAATTGCTTGATCAGACCGAAGGGAGATAAGCCAATTCCGGACGCATTCGGCTGTCATAGCTCAGGATATCTTCTTTACTTGCCCGCTAGCGTACCGTTTGAACGAGCCTCCGGCCTTCTGGATGCTGATCTTTGCATCAAAGAGTGCATCTTGCCAGGGCAAATGTATATGCAGCTTCCAGGGGGACCACAGAGTAAAGCCTAGCCAGACGATCGATAAGAAGAGGAGTACTCCGCTGAAAGTGTCAAGGAAGGACGCATGTGACAGGAAGAAGTTACTCAGGTTTACCAAGAGACCACCTAGTAGGTCAGGGAAGAGAATAGCCAAAATTGGCAATGTACTACCCAGATTTAAGAGAGCGCAACATATAAGTATAAGCAATGCCGTGCGAGACTTCAGCCCTGCATGCAGAAAGGTCAAACCCAACAATAGGCACCCTGGTGCTAATGGAGCACCTGAGAGGAAGGCGAGTCCCCCAATTTTCAATGTATCTAGGGATGCAAGCCCCATCCCCGAGAGCAGTTTATTCACTGTAGACTGGCTATTCAGAGAAGGAATCGCCGTATGTGGGATTGATGGTACTGGCGTCGCGCTACAATTCTGACGAACTAACCCCAGAGCATTCTTACATCCGTTCCCCATGATGTTCCCTACACTGGAAGTAGCACTATTTATTCCCGGCATGGCTTGATTGATAGCTGTCTGCATCTGACCATTCAGACCAGAAAGCTCGCCTATCAGCTTAAACATCCAGGGGAGAATGAATATATCTATCGTAGCTGCTCCAGTCACGAGAACCAGTGTTCCTAACATGAGCATTATTGCTCCAGCTCTCCCAAAGATCCCTGGGCGCAACAGATACTGGAGATATAAACCAAGCATCCCTGCTACTAGCACAAGAACCCCAAGGATCACTGTCCAACTGGAAGGAGCCCAGGTCACAGCCAAAGGAGAAGGATTCAACGAAGCCACCAAGTATCCTGCCGTAGCAATTAAGCCACCCAGAAAGAGCAAGATGCCACTCACACGCACAGATGCCTGAGAGAGCACTTGAAGAGACCAACGCGTCAACGAAAAGAGCCGACGAATAGACCGGAAAAAAAGACGCAGAGGCAACATTGTTTACTCTCCTAACATTTATTAAGCTATTTCTTCACTGTACTACTAGCGCGGCGTTTGATGCGGGTGCCATTCAACTAACTTACAACCGAAAAGTCGTAGAAAAGTCATACTAGTTAAAGATTCTATCCAGAGGGTAAGAAAGGACAAGGGGGAAAGGGGGACAATTGAGACTGAAATGAAGGCAGAAAACAGAGAGAAAACCTGCATGGTCATTCCCATACAGGTTCCAGAAGAACTTATCACTGGTAGCCAAAAAGCCTTCTTACTGCTACGCATAGAGTCAATAAGATCCTTTTGTCTAGCAGGTCGGAGGCAATTTGACTACTGTGCAGGTAGTGCTGCGGATGTCAAGAGCGCGTCCAGGGTAGAGCGGCGAATTCGGTAAGCCTGACGAAGGCCGCGATGTGGTAAAGCAATCGCTTCAAGCACACCATTTTTAATCCAACGTCTCACAGTAGTATCATCTACTCGCAATTGTTGTGCGACTTCATGTACCGTGAGTAACTCTTCATTTACCTGTGCCACAAGAACCTCTTTCTGGTCTTCTTCTTTGAAATCAGACCGATACTATTTGATTTGGTATTATATAGTCATGCATGCAAAGCATACAAACTATCACTTGGATATAACGACGAATGCACGCTTTTATAGTAACATTGGCTGATCAGTTCTGTTATGCTGTCCATGCGCTAATATGCTAGCTAGTCATAGCATGTATGTGAATGGTGGTCGCACTCTTCTTATCCACCAATCATTGACATGCTGCGGTTAGCTCGCTTGAACTGCTTGTCGCCAATAAAGTGCTTCAGTTCTTTATGCCAGACAGCCCGACGAAGCGTGTGCGCCAATGTCTCGTCATCGGCTCCAGAGCGAATAACTGAACGGAGATCAGTTTCTTCGGTAGCGAAAAGACAGGTACGAAGCTGACCATCAGCTGTGAGGCGAATACGATCGCAGGAGGCGCAGAATGGCTCACTCACAGGATTGATGAAACCAACTTCACCAATGCCATCGCTGAAGGTATAACGGCGTGCCGTCTCCGAAAGGTCTGTGCTAGTGATCGGTGTGAGCGGACCATACTCAGCTTCAATGATCTGTTTGATTTCTCTGCCTGTCAGAATATCTTCTTTACGCCAGATCTGATCGGCATCAAGAGGCATAAATTCAATCCAGCGAACGATATACGCTTTGCGGCGTGCCAGGCATACGAAATCAAGGACCTCGTCCTCGCTAAAGCCTCGCATAGCAACGGCGTTGACTTTGATAGGGGAGATGGATGGATAGTGCTCTAATTCGGCAAGACCTTCCAGAACCCTGTCAAGCTGATCACGTCGTGTGATATGCTCGAATTTTTCGCGTACCAGCGAATCCAGGCTAACGTTGATACGAGTAAGGCCAGCTTCGGCCAGATTTCTGGCCTGTTGCTTTAGCAGGATACCGTTAGTTGTCAGACTCAGGCTCCCTAACCCTTCAATCCTTTGTAACAGTCGTACAAGCTCAGGTATGTCTCTCCTCACCAAAGGCTCTCCACCAGTCAGCCGGATTTGCTCGATACCAATGCTTACGGCTACGCGAGCGAAGCGTTCTATCTCTTCGTACGAAAGAATTTCCGCTTTTTTAAGCCAGGAGAGACCTTCTGCTGGCATGCAGTAGATACAGCGGAAGTTGCATTTGTCAGTGATGGAGATGCGCATGCTTTTAATGCGCCGGCCGTAACTATCTACGAGTGGTTCCATATGTAGCCTCTCGGTGGATAAACTAGACAATGTTCTATGTACAATTAGTATAGCATATCTAAGGAATTTTGTCTGCTACTTATCTAGACGGGCTCTCCATCTATTAGAAAGAAAGTGAGTAGGGCACAACCTGTGCCTTCGCCTTCAAAAGAAGGCGGCTTAATGGATTTTTCATGAGTTTCCCCCAAAAAGACAGTGAGCCGTCTAGATACGTATACACTCCCTATTTTTATACGGACAGGACTCAATTCCGTTGAAATGCATAGGACTGACACTCCCCGCCTTAAAAGGACGGGGGTTCTTCCTTCACCCATCGAGCTTGCCACTGTCCATTGCTGATACAGCAGTAGAGGTTCGGTGTCCAGAAGCGTTTTACGCGCTTTGCAGCTCGTCGGTTCCCGAGTGCCCCTCGGTACCGTTTTGATCAGGAGAAAGGGCTTTATGCAAAATGTTGAGAGCAGCATTGTGATCGCGATCCAGAACCACGCCACAGCCATGACAGATGTGTGTACGGATCGAGAGCGACTTCTGCACGATGGTGCCACACTCGCAGCATTTCTGACTGGTGTAGTGGGGCGGCACAGCGATGATGGGGATATCATGCAAGAACCCATAGCGGGCAAGCCATTGCAGAAATATCCCCCATCCGGCGTCATGAATGCTCTTTGCCAGTTTGCGGTTGCGGACCATATTGCGGATCTGAAGGTTCTCATAGGCAATCAAGTCGCAAGACGAGACCAACGCGTTTGCCTGCTTTCTGGCAAAATCTTCGCGCTGCCTTTGCACTTTCAGATGCTGCTTGGCCAATGCTTTGCGGGCTTTCTTTCGATTGGCAGATTTCTTTTGTTTGCGAGAAAGCCTTCTCTGGAGCCTCCCCAGTTGCTTTTCAGCTTTGCGGTAGTGCCTAGGGTTGTCTACCGTGTTTCCTTGGGAGTCGGTCAGAAAGCTCTTGAGCCCAACATCGATACCCAGCTCTTTCCCGGATGGAATATGCTCGATATTGCGTTCGGTCGAGACTGTGAACTGGCAATAGTAGCCATCAGCCCTGCGGACAATGCGAACCCGCTTGATGTCTTTCACGGGAAAAGTCTCGATCTGCTGTTTCTTGTTCCCAACCAATCGGAGACGACCAATCCCACAGCCATCGGTGAAGGTGATATGACGTCCATCATCGTCAAGCTTCCAACCCGTCTTTTTGTATTCCACAGATCGATTGGTGTGCTGAAATTGGGGATACCCTTTCTTTCCGGACTTTTTGCTCTTGCAATTCTCGTAGAACCTGGAGATGGCAAAATAGGCACGATCGGCACTGGCTTGACGAGCTTGGGAGTTGAGTCGGCGGGCAAAGGGGTATGCTTTTGCCAGCACAGCACAGTAGGTCTGCAAGTCCTTTTTGGAGACACGCTCGCCATCCATCCACAGGCGTATGCATTTGTTGCGGATGAATTGCACCACGCGTATCGCTTCTTCAATGGCAGCACATTGTTTTTGATTGCCATCGATTTTATACTCGTAGACCAGCATGTGTACTTACTTGTCTTTCTTTTGCTTTTTGATATGCTCTTCAAGAGCTGTCAATATCTCACCATTGAGGGAACGATTATTCTGCTTTGCGGCTTCCTTCATCAGTTCCAGCAGATGAGCAGGAACTCTAATGGTAAGAGGTTTCATATCATCTTTCATACAACTATTTTATCACCAATATGGTTGTATGTCAAGCGAGTAGGACCCCTGTGCCCAAGACCCAAGAAAGGTAGGCCCACCGTGCCCCCTTTGGGGGTTCATCCCCCGCTTGAAAGACGGGGCGCATCTCGGGCCGTTCACTGTAAAATGGAGAGAGCACTCTCGACAGTGACCGCAAGAGTTGCATCCTGTTACACAGGACGCAGAAGATGTAGAGACGAGACCCTTTAGGCATCACAGCTAAAGGGTCTCGTGTTGTGCTAGGGAGGCTTATCTATTTTGTACTACTTGCTTGTAGTATCCGCAAAGCGGATTATAAAGGGATGCAAAGCCCCTACCTCCATCATATCTCCATGTGGAAGTATTATACATGAATAAACCGAAAAGGTCAAATGGTCATCTGTATTTATTAGCAGTCATAGTACAGAGAGAATTCGATTGGTGCTGGGCGCAGGCGAACTTGGTCTGCCAGCTCGTGTTTGTGCTCAATGTACTTCTCAAGCAGATCAGTCGTGAAGACACTCCCCTCCAAGAGGAAGCTATGATCATTTTCAAGTGCTTTTAAAGACTCGTCCAGAGAACCGGGTACGGAGCTGATCTCGCGTAGTTCCTCG
>Ga0209648_10002502_pt1 | contig 15266 bp, 11 predicted proteins | sample GraSoi2013_115cm_FD_185830 | JGI IMG/M metagenome (GOLD analysis project Ga0209648, IMG submission 185830) | Grasslands soil microbial communities from the Angelo Coastal Reserve, California, USA - Sample 9_17_2013_115cm (SPAdes) (version 2) | ecosystem: Environmental > Terrestrial > Soil >...
TGTGCGGTCGCCGTGGCGGGCTCTGCGCGGGGCGCGGCCGGAGACGTTCTGGGCGTTGAAGGATGTCTCGCTGGAGGTGCGCGAGGGCGAAGCGCTGGGGCTGATCGGGCGGAACGGCTCCGGGAAGACGACGCTGCTGAAATTATTGTCGCGCATCACGCGGCCGACGGAGGGCTGGGCGGAGATTCGCGGGCGGGTGCGGAGCTTGCTGGAGGTTGGGACAGGGTTCCACCCGGAGCTGACGGGGCGGGAAAATACGTACCTGAGCGGGTCGATTTTGGGAATGAGAAAAGGGGAGATTGACCGAAAGTTTGATGAGATCGTGGCGTTCGCGGAGATCGATAAGTTCATCGACACGCCGGTGAAGCATTATTCGAGCGGGATGTACGTGCGGCTGGCGTTTTCGGTGGCGGCGCACCTGGAGCCGGAGATTTTGCTGGTGGACGAAGTGCTGGCAGTGGGCGACATCAATTTTCAGAAGAAGTGCCTCGGGAAGATGGGAGAGGTGACAAAGGGTGGGCGGACGGTGGTGCTGGTGAGCCACCAGTTGAACCAGATAAGGCGGCTGTGCCACAGGGCTATATGGGTGGACGGAGGAAAGACTCGAAAATCGGGCCCAGCCCACGAAGTGATTAATTTATATGAATCAGAGATGGCACGGGAAGGCCGCTCCGCAACATCCCCAACCGGGGAACATCTGAATCCCGGTTCCAGCAAGGGCCGCTTTGTTTCCTGGGAGATGGACACGTCGTGGGGAAGTAATGCTCACAGTGTCGGCACGCTTGATCCCGTCACCGTGAGGTTCACGATTCGCATTACAGAGCCCATCGTTATGGGCCACTACGGAATCGCCTTGCGCAACCATGAGGAGCGGGTGATGTGGGCCTGGGCCGTGCAACCGCTGCGTTTGGAAGTCGGCGAGCACCAATTCTGCCACACGTTTCCGATGCTCCCTCTCCGGCCAGGTCTCTACAAATGGGTAACCACGCTGTACGATGAGGGAGAGTTGATGGATTGGTGGGAGTGCACCCCCGAAATGGCAGTCGCCACGGAGATGTATCAACATCCTCAAGACGAGTGGGGCGGAATCTTGAACCTTCCCGCTGAGTTTACAATCAAGCCGAGTCAACAAGATGGACGACACAATTAAGCGTTGGATGCGTCCCGTAGTGTACCCGCCTTTGCACGCTTGGCAATGGTTCCATGATCACAGCAGATCAAAGTTGCGAGAATATGAGGCGCGATGGCGCGACTATCGCGAAAAAAGCGCGATTCGGCGCGACGGCACGATAATTGTGAGAGATATTCATGGGATTCGTTTTGTGATGTATCCATTTGATCGGCCGAACCTGCTGACCTTAGTGCGGCGGCCCAATGATGTCGCCGAGTTCCAAGCCATTCCGAGTCTAGTTCGGTCAGGAAACGTCGCCCTCGATGTAGGAGCGAATCTTGGTTTATACAGCGTCCTGCTGAGTCGTTTGTGCGGTCGAGAGGGGCGCGTGTGGGCTTTTGAGCCAGTTCCCGAAACCTACTGGAGATTGCGTGAAACTCTGGCCCTGAATCGCTGCGGCAATGTTACGGCGGTTCAGGAGGCCGTTTACGAGTCGAAAGGAGTTGTACAGGTAAATGTCTTCGAACCTGAGTTTTCAGAGTGGAACACGCTCGGCAAGCCAGTGATGCAAGCCAGCGATGGCAGCCGCCATCTCCCTAAAACAGCGATAGACGTTCCAAGCGTGACTCTGGACCAATTCTGCGAGAGAGAAGGAATCGAACGCATAAACTTCCTAAAGGTGGACGTCGAGGGGTTTGAAATGTCCGTCTTTGTCGGCGCAGAACGCCTTCTTAGAGAACATCGGGTCGATCACATTTGTTTTGAAATCTCCCAAGATCCCCTGAAAGCAGCAGGCCTGGAGAGCAGGAGAGTTTTTGAGGCGCTCGAGTTGCATGGGTACCACGTCTATCATTTCGAAAAAAGGAGCGGAAGGTTCAAGGGGCCGATCCACGATACCTCAGAGCTCTGGGCGAACTTTTTTGCATCCTGGAGGGACCTATCTCATACAAGCGGTGCGCCTAACGACAACGCGAGCCATCGGAGTGACGACCGAGTCGGAAGCATGCCGGTCAAAGCAGGATGACAGTGCCACTCGTAACCGTACTGATCGACACATATAACTACGGTCGTTTCATCGAAGACGCTATTGAGAGTGTTCTGAAGCAGGATTTCCCGCTAGGGCAGGTCGAGATTTTGGTGGTGGACGACGGGTCGACGGACGACACCGCAGAACGCGTGAAAAAGTACGGTTCGCGGATTCGGTACCTCTACAAGCGAAACGGAGGGCAGGCGTCAGCGTTCAATTTTGGCCTCGCTAACGCAAAAGGCGAAATTATTGCTTTGCTGGACGCGGACGACTATTTCCTTCCCGGCAAGCTCCGCCGCATATCCGAGGAGTTCCGGGCGCACCCCGAGACGGGGATGGTTTACCATCGGTTACTCAATGTTGAAACCGCATCGGGGGCTATGTCCGAAGCAGACTTCGCAGCGGTCTCCGGGTATGCCACGGACGAGGAGCGTAAGCTGCACAAGCTTCTCGAATGTCAGACGTCCTGCCTCGCTTTTCGGCGCACGCTGCTAGAGCCAGTGTTGCCGATTCCCGAGACGATCCGTTTGCAAGCGGATACTTACCTCGTATTTCTAGCCGCGCTGAGCGCACCTGTCTTGGCTGTGTCGGAGCCTTTGGGCGTGTACAGACTACATGGGGGGAACTTATTTTACCGGGAGGTCCCGGATCCTCGTACGCAGATCAGGATGCGGCATCTGGGGATGACCATAAGAATCTTTAAGGCGGTGCGGTCGCGGATGAAGGACAGCAGGTTTCGCTCGGGCCCCGTATGGACGAGGTCGTTATTGGAGCGGCAGATTCTCGATTTGGAAAAGCTCAGGTTCACGGTTGAACCACCTGACAGACTTCGGTTTTTTCTTTTCTTGCTAAGAGAGAGCTACGTTTATCGAATGCAACAAACATGGCGATTCACAATTTACAATTATTTGACAGCTTTCTTGGCACTGTTTTTTGGATATAAGAACGGCGACTGGATGTACGAGTGGCGTCGCAAGAACATCGGGTTTATGCGATCAATGCTCCCAAGATTTCTTCGCCGAGGCGACGGCGACTCCCATACCATTTGAGACCATCTGAAGGATAGAGCTCAGTTTGCGAAGGGCATTCTCGTTTTACTTACGAAGAGCTGAAAAATGAAGCCCCTGATCACAGCGCTGGTGGATACCTACAACCACGAGAAGTATATCGAGCAGGCGCTGGTGAGCGTGCTGGAGCAGGGGTTGTCGCCGGCGGAGTTGGAGATTGTGGTGGTGGATGACGGATCAACGGACCAGACGCCGTCGATCATTCAGAAATTCGGGCCGCGCGTAAAGCATCTGCGTAAGAAGAACGAGGGCCAAGCGTCGGCGTTCAACGCGGGGTTCGCGGAGACGAGCGGCGAGATCGTGGCGCTGCTGGATGGGGACGATTGGTGGGCGAAGGGGAAGCTGGCAACGGTGGCAGAGGCGCTGGAGAAAAATACGGAGGTGGCCGCCGTCAGCCACGGATATTACGAATTTCGGGAGGGAACAGGGGAAGCGCGAGTTTGCGTGCCACCGGGGAAAAGGACAGTGAGGGTAGATACACCCGAGGCGGCGCGGACAGCGGGGAGTGCCTGGCGCTTTTTGCTGATGGGAGCGTTGACGGTACGGAGGAGCGTGCTGGAATGGATCGTACCGCTGGACGAAGAAATGGTGTTCATGGCGGATTCGGCGATCCAGGTGGCAGCGATGATAAAGGGAGTGCTGATTTTGGAGGAGCCGCTTTTCTACTACCGATATCACGCGCAAAATTTGTTCGCGATGGAAAATGATGAGGATGCGGAAAGGGTGCGCCGCAAATGGAAAATGACGGAGCTAGTATATAGCCGAGTGCACCGGATGGTGATTGAGTTGGGAGTGCCGAGGGAAACGGCTTCAGCGCTGCTGGAAGACGGCTGGATGGAGGCGAAGCGGCATCGGCTGCATAAAATTGGGGGGAGCCGTTGGGAAGCGTTTCGCACGGAAATGCAGTGTTTTCAGTTGGACCGTCCGAATCCTAGCGCGGGGTACCGACTATTCAAGTATTTGGTGGTAGGCACGGCGACGCTGCTGCTGCCGGCGCGGCGATTTTACGAGCTGCGGAACTGGTACGCGCAGCGAGAGTTGGGGCGCTATCGAGAGCGCCTGGTGAAGAAGCAGGGCACTTAAGCGAGACCCGCCTCAAGAAATAAGGACCGGATAGACGTTCTCCTCTGCGCCAGAGCATCGCCGATGGTTCCCACAAAATAAATAATTGCGGATATTAGAGTCTGTGCGAGAACTCAAAAGCGAAAGCCTCAGGGGCCTGCCTGCGGCGTTACGGCACGGCTGGAGCTGAAGCGCAAAGCGCAAAGCAGATCCCTCACACCGCTCGCAAGAGGCGCGAGCGGGTTCGGGATGACAGTGAGGGGACGGGCGGGCCCGGCGGCGGAGGCGAAGCTCCGACCCCCTTATTCATCTGATTTCTTCGGCAAGGTGTGAAACCGTGCGCTGACGAGGAGCGCCAGGCTGAAGCCCGCCGCTACGTTAGGCGCAAAGCGGATCCCTCACACCGCTCGCAAGAGGCGCGAGCGGGTTCGGGATGACAGCGAGGGGACGGGCGGGCCCGGCGGCGGAGCTGAAGCTCCGACCCCCTTTTTAATCTGACTTTTTCGGCAAGGTGTGAAGCCGTGCCCTGACGAGGAGCGCCAGGCTGAAGCCCGCCGCTACGTTAGGCGCAAAGCAGATCCCTCACACCGCTCGCAAGAGGCGCGAGCGGGTTCGGGATGACAGCGAGGGGACCGGCGGGCCCGGCGGCAGAGCTGAAGCTCCGACCCCCTTATTAAGCTGACTTTTTCGGCAAGGTGTGAAGCCGTGCCCTGACGGTATTTCCCACAAAATAAATAATTGCAATTCATATCCTATTCGATTTACTATCCGCTTACTCCTACACCGGTTAGTCCCTTGTGGTAATTGTCACAGCGAAGAGAGGCGGCGATGTTCACCCTTTTTACGACGGGGAAGCCGTTTGCGGGGCACAGCGGGATCATTCAGCGAAATGCGCTGAAGAGCTGGAAACTGCTGCACCCGGATGTGGAAGTGATTGTGTTTGGGGATGAGGAAGGAGCGGCGGAAGCTTGCCGCGATCTGGGCTTGCGGCATGAAGCGCATGTGGAGCGCAATGAGGCGGGGCTGAAGCGGATCGACTATTACTTCGACCGGGCGCAGGAGTTGGCGCGGCACCGGGTGCTTTGCTATGTGAACTGTGACATCATTTTGACGCGAGATTTCTTGCGCGCGGTTGCGCAAGTAAGGGACGCACATCGCAAATTCCTGATGGTGGGGCGCCGGTGGGATACGGACATTCGAGAGGCAATCGATTATGCGAAGCCGGCGTGGGAAGAAGAGGTAAGGCGGAGCGCGGCGGCGGCGAATCATCAATGCAATGAAAAGTGGATCGACTATTTCGCGTTTCCGCGAGGTTTGTATCATAAGAAGATTCCAGCATTCGTCGTCGGGCGAGTGGCCTGGGACAATTGGCTGGTGTGGCGCGCGGCGAAACTGGGCGCAGCGGTGGTGGATGCGTCGAAGGCCGTGGGCGCGGTGCACCAAAACCACGATTACAGCTACCACCCGCAGGGAAAAGATGGGGTATGGAATGACGAGCAAGCACGGCGAAATTTTGAGTTGGCGGGCGGCTGGAAGCACCTGTGGTCGATCGCGGATGCGGGTTGGGTTGTGCAGCGAGATGGAGGTGTCCGGCGAAATCCCGACCGGCACCGGCAAACGTGGCTAAGGCTGCGGAAGAATGCCGCACGCGTCTGGACGTACGATGTGTGGCTGCCGAGCTGGCATTTTGTGCTGGATCTTACGCGTCCGTTACGGAAGGCGCTGGGGTTGCGGGCGAAGCAGGCGGCGGATGCGGAGGTCCCGCGGAGAATAGATGAAACCACTGATTACCGCGCTGGTGGACACGTACAACCACGAGAAATACATCGAGCAGGCGCTGGTGAGCGTGCTGGAGCAGGGGTTGTCGCCGGCGGAGCTGGAAATTGTGGTGGTGGATGACGGGTCGACGGACGAGACGGCGTCGATCGACACAATTTCCAGCTCGCGCGTGAAACATGTGCGGAAGAAAAATGGCGGGCAAGCGTCGGCGTTTAACGCGGGGTTCGCGGAGTCGCGCGGGGAAATCGTAGCGATTCTGGACGGGGACGATTGGTGGGCGCGGGGAAAGCTGGCGGCGGTTGCGGAGGCGTTGGAAAAGAATCCGGAAGTGGCGGCGGTCGGGCACGGATACTACGAGTTTGATGAGGAGACGAAGAAGGCGCGAGCGTGCGTTCCTCCGGCGCGGCAGGTGATCGGGCTGACGAGTCCGGAGGGTACGCGAGCGGCAGGAGCGGCGTGGCATTTTCTGCTGATGGGGGCACTGACGGTCCGAAGGAGACTGTTGGAACGGATTATGCCGCTGGACGAAGAGATGGTGTTCATGGCGGATTCGGCGCTGCAGGTGGCGGCGATGGTGATGGGCGCGTTGATACTGGAGGAGCCGCTCTTTTATTACCGACATCACTCGGACAATTTATTCGCGACGGCATCGAAGCATAAGGAACGAATGCTCCGCAAGTGGAAGATGACGGAGTTGGTGTACGAGCGGGTGCATCGGATGGTGATCAAGTTGGGCGTGCCGGCGGAAACGGCGTCGCTGCTGCTGGAGGGCGGCTGGCTGGAAGCGAAACGGGGGCGGCTGCATCTGGCGGGAGGGAGCCGGTGGGAAGCGTTTCGGACGGAGATGCGGAGTTTTGAGCTTGCGTCGAAGAATCCGGGGATTGCGTACCGGCTATTCAAGTATGTGATCGTGGGGGCGGCGACGCTGCTGCTGCCGGCGCGGCGGTTCTACGAGTTGCGGAATTGGTACGCGCAAAAGGAACTGTGGCGCCATCGAGTCAGGTTGGTCGGGGCGGATAGCAGCGACGTCATCGTTGCGCGGACTCCAGCAGAGAAATAGAGCGGACGGACCGGCCTTTTGATATTACCGTATAGTATAAAGATTTTGTATTTTACATTTAATATAGTCTAATATCCCCTGACATGTGCGGCGCGGTTATTTCCCTCCTGAAGTTTGTTGAGCACGACCGCTTAAGAACGGAGTCCCAGTCATGAGCCCCTTGAACGAGACCGGAGCGGCGGAACTGCCGGACGACGACGGGTTTGCGGAGATCGCGGAGCCGCGCGGCGAGTTCGACCCGTGGTCGAAATCCGCAGCGCTCGTGCCAGGGCCGTCCTTGGCGCATCGGCTGTGGAGGTTCGCGAGGAAGCCGCGGAGGGCACAATATTTTGCGCTAGCGAATCGCGCTCGGCGGATATTTCCGGGGATACCGATCCCGTTGCGGCTGCGGTTCGGGGCGTGGTGGCTCGCACAGAATAGCGCATTGGATGATGAGCTGATGCACGGCAGTTTTGAGGATGCGGAGAAGCGATTTGTGCAGAGGTTTCTGCGGCCGGGCATGACGGTGGTGGACGTCGGTGCGCACCACGGGCTTTACACACTGCTGGCGGCGAAGCGCGTGGGGCGGCGCGGGAGAGTGATTGCGTTTGAGCCGTCGCAGAGAGAGCGGCGGCGATTGTTGCGGCACGTGCGTTTGAACGGCTGCTCGAACGTGGTGGTGAAAGGATGCGCGTTGGGAAATGAAGCGGGCGAAGCGGATTTGTTTGTGGTCGAAGGACGGCAGGATTGGTGCAATAGCTTGCGCCCGCCCGCGGTGAACGAAGAGACAGAAACGATTCGGGTGGGCGTGGGGCGACTCGATGATGCGATGCGCTCACTCGGGGTCGCCGAGGTGGACCTTCTCAAGTTGGACGCGGAGGGAGCCGAACTGAGCGTTCTGGAGGGAGCCGGCGAGTTATTGCGCGGACCTTCGCGACCGGTGATTCTGGCTGAGGTGCAGGAGATTCGGACGCGGCCATGGGGTTATCGGGCTAAGGAGATTATAGAGTTCCTTGCGCGTGAGAATTATTGCTGGTTCGCGGTAAGACCGGACGGCAGCTTGCAGCCGGCAGCGACGGACCTGGATTTTTACGATGCGAACCTGGTGGCACTGCCGGCGGAGCGTGCGGACGAAATTCAGGGAATGGTGGCGTCGGCATGATTGCGCGCCACACAGGAACGCCTGCGGGCGACACGGGCAGTGATCGGCATCTTAGCGAAGCTTTTTGATAGGCTTTCGGCATGAAAGTTTTGGTCACCGGCAGCAGCGGGCTGATCGGCTCGGAGGCGGTGGAACACTTTGACCGCCAGGGCCACGACGTTTTTGGCGTGGACAACAACATGCGCCGAGTGTTTTTCGGCCCCGCGGGCGACACGTTGTGGAACCTGGAGCGGCTGAAGAATACAGCAAAGCGGTTCACGCACGCCGCGATTGACATTCGCGATCGCGCGGCGCTTGAAGGATTATTTACCGCGCAGCGCTTCGACCTGATTGTGCATTGCGCGGCGCAGCCTTCCCACGACAAAGCGCGAGAAATTCCCCTGTTGGATTTCGAAGTCAACGCACTGGGCACCGTCAACCTGCTGGAGATGACGCGGCAGCATTGCCCGGATGCGGTCTTTATTTTTCTCAGCACGAATAAGGTGTACGGCGACGCGCCCAACGAGATTCCGATCAAGGAACTCGAGACCCGGTACGACTATGCGCGGGCGGAAGATTATGACGGCATCGCCGAAACGTGCCGGATCGACCGGACGCTGCACTCGCTATTCGGCGCGTCGAAGGCCGCGGCCGACTTGGCGGCACAAGAATACGGACGCTACTTCCATATGAAGGTGGGCATTTTTCGCAGCGGCTGCTTGACCGGTCCGTGGCACTCGGGAGTCGAGTTGCACGGCTTTCTCTCTTACCTGGTGAAGGTGGCGCTGACGGGCGGCCGCTACACGGTGTACGGTTACAAAGGCAAGCAGGTGCGCGACAACATCCATAGCCACGACGTAGTGCGCGCGATTGAAGAGTTTGCGGCAAATCCGCGGCCGGGCGAAGTTTACAATCTGGGCGGCGGGCGCGAGAACAGCATCTCGATGATGGAAGCGATCGAGCGCGTCGAGCGTTTGACGGGACGCAAGCTGGATTGGCATTACGTCGATGAAGCGCGCAAGGGCGACCATATCTGCTACATTTCCAATCTCGCGAAATTCAAACGCGATTACCCCGGCTGGAAGATTACGCGCGGCATCGATGCTATTCTGGAGGAGATGGCCGCGACCCAGCGCACGCAACGTGTTTCTTCGACCGTGAGTTAGAGAGAGCTGTGCCAAGACCCTTCGTCAGTGTTCTGATTGACACCTACAACCACGAGCGCTTCATCGAGGAAGCGATCGTAAGCGTGCTGGAGCAGGATTTTCCCGCGTCCGACAGGGAAATCATCGTGGTGGACGACGGATCGACGGACCGCACGCCGGAAATTGTGCGCAAGTTCGAGCCGCAGGTGCGATTGTTGCGCAAGGCAAATGGCGGCCAGGCCTCCGCATTCAATGCGGGTATACCGGAGTGCAAGGGCGAGATTATTTCTTTTCTGGACGGCGATGATTGGTGGGCAAGGGAAAAGCTGCGCAAAGTGGCTGCGACGCTGTCCGAGGACGCGCGCTGCGGAATCGTTGGACATGGCATCGCGAACGCGTTTGAAGATGGAAAGAGTACGCTCGATGCCGCGAGCAAACCAGAACGCGTGCGCCTGAATTCGGTTGCCGCTGCCCGCGTATTTCGTTTGCGCAAAAGTTACCTTGGCACGAGCCGAATGACGTTGCGGACACGAATTGCCCGGCAAATCTTGCCGGTCCCGGAAACGCTGACGATCGAAGCCGACGAGTATCTTTTCACACTCGCGGCCGCCCTCAGCGACGTCGTGATTTCTCCAGAGGTTCTGACCTATTACCGGCAGCATGGGGCAAATCTGTACAACGCGGCCGGAGGGAACGCCGATGGGTTGCGACGGAAGCAGTTCGTGATGGCGGCGCTGGCGGCAGCGCTGCGCAGCGAGTTACCCTCACTGGGCGTGCCCGGCGACGCGGTGGAATGCGTGTGCGAGATCATCGAAAGCGAGGCGCAGCAGATGCGCCTGATGCTCGACGGCGGGGCGCCGTGGGAGACGCTGCGCGTCGAGGGTGCAATTTACCGCATCATGCATGGTGATGCCCCGCTGTCTCATCGTGTCTTTCGCTTTGCAACAATGATTCCTTCGCTGGTATTGCCGCCGCGATGGTTTTACGCCGGCCGCCGCTGGATCGGGGAGCAGACCTGGTATAGGCGCAACAGACAAAAACTTCTGCCATCTCCGAAGGTCACGTCCGTGGCCGGACCGGAGGAATTCAAGGCGTGAGCCTACGCACGGAATATGATGCGTGGCATCAGCGTGTTTATGAAAGCGATCCTGAGCACGAAGATGCTTCGAGCCCGTGGTACGACCTGGTGCGAAAGACGATTGGTCCGGTTATGGGTCTGCAAATCCTCGAAATGGCATGTGGTCGCTGCGGGTTTGTGCGAGAACTGGCGCGTGCGGGGGCAAGCGTTGCGGGATGTGACTTTTCGTTTTCCGCGCTACGCGTGGGCAAATCCAAGCTAGCTGAAAGCGGTTCCAAGAACCTTTGCGACCGGTTGGTTCAAGGTGATGCGCAAAGATTGCCCTTCGCAGACGGTTCCTTTGACGTCGTGATTTCTTGCGAGACGATCGAGCATGTGCCCGATGCGCAGAGTGCGTTGAATGAAATGCACCGCGTCGCGCGCCCCGGCGGCCGCCTGTTTCTTACTACTCCCAACTATCTGAATTTCATGGGTCTCTATGAGATCTACGCAATATTGCGCCATCCACGCCGCAAGGACGATCAGCCATTCGATCGCCGCCAATGGTTCCCGCAGATACGACGCTGCATTCGAAGGGCGGGCTGGGTGATTCTGTATAGCGACGGCACTGTGCATCAGTTTCCGATCATACCTGGACGGAATCCTCTTGCGTTTCCTAAGCTGGAGGCCAACCGCACGCTTCGCCGGTTACTTAGTCCATTCGCGTACCACTATTTTGTGATCGCGCGAAAGCCGAGCGTAAGATAAGTGAAAATTGGGGCGTCGCGTCGGCACGCAGGCAGTGCGAGTGCGGTGTCTCCAGAGTCGTTCACACTGAGGTCCTGACGTATGGAGCCACGGCGTAACGCCGGCGATCGGCTGAAGATTCTGATGGGTTCGGGGGTACCGCGGCGGCGGGAAGGCGGGGTCGCCGCGATCATTTACAACCTAGGGCGAGAGTTGGAACGTCTGGGCCATGAAGTGACCTACATTTTTCTCGATGATTTGGTTGCGCCTGGCACGGTGTCTGCGCGGTTTATGGAGTTGGTTTTCTCTTACCGCCTTGCGCGATATATCGCTCAAAATCGCGATAGATTTTCGTTGGTAAATCTGCACGCTCCGTGTGGAATGGTGTACGGGCTTAGACGACGGTGGGGGAAACGCGAGGGATGGCCGCCGTATGTCATGACTTTGCACGGGCTGGAAGAGAGGCGCGTGCACGTGATGAGACGCGAAGCCGCCAAGGGACGCGCCTGGAATTTTGGCTGGAAGAACCGCATGTGGCATCGTTTTTACCACTTTCCGAGATTTCGCTGTGCCATACGCACCGCGGACGGCGCGCACGTGTACAGTCGTGACGTTTGGAATTGCCTGGTGCTGAACTATGACCTGGATAGCGAGCGCGTTCGGTACATTGCTAACGGAGTAGAGCCGCGTTTCTTTGCCAGCAGACAATACGGCGTGAATGGCAAACTACGCCTGCTGTACGCAGGAACGTGGCTGGACCAGCGCGGAATTTTCTATATTCGAGATGCTCTGCGCAGCCTAAAGGCGAGAAAGCTTGCATTCACAATGACTTTTGCGGGACCGGGCGCTCCCACGGACGAGATTTTGCGCTTTTTCGGGGACGAACTTGCGCCGCAGGTGATTGTGCGTGACGTCATTCCCACCGAATGCATGCAGCGACTTTACGCGGAGCACGACATTTTTATTTTCCCATCGTTAATGGAGGGCTTGCCGTCTGTCTTGTTGGAAGCAATGGCCGGTGGCATGCCGGTGATCACGACGGAAACTTGCGGGATGCCGGATGTGGTTGAAGACGGTTTCAACGGACTGCTCATTCCGCCAGCCGACGCCAGGGCGTTAGAGGAGGCGATCCTCCGACTCGCCAATTCGGAAGAGTTGCGCAGGAAGCTGGGGAATGCCGCGCGCGACACCACGGAGCGGCTCACGTGGGAGAACGCGGCTCTGCGGCTGGAAGCGCTTTATCTCGTGGTTCTGAGTGCAGAGAGAAGAACGACGTGAAAGCTTTTCAGGGCCTATTCCTGCTTTGCAGTTTGATTGCGGCCATTGGAGTGGCATATGTGAGCAGCCTTTCGCCCGGCCACTCCTTCGCAACTGATGATTTCGCGGCCTACGTGATGCACGCGAGCAACCTGGCGGAGGGCCATCCCTACACGGCTATCCACTACATTGCCAATCCGCAAGTCCCGTGGCTGGCTCCTTCCAATGGATATCCGCCGGTGTTTCCCATGATGCTGGCACCAGTCTACAAAATAACGGGACTGAACCTTCGAGCGTTCAAGATTTTGACGGTCGCTTGCTTTGTGGTGTTCTTGTGCGTTCTAGCCGTGTATTTGCGCCAGGAACTGAGTGTTGCCTTAATTGCCTGCGTGCTTCTGCTCATCGCTTGCAATCCACTTTTTTGGGACTACAGACAATACGTTTTGTCGGAATTTCCCTATCTCATGTTTTCGTTCGGCGCGCTTTTGGCGATGCAAGGCACGTATGCGAAACTTGGGCCGAACGATCTGAAATTGAAGCCTGCGGTTCTGCTTTCCGTTCTTCTTTATAGTGCTTATGGCGTGCGGACGATTGGGATAGCACTTCTGGCAGCGCTGGTTTTGGCCGATATAGCCAAGTTTCGACGGCCAAGCCGTTTTCTTGTCGTAACCGTGGCCCTGACGCTGGTGTTGATTCTTGCGCAGAGCATCCTTATCACTTCTCCCAGCGGGTACCTCAGCGCGTTCCATTTTTCTCCACGTATGATGCTGACAAACGCCCTTTACTACAGCAAGACGCTTTCCTATGTATGGCAAAACGGAATCAGCAGGAAGGTTCAGATCCTTTTCGCTCTGTTGTTCACGTTATTGGCAACGGTCCGCTTTGTCGCGAGGTTGAGCAGGGAGAAATCGGCGCGAGAATTTTATTTACTCGCGTATATGGCCATACTGATAGCTTGGAGCGCGGAGATTGGCTTGCGCGGATTGCTCCCAGTCCTGCCCTTGTACTTCGTGTATGGCCTGGAAGGGTTGCACCGCGCCGGCGTGTGGGCTGGACCGTCACTCCGGCCAGCAGTCCTCTCCTCCGCAATGGTTCTCGCCGCACTCACGTACGCGGGAGAGTTTAGGAAAGAATCGACCCTACCACCGGAACCTGACGTAATGGATCGCCAAGCGCAAGAGTTGTTTTCTTTTTTGCGGAGCGAAACGGAGCAATCAGAAGTCGCGATTTTTGCGAAGCCACGCACGCTAGCTCTGTTTACGGGACGTGATACCACCCTTCCTTTCGGCGAGCCTGTTGATGGCTCCGCCGGCTTCATGAGAAAAGTGAACGCAACCATTGTGGTCCAAAGCGCCTGGAGTCCGCCGTCTTGGGAGCTTTTTTTGCAAGCCAATCGAGATGCGACTAAACTTTTTGCAAATTCCGAATATCAAGTGTTCCGAATCAATTGGCAAGGAACTGCCATGCGCTCATCGCGCTAAAACAGGATAGAAAGCAGCATGCTTACCCTCGGCATTAATTATTCGCAGATGCATGATTCTTCAGCGTGCATTGTGCGGGATGGGGAACTGCTCTTCGCGGTAGCGGAGGAGCGGATCAGCCGGCAGAAGCACGACTCGCGCTTCCCGCAACTTGCTATTCAGGCTTGCCTGGAGTTCGCGCGGGTGCGCGCTGAGCAGTTGGATGAAGTCTGTTTCGGCTGGCAGACGGCGGGACCGGTCTATCGCCATGACCTGAAACTTTACGCGCTGGGGAAATGGCCCATCACCTATCTAAATGTACTGAATTCCACGCGGCATTTTGCCAGCATGTGGCATCAAGAATCCGGCGCGAGGCGATTCGCGCAGCAATTCGGCGCGACCATGGCTCGCATGCGATTTGTGGATCACCATCTGGCTCACGCTATCAGCGCTTACGCTTTCTCTGGACTCGAGGAGGCCGCTGTTGTGGTGATGGATGGGCGGGGCGCATGGGAAGCCACGTCGATCTGGCACGGCCGCGATGGGCGTTTGGAACATGTCTTGACCATTCCGTTTCCCGATTCGGTCGGCTTTTTCTACAGCGAGTTCACTGCCTACTTGGGATTTCAGCGCAACAGCGACGAGTGGAAGGTGATGGGGCTGGCGCCGTATGGCGAGCCCGGCACGAAGCTGGACACGTTCATTGATCCGCAAGCAGAACCGTATCGTGTGCACGCACGGCGGCTTTTCGGCAACGGCAATGGATCGTTTTCCAGTTTGACTCCGCTATTGGGTCCCGCGCGCGCGCCGGAAAGCGAGATCGACGCACGACACAAGAACATCGCGTATGCCGTGCAGGACGCCTGCGAGTTGGCCATGATGAGCGTGGTGCGCATGGCGGCGGAGAAAACGCGCAGCCGGAATCTTTGCCTGGCTGGCGGCGTGGCGCTGAACTCGAAAGGGAATGGGAAGATCGCGGCGTCGGGCCTTGTCGATAAGATTTTCGTGCAACCGGCGGCATCGGATGACGGAGTGGCGCTTGGCGCGGCGCTTGCGCCTTATTTGGAGAATGGCGGCCGCCTGCCGAATCATGCGATGCGCCATGCGTATCTCGGTCCTGCGTTCGACGATTCCGCGATCGAGAATGCGCTGCGCACCTATAAACTGTCGTACACGCGCCTGAACGATCCGGCGGCCACCGCGGCGGAGTTGCTTTCCCAAGGGAAAATTTTGGGCTGGTTCCAGGGACGCATGGAATTTGGCCCGCGCGCGCTGGGAAGCCGCTCGATTCTTGCGGACCCGCGCGATCCAGAAATGAATGCGAAGGTGAACAACGCGGTGAAGTTTCGCGAATGGTGGCGTCCCTTTGCGCCC
>Ga0209648_10002503_pt1 | contig 15259 bp, 13 predicted proteins | sample GraSoi2013_115cm_FD_185830 | JGI IMG/M metagenome (GOLD analysis project Ga0209648, IMG submission 185830) | Grasslands soil microbial communities from the Angelo Coastal Reserve, California, USA - Sample 9_17_2013_115cm (SPAdes) (version 2) | ecosystem: Environmental > Terrestrial > Soil >...
ACCAGCGGCAGTTCAGCGGGCGCATCACTGAAGCCGGTGGCACCTGCTTCTCCTCTTCGCCCCATTCGACTGGAGCGGCCCACCCCGGAATCGCTAACCGCAGCCGTCCGCCCTGAACCGCGCGAATCGGCTCCCGAGCTTGCAGCCGGATCTTCTCTTGCTCCCGTGCGCGGACGCGCGGGCGATCCGGGGCTATCCTCTCGAATTGCGCTCCTCGAATCGCAACTGCGCCGGCTGCTCGCCTCTCCTCTATTCCGTGTTGACGAATCGGACCAGGCGCCGGCAGGGCCGGGCGTGTTTCTTCTCTCCGATTCCGAGCAGACGACCTACTACTACATCGAAGAATGTCAGACCTTGCGCATCGGAGTGGCCAATCTGCTGCGCTCCGAGCGGGGCGGAACCAGCCGCCGTGGCAGCGAGGAATCTTTGCGCGCGCGTTTTGCCGAGCACCTCGAAATCAGCGAACCGAAAGTTGCCAAGTATTTGAAGGATTATTGCGCGGTCCGCTGGCTGCAATTGGATGAAGGCGCTCCGCGCTTGGCGCATTTCGCCATTGCCGTGCTGCGGCCTGTCCTGAACGACTAGCGGCTTGCCCAATCGTAAAAAATGCAGTTCTAGCACTCGTAACGGTAACCCCCTCTAAGACCCTTCCAGTTTGGTCGAAAAATTGCCGACTAACTGCAAAAAAGTACCATTCACCCCCCCATTTCCGCCACTCAGCGGAACCGGCTGGACGGGGGGAGAGTTTCGAGGGAAGCTATAGTCCCATAAAGACTTACGCGGAACGTTGTGACTGTGGTAGGTTGTAAGGGCCCCAGGGGGATATGTGGGGCCGGCTCGCGTTCGACAATTCTATTCCAATTTTGAAAGTGAGGTTATCGAGTGATGTCTCGAACGATTGGCACGAATATACTGAGGGCGTTCGACGCTGCCGTGTGCAAAGCGGCCGGGGTGACATTCGACACGATTCAGTTCTTCAATAGACGCAATCCCAATCCCTCGTTTACGCCGAAGTGGTCGGATAAGCCGCTGCTGAAGTCCTGGGAAAAAACCAAGCCGACACTTGGCTGGCCGCGCAAGACCGACTCCCTTTGTCCGGACTGCGTTAAGGAAGCGCGCCAGGCGATTTTCGACGGCAAAAAGGATTGGCGCGACCTGATGAGCGAGAAGGTCGGCGAGATCAAGGCGGAGATTATTGAACGCAACGGCGAGATCTGGATGGTGAAGGATTGCCCGATACACGGTCACTACGAGGATCTCATGGCCGTGGACTCCCGCTTCCTCTCCTGGATCGAGAAGAATTTCCCGGGCCGCGACATTCCCGCCCACAACGACGAGGACCTGCACAAGCACGGCTCGAGCACGGTCCGTTACGGCCGTGGCTCGGTTCTGACCGTGGACCTCACCAACCGCTGCAACATGATGTGCGACCCCTGCTTCATGGACGCTAACCAGGTCGGCTACGTCCACGAGCTTTCCTGGGACGAGATCCAGGAAATCCTGGACAATGCCCTCAAGATCAAGCCCCGGCGCCAGATGTCCGTGCAGTTTTCCGGCGGCGAGCCGACAATGCACCCGTACTTCCTGGATGCCGTTCGCTACGCGCGGAAGTGCGGCTACAACAGCGTGCAGGCCGCCACCAATGGTATCGAGTTCGCCAAGAGTAAGGACTTCGGCCGGAAAGCCTTCGAAGCAGGAATGCGTTACGCCTATTTGCAGTTCGACGGCATCGGCAACGACGCCAACAGCCACCGCCAGGTCGGCAACCTGTTTGACGTGAAGCTCCGCGCCATCGAAAACATGCACGAGGCGGGCATCGAGATTGTGCTGGTCGTCACCATCGTCAACAACGTGAACAACGACCAGGTGGGCGCGGTTGTGAAGTTTGCGATGGAAAACCCCAAGAAAATCGCGTTCGTCTCCTTCCAGCCGGTTTCCTTCACCGGCCGCGACGAAGACATCACGCCGGAGCGCCGCCTGCGCCAGCGTTACACGCTTTCCCACCTGGCGCGCGACGTCAGCCATCAGGTCGGCAAGGTTGAGCCAACCCGCGATTGGTTCCCGATTTCCTTTGTCAGCACCTTTGCCGGCTTCTCGGACCTGGTGCACGGCCCTGATTCGCAGTGGGGCGCGCTCTCCTGCGGCTGCCACCCCAACTGCGGCGTCGGCACAGCGCTGATGATCAACAAGGAGACCAAGGAGTGGGCGCCCGTGCCGCGCTTCCTGGATGCCCCGCAGCTCGTCAAGGACGTCACCGCTATTACCGATGCGGCTCGCGGCAAGACCTTCTCCAACTTCATGATGGGTCTCGCTCTCTTGAAGAACTACAAACCGTTCCGGGGACCCAAGGGTCTTACCCTGTATGATCTCTTCAAGAAATTCGACAAGACTTGGGCGCTCACCAAGGATTCGCACAAGAAATACGGCCGGACCAGCCCTGACCGCTCGCTCGAAGACGCCATGAAGCGCCGTCAATCAGACCCCTGGAATTTCCTGTTCATTGCGGGCATGTGGTTCCAGGATCTGTTCAATTACGATTTCCGCCGCACCGAAATGTGCATCATCCCGTACGCCACGCAGCAGGGCGAAATCTCCTTCTGCGCCTACAATACGGGCATCGGCTGGCGGAAGATCATCGAGAACATGTACAAAAACGCGACCGTCGCGCAGTGGTATAAGACGCACGGCAAGCACGAGATCTACGCCAAGGGGAAGAGCGTCAATCTCAATAGCTATGAGCATTCCCTGGTGATTGACGAGAAGGATGCTGGAGGAACAGGCTAAGGTCCGGGCAATTTACGAAGAGCTCGTGCTGAAGAAATCTCAGCCTTCAGTCGTGCAGATCGGGACTATCGCCGATATCAAGAAAGCGGTTCCCGCAGGCGCAGCTCCGGCCAACGCCAACGGGAACGGCCATTCCAACGGCAACGGCGCCGAGAAGACGGAAACTGCCGAGGCCGCAACCGTCGCTGGCGACTAAGCAAGCCCACTTCCGCAGGCAATCTCCAACTGCCCCCGGCCAGGCCGGGGGCAGTTTTGTTCTTGCCCCTATGGTCTGTAAGATACTGTAAAAATTACACTTGTGGTCGCAATGGAGACTCCCGGTGGAATCGATTCTCCTCGTCACCTAAAATAATTGCATTGCAAGTCAATCTCTACTAAAATGTGGGGATTATGTTTGGGCTTTGCCAGAAGATGAGCCAGTGCTGTTGCCATTGTTGTCGGCGAGTCTGTCCTGGCGGAGAGGAGCTGAGAATCGTGTAAGTCATTACTCAGCCCCTCATAAGAAAGGGTCAAACCCACCGCCAAAGAAGAATCTGGCCGGTGGGTTTTTGGTTTTATGACGCAACCAAATCAGGAGACAAAAGCACAACGCGTTGAGCGCCTGAAGCGGGAGAAAAACCCCTGGGAATCGCTCGCAGAGATTCGCGAGTTCGCGCGGCAAGGTCACAGCTCGATTCCGCCGGAATGGCTCAGCACGTACTTCCGCTGGTGGGGAGTGTACACGCAGGGTGATGGCTTAGGCGCGGTCGGCGGAACCGGCGGCGAAGGCAAGTCCACTCCCTACTTCATGGTGCGCATCCGGCTCACCAACGGCTTGCTGCGCTCGCACCAACTGCGCACGATTGCGGACTTCACACAGCGGCATGCACGCGGCGTCGCCGACTTGACCGTGCGGCAGAACGTTCAGTTGCACTGGGTGACGATTGAAACCCTGCCGGAAATTCTGGAGGAGGTCTGGCGCGTTGGCCTGACCACGCAGGGTTCCTGCGGCGACGATACGCGCAACATCACCGGATGCCCGCTGGCCGGCGTGGATGCGGAAGAGATATGCGACGCCTCGCCGCTGGCGCTCGAAGCCAGCCGCATGCTGGTTGATAACGCCGAATTTTACAACCTGCCGCGCAAGTTCAAGATTTCCATCACGGGTTGCCGCGTCCGGTGCTCCTATCCTGAGATCAACGACATCGGCTTGACGGCAACGGTCCGCATGCGCGGCGGTCAGAGTGAGGTCGGCTTCTCTTTGCGTGTGGGTGGCGGGCTATCCACCGAGCCGCATCTCGCGGTCCGCTTGAACGTGTTCGTCCCCTGGAGCCAAGTACTGCCTGTTACGCGCGCGATTGCGGAAATCTTTCGTGACGCCGATTGCTTGCGCCAAAGCCGCGAGCGTGCCCGGATGAAGTTTCTCTTCTTGAAGCACAGCTGGACGGCCGAAAGTTTTCAGGAGGAACTCGAGCGAAAGCTTGGGTACACCCTTGACCCTGCCGAGCCGGAAGAACAACCCCGCGATGTATATCGCGATCATGTGGGAATCCATGCACAGAAGCAAACGGGCTACTGCTACGCCGGCGCGGCGGTTTTGCGCGGGCGTCTGACCGCAGAACAAATGAAAACGGCCGCCGATCTGGCCGACCGGTTTGCGGACGGTGAACTCCGCACGACCAACATGCAGAATCTGCTCATCATCAATGTCCCCGAAAAGAATGCCGAACCTTTGGGAAGAGAATTGGACGCCGCCGGTTTGCGCGTCGGCGCATCGTCCTTCTGGAGAGGGGCGATCGCCTGCACCGGAACGGAGTTCTGCAAACTGGCGATTACGGAAACGAAGGGTTTTGCACGCTGGCTCGTCGAGGAGCTCGAAGAGCGTCTCCCGGAATTCAGCCAGGATTTGAAGCTGCATGTCACCGGCTGCCCGAATAGCTGCGGTCAGCACTGGATTGCCGACATCGGTATCGAAGGCAAGAAAATAAAGGTAAATGGAGAGTTCGTGGACGCCTACTATTTCTGTGTCGGCGGTGCAGTGGGCCAATTTGCTTCGATTGCACGCCCCATTGGCTATCGTTGCCCTGCCAGCGAGGTTCCGGCAGCCATCGAGCGGTTGCTCCGCCAGTTCCAGGCCGACCGCAGGACTGACGAAAACCTTCGGCAATTCTTCCTGCGTCATAGCGACTCCGAAATCCGCAACCTTCTCGCCGGTAAGACAATGGAAGCTGTCACGCGCGACGTGGCTTCGGGACCGCCGCCGCACAGCGTAGAGGTCTTGTAATGTTGGCGGATTCCAAATCAGTTAAAGCTCGCCGCGCGAGAAACATGAACCGCGCGACGACCGGGCACAAACGAGCGAAACCAACGCTGCTCTTTCCCCTGTTTCTGAAACTCGACACCCGAACTTGCCTGGTCGTCGGTGCAGGCGCTGTGGGCCAGTCGAAAATTGAAAGCCTTCTGCTTGCTGGTGCCACAGTCCAGGTCGTCGCGCCGCAGGCCACATCTCGTGTGAGAACGCTGGCGCGCAGAGGGAAACTCCAGTGGAAACGTCGCGCGTTCGAGCCCCGCGACCTGAAGGGCGTGTTTCTCGTCGTGGCGGCGACGGCTTCTCCTGAGGTTCACGAGCAGGTTTACCGGGAAGCGCGGCGGCGCGGTGCCTTGTGCAACGTCGTAGATGATCCTGCGCACTGCGACTTCTATTACCCAGCAGTGGTGCGACGCGGCCCGCTGCAGATTGCCATTTCCACAAGCGGTCATAGCCCGTCGCTCGCGCAGTTTCTCCGGGAGCAATTGGAAACTCAGTTTGGGCCGGAGTATGCCGCGTGGGTCGAGCGGCTGGGTGCTGCACGAAGGAAGCTCTTCTCGCGCGCTATGGATCCGGAACGCAGGGAGCGCCTGCTCCGCCGGATTGCGCAGCTCGGTCCGGGAAAGAGAATCGCATGAGCGGCAAAGTCTACCTGGTGGGCGCCGGGCCCGGCGATCCCGACCTTCTAACCGTGAAGGCGCTGCGTGTCCTTCGAAGCGCTGATGTAGTGTTGCACGACGACCTGGTTACGCCAGAGGTTCTTGCGCTTGCGCCGCGATCAGCCGAAATCTTGAACGTCGGGAAACGGTGCGGGCGCAAGTCGCTGACTCAGGACGATATCAACGGGCGAATGATTCTGGCTGTGAGTGACGGAAAGACAGTCGCCCGGTTGAAAGGCGGCGACCCTCTCATCTTCGGCCGCGCCGGCGAAGAGATCGAAGCTCTGCGAGCGTCGGGGATTCCCTTCGAGGTGATTCCTGGCGTCACCGCGGCTCTGGCTGCGGCCGCTTCAGCTCGCATCTCGTTAACCGACCGCCGGCTGGCATCGCGGCTCCTGTTTCTCGCCGGTCACCGCAGCCCCGATGGAAGAGCCTCCACGGTGCGCGAAGCCTGGACGCGCGATACGACGATTGTGATGTACATGCCCGGGGAACGAGTCTCGGAATTTGCACGCGAGTTACACAAGGCAGGGATGCCTTCGAAAACGCCGTGCCTCGCGGTTTCAGAAGCCTCGACGCCCCGGGAACAAATCCATCGCGCAACTCTCGAAGAACTCGAGCAGGCTGGAGGCTGGCCCTCACCCACGCTGCTCATCGTCGGCGACGTGGCGGCGACAGCACACGCGGGCTCTCCTGAGCAGACCGAGCGCAAGTCTGTCTTGGAACTCGCCGAAGCTTGGCTCGCGTGACATAGCCTCCTGCGCTGCGGTAGCATAAGCTCGGCAGTTTCGTGACCGCAGGAGAGTGGCCAGAATGCCGATCTACGAGTATGTTTGTGATGATTGCGGGACGCGCTATGAGCGCCTGATCATGAACAAGGCGCAAGAGATTGCCTGCCCGAAATGCGAGAGCAAGAAGCACACGCTGCAACTTTCGGTGTTTAGCGCCGCCGGCAGCTCGTCCAAAGTCAACGGCCAACCCGCCGCTTCCGGCGGCTGCGCTTGTACGCCGCGTGGTTGCGGTTGTCACTAATCCCCGTCACTTTTCTTTTGCCAACTTTGTGCGTCGAAGTTCATCATATTGCCAAGGAGTCTCCCATGCCGCCGCACAAAGCACTCTTCACCGCAGAGACTTTGCGATTCTTTCGCGAACTCGGACGCAACAACCGCAAGGAGTGGATGGACGAGAACCGCGGCCGCTATCAGGAGCATATCGTCCAACCGTTCCGCGCGCTGCTCGAGGAGCTTACGCCCGCCGTGCACAAACTAGACGCAGGCTTCGACGTCAGTGGCCGCACCGGCACGAATTTCTCGCGGATCAACCGCGACATTCGCTTTGCCAAAGATAAGTCCCCGTATCGCACGCAGATGTACTTGATGTTCCCCGGGCCGGGAGGCAAGGGCTGGCAGGGCGGCCAGCTCTATGTCGGAATCTCCACGGATATGGTCACCGCAGGCTTTCGCATCTATTCCGATTACAAAAGCAAGACTTCGTCGCTCGCGCAGGTTGCACGGCCGCGCGTGCTTGCAAACCCGCGGTGGATTTCGAAACAGAAGCACCGCCTCGCGAAGAAGTATGAAAGTTACTGGTATTCCAGCGAGAAGCGCGAATGGACCAAGCACCCCGGCTGGCCCGCCACCCCGGAGGAATGGAAGAAGCTGCTCGGCTGGATCGTCCGTCGGAAAATGAAACCCTCTGCGGCGACGAGCGCAGACTTTCCCAAGGATATCGCGAAGACTCTTCGCGACCTATTCCCGCTCTATGAATTTACTTCCCTTCGAAGCTGACAAGATACAGCGTGCTCTTCGGTTTGTCGGCTGACGTTCGCGCATCGATCGAATGGAATTTCGCGCCTGCCGTTGCCTGCCATGCTGCCACGATGAACGCCCTTGCACTCCGTCCCGACAGAGCATAGAATCCACGCAATCGCATCGTGGAAATTAGCGGGCCCAAATTCTAAGCGAGGAGGAACCATGCGACGTGCATTCTGGCTTCTGTTGGTTTTGTGTTTGGCTGCAGCGGTTGCCGTGGCCCAATACGGGTCTTCGGCGCAGGATAAATCAGCGCCCGGCGCAAAACCTGATTTTGACATGACCGCCAGCTACATCGAGGCGTGCAGTTGCGACATGTTTTGCCCCTGCTATTACAACACTCACTCGACCCTTCACGACGGCAAACAGTTCTGCAAAGCGAATCTTGTTTTGAAGGTGGACAAGGGCTATTACAAAGAGACCAAACTCGATGGCGCCAAGGTTTGGATTGCCACCGACCTGGGCAGTGATTGGAAGACCGGGAAAGACTCCTGGTTGGTGGTGAACTTCGATCCCAGCGTCAGCAAAGCGCAGCAAGCCGCCCTCGCCGACATCCTTGGCCAGCTCTATCCGATCCCCTGGCAGAAAAAGGCCGTTGACACCGCCGCGTTCACCTGGAACGTGGACACCAAGACCGGCGTCGCCGAAGCCAAGATGAGCAACGGCAAGGGCGAAGTCATTCTAGAACAGGTGCGCGGCAACGAACCCAATCACGAAGTCGTCGTCCACAATCTCCATTACTGGGGAGCGCAGTCCAACACCGGCTTTCGTATGTGGAAAACAAAGCATGAATACTACGAGGGCCACGACGAAAAGACCGACTTCAGCGGGACGAACGGCTTCCTGATTACCATTCACTTCACCGGCAAGGCCAAGGCTGCCTCAGCCGACTAGATTAATCTGGAGGAAAATATGGTGCGACGATCCTTTCTCTCGCAGCTCGCCGGTTTGCCCTTTCTCGGATTGGGCACGGCCCATGCGCCAGCGGCGTCTAAAACGTTGAAGATCATGATGAAAAGCGCGTGGGGATCGAATGACCCAACCAGGGCGTCATTTCCCTTCGTGCATGGACTAGCGCTTGCCGAGGCGGGGCAGGAGGTGCAGATTTTCCTCGTGGGGGAAGCTACGAATCTGATGCGCAAGGCGACGATCAATGCGATCATGCCGGTGGGCTGGCCGCCGCTGAGCGAGACGCTCGAGAAAGTTGTGGCAAGGCACATTCCCATCTTTTCTTGAGGGGCCTGCTCCCGGGCGCGTGGCGTCACGGAAACGGACCTGAATCAATGTGGAGCGAAATTCGGCAGCCCCGCGATCTTTGTCTCTCTCGTGGAATGGGCGGACCGGATCATCACCGAATAATGCGCGGCGAATGTTCTTGAGGGGGGCGGGTGCGCTCCAAGGAAACCTCGGACGGGGTTTCGGCACCCACTTTGTGCATGTTCCCTACTCCTCTTCGTCATCAGCCTTTTTTACACGTGTGGCCTTCATCGCGATGCGGAAATCCCGCGAACGCACGCCTGCGAGAATCGCCTGCCGAGTGTCCGCCGGCAGGGCCTCCGGAGGATAAACTCCTGCTAGGTCTTTAGGAAAGTGCTTGATAAATGCGGCGGCGATATGAGCCGTGGCAAAGGCGATCGGCGAAGTGAACAGCCCTCGCTGGCGGATCTGGTACAGCGAAGGAAAGGCGCAGTCCCAGCGGATCAGCATCGGCCGTTCCTTCTTTGTGCCGCGCACCAGCACCGCCGCAGCAAACCGCGCATTTTGCAGGATTCCCCGCCGAATCAGCTTGGCCACCATCCGCGGCGTCGGCGTTTTGGGAAAACGCTGCGCCACGATGCCTCGCGAACGGCTCAGCTTCCCTTGCTTGTGCCAGCGCCTCAGCCGGTCAATTTCGTTCCCGCCGATTTTCACGTCCAGGTCGCGCATCGGCACGAAGTGCGGCAGCGTTCCTACCTCGTCCTGCGCCGCCAGCACTACGCGCGTTTTCCCCACCGGCCCGGGAAAACGAAACCATTCCGCCTCGCTGAATCGCTTCGCCAAACGGAACTTGCCTCCCCGATACATCCGCGGATGCGAAACCGCTTCGTCAAAAGAACCCTCCGCCGACCATTGCGACACCGGGTCTTGGCTCTCGGTGCTTTCGTAGAGCCGAATGTGGACCCTTTCCACTTTATCCAGCAGGTCCGCCCCGCGCTTGACCAGCAGGTTGGTCAATCCCGGAGCAACGCCCGCATTGATGACTCCTGTCCGGTTCTTTTTCTCAAACCGTTTTGCATAGCGCAGTTGTTCCGCCTTGAAAGGATTCCTCGTCAGATGGGAGCTGAGATCCAGATAGTGCGCCCGCAGGCGCAATGCGGCTCGCATTACGATTTCGTTAAAGACCGATGCCGAGGCGTTGACGATCAAATGGCAGCCCCGGGCTGCGCGAAGAATCCCCCACAGGTTCCGTGCATTCACTTCGCGGATGGGTATCGTGCTTCTCTTTCCAAGGAAGCGGCGGGCGCGCCCCGGGTCGCGGTCGCCGCACCAGACCGTGTGCCCCTGCCTCTCAAGTAGCTGCGCCAGCAATGAGCCGGTGGCTCCGGCTCCCAGAACGAAGATCCGCATCGGCCCGCAACTCTACCATAACCGTTTTTGACCCTGTGGGCTTACTTGCGACGAGGGTTTCGGGGGGCAGGCGCCCCTCGTAGGAGTCCTTCAGTGCTGAGGTCTTCGTCCAAATCCGGCCAGTGGATGCCATATCCCCCACCGGCAACGCGCCAGTTCTTGCGCGCCTTGTTGCTGGCGTTGAGGAGTTTGGGATACCACGCCAATGGGACAGTGATGGTCCTGCCATCCATCAAGGAAACGCATAGCGCATCGGCGGTAAACTCTACGCCCGCAACGCGTTCATCCGCCGCCAGCGCCAAAATACCCATCCAACGCCTCCAAGAGGTCTCTTTGGTGTTCTTCTAATAGTGATTGTAGCTTACCCAACTCCATTGCGCTAAATCCAAAATTGCGCGCCAGTCCAACCGGCTGCAACCAGAATTTAGCAGACTTGGTTTCTCGTTCGACATGCACATGCGGCGGTTCGTTGGGTTCATGGCTATAGAAATAGAAACGGTACGGGCCCGTTCTGAGAACGGTCGGCACGTTGCCATTCTACTGGATTTCTCCGCTAGACGGCGATCGGTGGACCTGCCCGCATCCCCTTGCGTCTGCGGCAAAGCGGTGTACAATGGCGCTGTAGTCTCCGACCCCCGGCACCTTACGGAGAGACATCCAATGGGCCTGGGGCGATTCTTCCGGCGAGGCGTCTGCTGTTCGCGCCGCAGGAAGATGAGGGTTTAGGCGGAAACGCTTGGGCCTCCCGCGTTTGGAAAGGAGATCGCACTTGCCGCCAGAAAAGGGGCTGCGGCAGTGCAAGCGCCCAACTCCAAACGCAGAGTTGGGCTTTGGTTTTTGAGGCTGAATCACATGGCTGTGTGCACGCAGGCATCTAGCTAAGCGCGAATCATGAACCTGCACGACAAGTTCGATCGTCCCATCACCGACCTGCGGATTTCGGTCACCGACCGCTGCAACTTCCGCTGCGTTTACTGCCGCTCGGCCGACCCCGAAAAGTACCGCCCTGAGGATGAACTCCTGAGCTGGGCGGAACTCGAGCGCCTGGGGCAAATCTTCCTGGGTCTTGGCATTCGCAAGGTACGCGTGACCGGTGGCGAGCCTTTGGTCCGCAATGGCGTCGAAGATTTCATCGCGCATTTGCATGAAATGGGCGTCGAAGACCTTTCCATGACCACGAATGGCCATCTCCTGGCCGCGCGCTGCGACCGTTTGGTGAAGGCTGGTCTACGCCGCATCAACATCAGCCTGGATTCGCTCGACTCCGTCAAATTCGAGCGCATTACGCGCACCCGTTCTTTCCTCAACGTTATGGAAGGGATTGATGCCGTTCAGAATTCGCCCTTGCGTCCGGCGAAAGTGAATGCAGTTCTGGTCCGCGGCCTAAATGATGACGAGGTCGAGGCTTTCGCGGCCTTTGCCCGGGACCGCGGCATCATCATGCGCTTTATCGAGTTCATGCCGCTCGATGCCGACCGCCACTGGACGCGCGGCCTGGTGGTCTCCGCTGCGGAAATCAAGCGCCGCATTGACGCGCAATGGCCGCTCGTGCAGATCCCCCACGAACGCAGCGAGACCGCTCGCAAGTACCGCTTTGCCGATGGCGCCCCCGGCGAAATCGGGCTGATTGCGCCGGTTAGCGAACCTTTCTGCGGCTTCTGCTCGCGCATCCGCCTTACCGCCGATGGAAAGCTCCGCACCTGCCTGTTCAGCAAGGAGGACCACGATTTGAAGTTCCTTCTGCGCGGAGGAGCCTGCAACGAAGAGGTCGCCAAATTCATCCAATCTGTAGTGATGGAAAAGGAGGCCGGGCATCGCATCAACGAGCCGGACTTCGTGCCGCCTTCGCGGACTATGGTTTATATCGGCGGCTGAGCCGTCACAGTGGAAATCAGCCCATGGAAGAGGGACAATAGAAGGGGAAGCGTCATTGGCTTCATAAGTGTCCTATGGAGACCTTAGTCGCCATCTCTAAACTCCCCACGCTGGCCGGCTCGGCCCAGCCCGCGACGATTCGTGCCCCGGAAATCGAACCGGGCGTCGGATGTGATTTCGACAGCTACCTGCTCACGCCGGACAATACTCTCGATGACCGCATCTCCTCCGCTAAGGCCAGTCTGGGCCGCGATGTGGTGATCCTCGGCCATCATTACCAGCGCGACGAAGTCATCAAATTCGCCGATTTCCGCGGCGATTCCTTCAAACTTTCCCAGCAAGCCGCGGCCGCGGACGCCCGCTACATCGTCTTTTGCGGCGTCCACTTCATGGCCGAAAGCGCCGATATCCTTCGTCGGCCCCATCAACAGGTAATCCTGCCCGATCTGAATGCCGGTTGCTCGATGGCCGATATGGCCGACATCGGCCAGGTCGAAACCTGCTGGAATGAGCTCAGTGAACTCGGTGATTTGAAGGTCGTGCCCATCACCTATATGAACTCCACCGCGGCCATCAAAGCCCTTACCGGCGAGCACGGCGGCGCGGTTTGCACCAGCTCGAATGCCGCCGCCGTCATGCGCTGGGCCTTTGAGCGGGGCGAGCGCGTGCTCTTTCTGCCTGACGAGCACCTCGGCCGCAACACCGCCTTCCGCATGGGCATTCCTCTCGACAAAATGGCGGTGTGGGATCCTTACGAAATCCTTGGCGGCAATTCCGAAGCGGCCATCCGCAGCTCCCGCGTCATCTTGTGGAAAGGCTACTGCTCCGTGCACCAGCGATTCACGCCCGAACATGTCGCTCGCGTCCGCCGGGAACATCCCGGCATCCGCGTGGTTGCTCATCCGGAGTGCCGCTTCGAAGTCGCGCAAGCGGCCGACTTCATCGGCTCGACCGAGCAAATCAAAAAAATCGTGAGCGAAGCCGAGCCCGGCTCGCAGTGGGCCGTAGGCACGGAGATTCACATGGTCAATCGCCTCGCCAAACAGTGCACAGACCGCAGGGTGATGTCGCTTGATCCGAGCGTCTGCGTGTGTACGACAATGTTTCGCATCTCGCCCCAGCACCTGCTCTGGGCGCTCGAGAATCTCGTCGCCGAGCGCGTGGTGAATCCCATTACCGTGGACGAGCACACCAGGCAATGGGCGCGCGTCGCGCTCGAACGCATGTTGAGCCTGCGCGGAGCATAGGTCCCGGGATTTCCCTTCATGAGTGAAGACGAACGCGACGACCAACGAGAGTCCGACCCGGAGCCTAGGATATTCACCCTTCCCGAGGCCGAGCGGACCCGCAAAGAGGTCGAGCCGGTCCTGATCGAGGCCATCGAATTCCGTCGGAAAATGGAGCCCCTGGCGCGTGATTTCGCGGCGCTGTCATCGCGCATCATGTTGATGGGTGGCATCCAGGTGCCCCACGAAAAGCTCGCTCAGCAGCGCTTGACGCATGACCGTCTGGCCGAATCGCTGCGCGCCGCTCTCGAGCAAATCCAATCCACCGGTTGCCTGGTCAAGGATCTCGATTCCGGCCTTTTGGATTTCCCCGCCATCGTGGACAACAAAGAGGTATATCTGTGCTGGCGCCTCGGCGAAGACCGCATCCGCTTTTATCATGGCCAGCGCGAAGGTTTTGCCGGACGCAAGCCCCTCGACCCGCGCAACACCGGCCCGGCGGATCCGATCCAGTAGCACAATGCCCCGGTTGCCACGGCCGCGATCTTGTATCCAATCCGCGCCCCCTCGGGGAAGGTTTCACCATGACCAGTCATCCTGATAACCGTCTGAAAGATTCGGCCAGCCCGTATCTGCGCTCCGCCGCGCATCAGCCCATCGGCTGGTTTGAATGGGGTGAGGAAGCCTTCGCCCGCGCCCGCGCCGAGGATAAACCTATCCTTCTCGACATCGGCGCGGTGTGGTGCCACTGGTGTCACGTTATTGACCGCGAAAGTTACGAGAATCCCGAAATCGCAGAACTCGTTAATCGCCTCTATATCCCCGTGAAAGTGGACCGGGACGAACGCCCCGATGTGGACGCGCGCTACCAGGCGGCCATCAGCGCCATCTCGCGCCAGGGCGGCTGGCCCCTCACGGGTTTTCTCACCCCGGACGGCAAACCTTTCTTCGGCGGCACGTATTTTCCTCCCGAAGACGCCCTGGGCCGCCCGGGTTTCAAGCGCATCCTCACGGCCGTCGCCGACTCCTATAAGAATCGCCGCAACGAAGTCCTCGAAGCTTCCGAAACGCTCGTCGAGGCTGTCGCCCAGGCGGAGACACTCTCCGGCGCCCGCGGCGCGTTTAATCCCGGCGTTGTCGAGGAGCAGGTTCGCTCCATGGTGCTGATGTTCGATCTTCGGAACGGCGGTTTCGGCCGCTCCCCCAAATTCCCGCATCCCTCGGCGCTCGACCTTCTCCTCGAGCGCTATCAGCAAACCAAGGAGAAGCACCTGCTTGCTGTCGTGGAAAGCACGCTCGAAAGAATGGGCCGCGGCGGCGTCTATGACCAACTCGCTGGCGGTTTCCACCGCTATTCGGTGGACGAGCGCTGGCTGGTTCCGCACTTCGAAAAAATGAGTTACGACAATTCCGAGCTTCTTCGGAACTATCTCCACGCCTGGCAGGTGACCCGTAATCCTTTCTTTCGCGAAATCGCGGAAGGAATCATCGGCTGGGTGAACGAGGTCCTCTCCGACCCGGCTCAGGGCGGCTTCTACGCCAGCCAGGACGCCGACTATTCTCTCGACGACGATGGCGACTATTTTACCTGGACGCTTGAGGAGCTGCGCGCGGCCCTCTCCCCCGAGGAAGCGCGCGTGATGGAGCTGTATTACGACGTGGAAGCGCGCGGCGAGATGCACCACAACCCTGCGAAAAATGTTCTCTGGATTGCGCGCGAGCCCGATGAAATCGCCAAGCAGTTGAAGCTGGGCGAATCCGATGTGCGTTTGCTCATTGCCCGCGCTAAGGGAAAACTCCTCGCCGCGCGCCTCCCGCGCCCCACGCCGTTTGTTGACAAAACACTCTATGTCGCCTGGAACGCCATGTTCGTCTCAGCCTACCTGGACGCTGCCCGCGTGCTCGGCGGAAGCGTCGGCGAATCCTGCCGCGCCTTCGCCTTGAAAACGCTCGACCGCATCCTGCGCGAGGCCTGGAGCGAAGAGCGCGGTTTCCTCCATCGTGTCGGTG
>Ga0209648_10002506_pt1 | contig 15250 bp, 11 predicted proteins | sample GraSoi2013_115cm_FD_185830 | JGI IMG/M metagenome (GOLD analysis project Ga0209648, IMG submission 185830) | Grasslands soil microbial communities from the Angelo Coastal Reserve, California, USA - Sample 9_17_2013_115cm (SPAdes) (version 2) | ecosystem: Environmental > Terrestrial > Soil >...
CAGCCTCTTCTATAACGCCTACCCGTTGATGCATACGACGGGTATCTACACCGGCCAACGTGCGGATACTAGCGCCAAGCGCGTCTTCATTTTGTCGCGATCGTCCTACCCGGGACAGCAACGCAATGCCGCGGCAAGCTGGTCCGGCGATACCAACAGCGATTGGAGCACTTTTGCCCGACAGATCCCGGCCGGCCTCGATTTCTCCGTCGCCGGCATACCCTACTGGACCACCGATATCGGCGGGTACGAGGGGACCGCTTGGTCGAGCGCGAGCGAGAATGAGCTGTTTACGCGCTGGTTCCAATATGGGGCGTTTTGCCCGATCTTTCGCATCCACGGCCAGGGGCACAAGGAGCTTTATGGCAGCCAGTGGAGCGCGTCGACAAAGGCGAATCTCCTGCTTATCGACACACTGCGCTACCGCCTGATGCCTTATATCTATTCCACGGCGGCGATGGCCACCAACCAGGGGTATACCCTGATGCGGCCGTTGGTTATGGATTATCGAAGCGATGCGAACGTGTATGACATCGCCGATCAATTCATGTTCGGGCCGGCGATCCTGGTCAATCCTGTGACCCAGCAGGGCGCAACGAGCCGTTCGGTTTACTTGCCCGGCGGCGAGTGGGTCGATTTCTGGACGGGCAATTCGTTGCCAGGCGGTCAAACGATTGTCGCGAGCGCCCCGCTTTCCGAGATGCCACTCTACGTCAAGGCGGGGTCGATCGTGCCGATGGGACCGAACATCCAGTACGCGACGCAGAGCGCAGATCCTCTGGAGATTCGCGTGTACCGGGGCGCTAACGGATCGTTTACGCTTTACGAGGACGAGGGCGACAACTACGACTACGAGCAGGGAACGTCCGCGTCGATCCCGATGAGCTACGACGACGCTACCGGGGTCCTCGCCATCGGGAGCCGCGCAGGGTCTTTCCCTGGCATGCTGAATTCGCGCACGGTCAACGTCGTCTTTGTGCAGCCGGGCTACGGTACGGGCGTCTCGGTTACGTCGAGCCCGCAGACGGCTACCTACAGCGGTTCTCCGATTACCTTTGCTTTCGCGCCACATCAGTCCTCCGCCCCGTTCGGGGGCACACCCGCCGCGATTCCCGGCACGGTGCAGGCGGAGAATTATGATACCGGCGGTCAAGGCGTCGCATTCAACGTCGCCACGGTAAACGGCACGGCAAACAGCTATCGGACCGACGGCGTCGACTTGGAAGTGACTTCCGATATCGGCGGCGGCAACGATCTCGGCTGGAACTACGCCGGCCAGTGGTTCAACTACACGGTGAATGTATCGACCGCGGGCGTGTACACTGTCACGTTCCGAGTCGCCTCGATCGGGGCGATCAACTCGGCGCTGCATATCGCGAACGCGGCAGGCACGAACCTGACAGGCGAGGTGAACATACCGTCGACGGGCGGCTTTGGGACATGGGTGAATGTGACGGCAACTCTGAGCTTACCGGCCGGTCGGCAGATACTGACACTCGTAGACGACAACGGTAGCGGGAATTACAACCTCAACTACATGACGTTTGCTGGGTTGTCGGAAGCGCCATACGGCGGTACGCCGGCGGCGATCCCTGGCACGGTGCAGGCGGAAAACTATGATGTGGGCGGTCAGGGCGTGGGCTACAGCGTGAACTCGGTCAACGGAACCGCCAACAGTTATCGTTCGGACGGAGTGGATATTGAAACAACGTCAGACACCGGAGGCGGTTTTAACCTTGGCTGGACCGGCGCTGGTCAGTGGTTCCGGTATACAGTGAATGTCGCGTCGGCGAGAACCTACACGGTGAGTTTCCGGGTTGCGGCGCCGACCGCAGTCACCGACGCTTTCCACATCTCGAACTCATCGGGAGCAAACCTGAGCGGTTCGATCAGCATACCTGCGACCGGCGGCTGGCAGACTTGGTCAACCGTAACGGCCAGAATCACTCTCCCAGCCGGGACACAGACACTCACGCTCAATGAAGACAATGGCGGATGGAATATCAACTACACTACATTCGCTGGAATGGCCGAAGGTCCATTCGGCGGAATGCCGGCAGCGATTCCTGGCACGGTGCAGGCCGAAAACTACGATGTGGGCGGACAGGGAATCGCTTATAGCGTGAATTCGGTTAACGGCACCGCAAATACGTATCGCTCCGATGGCGTCGATCTCGAAACCACGTCAGACACCGGAGGCGGCTTTAACCTCGGTTGGACCGGTGCTGGGCAGTGGTTCCGTTACACCGTCAACGTGGCTTACGCGGGAGTGTACACAGTCAGCTTCCGGGTCGCAGCGCCGACTGCGGCAACGGGTGCATTCCATCTTTCAAATTCGTCCGGAGGCAATCTGAGCGGACCGGTCAATGTCCCTGCCACGGGAGGCTGGCAAACGTGGACGACGGTGACAGTGAACGTCACGCTGCCAGCAGGCCAGCAGGTGTTGACCCTCAATGAAGACAATGGCAGCTGGAATATTAACTACCTGGTGTTTGCCGGGCCTGGGACTGGCGCCGGTCCCTCTTGGGTGACAGCCTGGACGGTAGCGCCATCTGTGCATGCGCTTGGTTCAGGTGGCGACAGCGGTCTGGTCTTCAATCAGCAGACTGAACGCGAGATCCTTCATACGAGTGTAGGTGGAAATTCCGCCCGCATTCACCTCTCAAATCAATATGGCGCCGCTCCCTTGACGATCGGCGGAGTCCATATCGCACAAAATGGAAGCGGTTCGTCCATCAATGCCGGCACAGATCAGATTGTGACTTTTGGCGGGTCACAATCAATTACAATCCCTGCCGGCGGCACAGTAGTCAGCGATTCCATCAATTTTGCCGTTCCCGCCCTTCAGAATGTGGCGATCAGTATTTTTTTCCCCTCCAATGGCGCCATCACCAGGACGACTTCCCATCAATTCACCGAGCAGACAAACTATTTTGCCTCTGGCAATGTCAGCGGCTCGGCAACCCTATCGAACGCAGGGCAAATTGGAAATTATTATTTTCTTACCGGCATTGACGTGCAAAATCCAGCGCTCAGCGCTTCCGTAGTTACGCTGGGCGCTTCCATCACTGCCGGCTTCGCGTCTACGAACAATGCCAACCACCGCTGGCCCGATCTTCTCGCCCAAAGGCTCAACAACGCCGGCATTGTTCTGGGCGTTGCTAACATGGGCATCGCGGGAAACAAACTGTTGAGCGATAACGGGGAGTTTGGCGTCAGCGCGCAGAACCGTTTCAGTCGTGACGTGCTTTTGCAAGCGGGCGTGAAGTACGTGATCTTTTCCGACGATCCTATCAATGACTTAGGCGGGAATCCTTCTCTTTCACTATCGCAGTTCACCCAGGCTTACCAGTCATTGATCAACCAGGCTCACGCTCAAGGGATAAAATTCTATTGCTCCACGCTCACGCCGTATCAGGGTTCGGGAGCCTGGACCGCGCAAGGCGAAGCAACGCGGGAGCAGATTAATGCGTTTATCCGCAGCACGACATCGCCCTGCGATGGTGTCATCGATCAGGATGCAGCCACCCACAATCCTTCGAATCCGACCATGTACTTGCCCGCTTTCGACAGCGGTGATCATCTGCATCCGAACGATGCCGGCTACCAGGCCATTGCGAATGCAGTAAACCTGAGTCTGTTTACAGCTAATTAACCGGCGCCAATTCCTGGCAATAGTGCCCGAGATGCGCGCCATAAAGAATCTCAAGGCGTGGTTCGCCTGCACGCACTAAAAGTTCAATTGGCCGCCCACCGGAAACCGTGGCAGGCGGACCACAGCCGGCACCGTTGTTGCCGCGGCTCGAAACGCGGGCGATCTGCGCGCTGTCGTACCACGAGCCCCCCGCCCCACTCGAAACTGCCCGGTTCGAGGCTCCGGGGATCAGTCGCGTCCGCAGCATCGTACGGACCATACCAATCTGCCACCTACTCCCATCGTAAAATCTCTCTCTCTGCTCATACGAATAACCATAGCGCTACTCTTCCGGATCAAATCACGTTACATGTGTTAACTCAACTGTTTATGTGGCAAAGTTAACCCAATAAAACTTGACCACCGAAGAATGGCAGACTATGTTGCTTTACAAGTCTGTAAGCAAAGGTGGCTTACAGGACTCTTTGCAGAACTCTTTCGCCGCCTCCATACATAGGGTCCTAAGTGTCGTCTACCGGCCCTCCTGCCGGGACTTTTTATGGGGGCGGCTTTTTTTGGGGACTCTGGCCTGCATGTTGGCACGTTCCAGTGTGATCCCGAACTCGACAAACGTGGAAGTGCCATCAGAACAAGCGGCAGCGGCAAAATGCGCGCCAGGCAAGCTCGGGGTTAGGGAAGGAGGCATCTGTGTTAGCTGGTGGTGGGTTTGAAGAAAGCAATTGAGGGAGTCGGCCCTGGTCTCGATGATTTCCGGGCCACGTGTGAACTCCTGTCTATCTTCGGTGTTTAGCGCGGTTTCCGGGATGCGTGGTATTGAGGCTTCCTGCAATTGACTTGACCGGCGCCAGCGGGTTGTTAAGCTCGTGGCCGAGCGCTCTGATAAGGCGCTGCCAAGCGTTTCGTCTCCTCTTCCCGCAGAGCCCGCCTGATGTCGGAAAGAACGACCAAGATATGGGGTACTCTCTTTCGGCGAAAAAGAGCTTCGACGGATCAGCCAATGGGCGTGCGGATTACTGAAAGTGAAGAGGAAGCAAGAATTCGTTCCCACACTGAGACAGTTCTGTAACCCAACTTCGTGAGCAGTGCGGCCAAGCAGCCTCAGCGCCGACCGTTGGAGCAGATGCTCACCCTCCGAATATTCACCAACTGCAGTGCTTGGTTGGGGTCGAAGGCAACCAAGGGGATATCTATCTGTTCCAGCAGGATTTCATGTGGGACTCTTGCGGTAGAGCCAGACGTCGAAATGCTCACGCACATTATCAAAGTTCAAATCGGGAATTACCCCGGCGGCATGGCACGGAAGCGCTTTGCCGGCGGGATCGAGCTCCTTCTTCCCTTGCTTCCCAGCGCTCTTGGGTAGTAGTTTCGGTCACTGCTCTGGATTGAGTCAAGTTATGTGTGTTAACTCAACTGTTTAGTCGTGCAAATCTAACTGCATGAAACTTGATTATCAAAAAGCGAATCACTATCATCCCGATGCATTTGAGCACGCTAGTGAACACTCACCTTGTACCTAAGAGCGCGCCGAGTTGTTTAAGGGCCTGAGGTTGTCCCCTTTCCTTAGACCTTCACAATTCGTCGCGCCCTTGCAGTATTTATCTTTGGACGGCGTATTCAGCAAGCCCGTCATGAAGCTGAAGATATAACAAAATCAAGCACAAAAGAACCGGAGGAATGAACTATGTCAATTAAGTTTCAGCCAGAACCACGAACAGGCGCGCGGACAAGATGGTTTGTACGCTTGGCCTGTTTGCTGGCAATGATGTGTTTTTCAGCAATATTCGCACCAATGGCCGCTGCGCAAAATTGGACGCTGGTTTGGAGCGATGAATTCAACGGCCCGGCAGGCTCAGCTCCCAGTGGCGCCGATTGGAACTTTGTGCTCGGCAAGAACAACGCCAACGGTGAATTGGAGTTCTACTGTCCACCAGGGAACAATAACGCGCCCTGCAGCGCCGCCAACCCTAATATTTTCGAAGACGGCAACGGCAACCTGGTCATCCGCGCCATCAGGACTCCCAGCGGAACATGGACCTCGGGCCGGATGAACACGGCAGGGAAACACCCATTTCAATATGGAAGAATGGAAGCAAGGATGAAGCTTGTTCCAGGGGCTGGCTTCTGGCCGGCATTTTGGATGCTGGGCACCAACATTGGCACCGTAGGCTGGCCGACCTGCGGTGAACAGGACATCATGGAGTGGGTCCCGCAATATACGCCTACGACCACATCTTCTACGGACCACGGTCCCGGATATTCCGGAGGAAACGGCATCGGCAAGCGATTTACCTTCCCCAACGGCGGCAGGATTGATGATGCCAGCTATCACACCTATGGCGTCATCTGGTCGCAGAACAAGATGGAGTATTATCGGGACGACCCGACGCAACCATTCTTTACCGTTACACCGGCCAGTATCCCGGCGGGCACGCAATGGGTATTCAACCATCCTTTCTATATACTGCTGAACTTTGCCATTGGTGGCGGCTTTCCTGGGCCTCCCAATGCTTCGAGCCCGAGTCCTGCAGATGTATTGGTGGATTATGTTCGTGTGTATGTGCCGGGTAGCGGCGGCCCGCCGGCAGCGCCGACAGGACTGAAGGCTGTCGCGGGAAATAACCAGGTAAGTCTCTCCTGGACGGCCTCGTCGGGCGCCAGCACCTACAACGTAAAACGCACCTTGACCAGCAGCCTCAACTATGCACTGGTAGCATCGGGCGTAACTGCAACCAGCTTTACCGATACGACCGTGACCAATGGCACGACGTACTTTTATGTAGTCTCAGCAGACAACACAGCTGGCGAAAGCCCTAACTCTAACGAGGCCTCCGCTACGCCAACGACTACACCACCACCGGTAGCGATTGCCATCAATGCCGGAGGACCAGCCGTAAGCCCGTTCGCGGCCGATAAGGACTTCGTTGGCGGCACGACCATCAGTCACGCCAACACCATTAACACGAGCAAGGTGACCAACCCGGCGCCGGCAGCCGTATACCAGACGGCGCGCGTCGCGGCGACCGGGGCCCCTTCGTTCACTTACACGATTCCCGGCTTCACCGCCGGATCAAGCCACATGGTGCGTTTGCATTTCTGCGAGACGTTCTTCACGACCACGGGCTCGCGGGTATTCAACGTGAGCATCAACGGGACGCAGGTGCTGACGAACTTCGACATCGTGGCGGCCTCGGGTGGGCAGAACATCGCCAATATCCAGCAGTTCACGGCGCCGGCGAACGCGAGCGGGCAGTTTGTAATTACGTTCACGTCGGTGACTAACAACGCGCTGATCAGCGGTATTGAGATCGACTAAAAGTTCGATTGACACAACTGGGGAGGTAGGGAATTCCTCCCCCATGGAGAAAACATGCTTCCAGCAGTTCACGGGCAATGCCAATGCGTCCGGGCAGTACGTGATTCAGTTCACCTCGGTCCTGGATAAGTCCCTGGTGAGCGGAATAGAGGTGCAGTAGAAAATCCGGGGACCGTTCGATTCGTATCCAGCCGCCCAGGTCATCTGACTCGGGCGGCTGGATTTGATAAGCGGGCCATTCGACGTACGTTCTTGTGAGGAAGAAAACAAGTTTTTATGGGCAATGCATTCGAGACAAGATCGCAGTACGGAATCCGCGACTGGCTTTGCTGAGACGGAACAGAAACATACGACTTCTCCTACCCCACTCATAAGGGCGGATTCCCAGCCGCCCCCCTTTTTCTCGGCCAACAAGCTTACGGCGTATTCAGCCGGAAAGTCTCCGCAGAAAAGCTACATTCATTCACGCATGACCCGCTGATTGTCATGATTACACGCATATTGCCGGTATGCGATCTGGGCACTTGGAGAATCGTCGGCAATCCCGAAGCTGAGGAGTCTGCCTGGGACTTCAGACTTGCCCGGATAGGGGCTGACAGAGTAAAAGAATATATGTCCCGGGATTCGGCTCCCATTGGCCGGTTTTGAACTGATAACCGTTGGCCGCTTTTGAAGTGATCACTGAGGAAATTCGGAGAAAGAGAGATATTAGCCTGACTCCTTCTGTTTGGTTACATGAAGGTTGTCGAAGTCATTTCTGGATTTCCGATAGTCGAATATATTGGGCACGAGACAGGCGTCCGAACTAAAAGTGTCTTCAAAGAGACTCTTGCAACTAGATGTCGCGTCGAGCATGGAATCACAAAGGGTTTTTAAACATGCAAGCCGGTATCTCAGGCTTGCGTGTAGGCCATTGTGTCATGATTTTTTAGAAGACTCCTTTTATCCACACTGTGTCAGCGCGTCCACGCTCGACGCCGGCTTGAGACACCTCTAAGTCCTGAAGAATCAATGCGGTCTCAATTGGCGGGTGCTTTGCACCTTCACGTGTAGCCCCAAGGAGGCCGTTATGAAACAGTCCAATGCATCCAGCACAACATCTATCCGTACAGTCCACGTTGTTATTCTCGTGGCCGCGCTTGCCATCGCGTCGGCGGCCGCTGTGTCCACCACCAACGCCAAACCGCCTTCCGCCGAGAAGCCGCCTGTGCTGAAGCCCGTCACCTACAAGAGCCGCGACTACGGAGTCTCGTTTGCCTACCCATGGCAGTATGCGTTTGTGAACGCAAAGACCATCGCCGAGTCGAGCGCCGACGCCTCGCTGCGTCCGAAATCTGACGGTCATGACTCCGAGATCACGCTGGCCCGCATCGACATTCCCAAGGGCTTCTATGAGGGCACCGACTTCGAAAGCGGATACTTCACGCTGAGCCTCGACCAGGAGCTCACCGAGTCCGAATGCGAAGCGTCGTTCCACGTGCTCGAAGGCGGCAAGATCGAGACAGATACCGTCAACGGAGTCGGCTTCGACTGGATCGACATCGAGACTGAAGACGGCGGCGAGGCATCGAAGGTCCGCCAGTATAAGACCTACAGCAACGGCACCTGCTACGAAGTCGAGATGGGAGTGAAGACCCGCAACCAGGATGGCCTGGCACGAGAAGTCAATCCTGACAGGGTCATGCTGCGCCTCGACTCAATTCTGCGGACCATGCAGATCGCGCCCACCCAGAGGACTGTCACGGTGGAAACCGCAAGTTCGAACCAAAATCCAAACTAGACGATCCAAAAGCAGACGACCCGAAGACTGAGGATCCGAAACCGCCCTCACACAACTGACAAAACAGGCCCTGGCGAAAAGTTCGGCCCCCCGCCAGGGGCCTTTGTTTTCCTCCATGCCCTTGGTGTTTACTACATGTCCAGACGGTGACGACCACCTTGCAATTACCCACAAATTGTCATGCTCAGGCTCTGCTGGGTGGCCCATCCTAAGAATCCGTTACTTGGCAGATCGCCTGATTTTCCAGGCACCAAATATCGCGAGCAGAAGGAGCAGAGTAGTCACAACGGCGACCGTGATCTCGACAGTATGACCTGGGCTGCGGCTTCCTTGGGTACCAATCAGAAAGAGCCACGCGAGAGGAAGCCACACTGGCAGCGGTGCCACAAAGGCCACGCTCAGCCAATCACGCTTATTGCCTGGCCAAATGCTCATATCAGAACTCATCTTACTCCGCAGCCACGTGATCCTACAATTCTGTTGCGCTCGAACCAGGAGAGCCGGAACTCCATAGTTGCCTTGCGCCAGAAAGGATGTGGTTTGTTAATCGCTCACTGATTGTCATAGCTGATTCAATATTTCGTTCAGTTAATTCTCTGGGAAAAGGATCTGCTGGACCGCTTAGCTGGCAATTCACGCTGTAACAACCGCACACGATTCTACCCTGCTCTCGTTCGAAGAGTTATACGCGGTTTGAGAAGGGCCGCGAGGCGCGAATCGATTCTGCCGCTCGCGCCCCGCGCATCTTGGCCAGGGAGTCAATGTAGAGGTTCGGAGCTGCTCATGCTGGGTCTCACTTGTCCCGCGAATCTGGTGCGGATAGCGTACAAAGCTGTATGGGCGGGAATAAACAAGGTTCTCCCATCCTTGCCCCCGAAGATCACTTGTAGAGGCCGTTCTGGAACATCGATCTCATCAATCAGCTTACCCGCCGGACTGTAGACAAAGACCTGTCCAGCCGCCACGTAGACATTTCCCTGCGAGTCGGTGGTGACACTTTCGCCGCCCTGATTCACGAAAATTTTCATGTCGACCAGGCTTCCGTCCGGCTGAACTGTTCCGACCCAGGTGTTGATTTCAGATTCGTCTGTCATGTAGAAAGGCTTTCCCGGAACGGCCGGCGCCAACCCAAAGGCGCGCAGCAAAGAGCTGCGCTTGATGCCCCGGGCAACCGTTCCGTTGACAAAATCTTCGTCTGCCGGCAGGAATGCGGCACCGTCAGGCGACAGATATTGTCGATATGGCTGCTGAAATCTGCTTGGATCCATACGCCAATCGTCGGTAGGTAAGATCACGGCCAGATTTGGTCTTACCGCAACCAATGTGGGTTTCAATAACATAATTTCGTCTTCCGATTTTCCCGGCTTGAAAGAATACACAGTCCCGTTTCCCGCATTGGAGACAACCATCAGGTTTCCAGCGCTGTCGAAGGCCAGATTCACTGGATCGAGCGGGCTGTTTCGAATCAGAGAAACCTCTTGTTTGTTCACATTCCAGCGGTAAATGCGCTGCAGATGCGCATCAACGAAGTAAAAATCGCCAGACGCTGCTGTCGCGCCGCCCGAGATGTTGTAAAACCCGCCGCACAGTTTCTTGATTTTCGCATCTTGTGCCAGGACAACTGAAGGATGCCGAGGAACCGGCGGCGGCGGCTCACTCGATAAATCCAGCCACGCGAACTCCCGCTGCCGGATTTCGATATTGTGTGTCTCATCATAGACGGTATTGTCGAAGGCCACTTTGCTATTGCTGTAACAGTGAACATTACGCAACCTGATATTCGTCGAATTGGAAACCTTGATTGCCCATGGGAATGGCTGATAACTGCTGATGACACGATAGATGTGGGAATTGGAGATCGTAATATTGCTGGAGCCGTCGATTTCGAGCGGTAATGCGGAACCGCTCTCGCCGCGCTCCTCTTCGGTCTGGAGGGCATAAATCTGCCAATTTGCCACGTTGTGCAATTCCACTTCGTTGCGGACGTGATGCTCGCTGGACATCTCATAGACGCGACCTTCGGTGGAGGTATCGGAGACGAGCATGCCCGCCTGGGCAAAAGTGCTGGGGGTCCAGATGTCAAAAAATGTGCCCCCGCCTCCCTGGGTAACCCAGAGGCTGGGATACTGGCTATCCCAGCGTCGGTTCAAGTCCGGATCGGCGGTGTGCGTATTGTTATAGGGATCCTCGCGGATGCCATCGGCCGTGTAAGTCCCGTGTCCTCCAAGGAATCGAACATCGTTGATCATCGAATCTTTGCCGGCCATCCATTTCGCGGCCACCGCCCGGGAATTGATTGCATTCGTGTAAAGTCCGATGCCAATCATGATGTTCGTTCCACCGGGCGGCGCTTCAATGAGCGGCTTGGGTGAGCCAGGACCTTGAAACGCAGGTGTGGAATCAAGAAGGTCGATCTGCGTAGTGCTGGGATGGAGACCTATTAGTACGGTATCTGGTTTCAGAATGATCGAATCGCTTACCACATACCTTCCGGTGGGAAAATAGATCGTGCGATAGCGCGCGATGGCGTTGCGAATGACTTCAGTATCATCGAATGCTCCGTCGCCCTTTGCCCCAAGAGAGCGAATGTTCACCCATGTGTCTCGTGGCGGCAAATCAGGAAGATCAGACTTTACGGGAGCAGGCAGAGCATCCAGGATCGCAGTCTCCGCTACGTCCTTGATTTCAGGAGTCGCCGTCAAACTGGCGAAGTTCAGGCCATGAGAGAATACCTTCATCGCATAGATGGTCCCTGGTGCGGCAACCTTCCTCCCGCTTTCGCGAAACAGCGCAAAGACGGGTACCTGTTTGCAGACTGCATTCTCCATGTTGATTTCGCTACGTGCACTATTCTCCTGACTGATGATGACAGCGGGACCGGAAATGTTTTCGAGCAAGGCATCTTTCATCCAAAGATCGTCATGCGAGCCAGGCTCGATTTCGATGGCAGTTGGAAGATTGCTGAACTGCGGCCGAATCAAGGTGAGCCCAGCGGCGTGCTCCCGAATCGCGGCTTCTCGTTGACCCTCAAAAGTGGCATCGACTGCAGTAAACTGCCAGCCTGGCGAGGGCGTGCCGGTCCAGATTGCATATTTCCCTCCATAAAAATGCACATCTTCGGCGACGTTGCCGGCTTCATGAATGCCAGCGAGTCCGGAACCAATTTGGAAATTCATATGGGCTAGAAAACAGTGCTGTGCGTAGTGAGCCCTGATTCCCACTGCTCCGGGATTGCCTTCTCCGATTTCGAGGTCCACGTTGCTTAGGGCTGAGTAAAACGTTCCCGGATTCGCGTCTGGCTGATCGTTGTCTGGATCACGCGGTCTCTGTAGATCGCCGGGGCCATATCCGGGCCGGCCACCGGTAAAAAATATCATTAGTTTTTCGTGCTCTTCGTCTTGGTAGCCGGGCGTGTTTGCTGCCAACAAGAGCACAGGCCGAGTGGCGCCATACCCGATAACCCGGATTCCGGGCCAAATGTAGATTGTCTTGGTGATCCGGTATCGGCCTTCAGGAAGAAAAACAATTCCTTGCCTGGTAGCCTCCTGAACTTTGTTGATAGCCAGCTGAATCGCCTCGGAATCATCTTGGACCCCGTCTCCGTGGACAGGGAAATTGTCCCGCAGAACGTATACGGCCTTGGGGTCGTCCAGGCGAAGAGGGTAGTGAGATGCGCCGGCTAACGGCAGCACTTGAACGACTACGAAGATCAAAAGAAGCAACAGGCGCTTGACGATTGCCTTGAACTGCATGGTTCCCTCAAATCTTCCGGCTGTCACAAACCACGTTGGTTGCTGCTGCTGTACCAGGCACCAACCGAAGCACCGATAGCAATCAGGGACAGCTTGCCTGCCGGTAGATTACTGGTACTCAGTGATTACTTGCACGGTGTGGTGCCGAATTCACTTTGCGTAAATTCACTCCTGGTGGCCCAAGAATGGCTGTTTGTTCAACCCTAACGGCATCCAAAATGGCCGGCTAGAAGACAGACTCTCTAGTCGGCAACTTTGGCAATCCGCAAGTAAGCGGTAACATCCTGGCAGCTTCCACTTCATTTGTGGACCTGTTTGAAGTCGAAATAACCCAGATTCATGTTCCCGCCCGTCAATATGTGTATGGTGAGAACAGTTTTCCCTTTACTGAGACCAATTTTGAAAAGTTGCGAAGCCAGATTCCAGTGGTGCCATTGACGCCAGGCCACTGGGTCTGCGGGATCATTTGTAGACGTGATCTCCAGAGGTCCTGTTGCGTCCTTTCCATTCATATCTACTGATATTGTTCCGCCACGATTCGATGTGTAAAGGAAATCGGCTGCGTATGTTCCCGTGCGTTTCACATCTACTGTAATATTGAACCACTCTCCGGGTTCGGTCCAGCCAACATAGAGCAGGTCTCGAGGAGGAACAGTCTTGTCGAAGGGGTTGTCATCAACCGGATTCGGCTTCCGGTCAAACTTCGTGTATGAAGTGTCCACTCCCTCATGAATACGAAATTCATTGAGGTAAGTCCCATCAGCCGGATTCAACTCTCCGCTGCCGTGATTCCGTGGATCGGTGTCGTGATACGCGACCCCTTCGCCGCCCAAGTCATAGTAAGCGCACAATACCTGTCCCGGTATCTTTTGTGGACCGCCCCGATACCGGCTGTCGTGATAAGGCAAGCCTTTATATTGGCTCAAAAATGATTGGGAAAACGCACTTGTCGATAATATCGATGCTGCTATGATGCATAAAGAAAACACTCTCCGGCTCACTCTCCAACTCCCCTCGGCACCGATCGGTGCCATGCGTAAAATCGAATTCTGCAAAAGACTGTGAGACTATCTGCACAAACGCGATCAAGGTGTAAATACAGGCAAATGATTGACCGAGTTTTTGATTAAGAACGTTGTACACATAAACGCAGGTTCTGTCAGTCAGCCAATCCTCAGCGAGGCATGAGCCGGAAAAAGAGGGCCTGTTTTGCAACAGGTTCTACTTTTGCTTCCAGACCAGCCATCTGAGCCTGATTTAATGGGGTAAAGGTACGGGCGAGTTCCGCGCATTCCTCAACCTGCTCGACTGAGTCACACCCGATGATTGCCGTGCTGATGGGTAACGATAGGTTGTAGAAAAAGGTTTCCCGTTTGGTGAGCGTACCCGGAGTCGTGGTGATTGCCCCTCTGCCTTCCCACGAATGCTTTTGTTGATCCACCGGCGGCGGCGTCCAACTGGAAAGAATACGGCCGCGCGCCATTACCTTCATTCCGATAATCCCCATCTGTTTTTCGACAGCCAGCGGAAGAAGGTCCTTTTCAAAACTGTAATAATATTTGTCTGCCGCATTGACAGCCATCAGGATTGTGTCAAAGGGAAAGCGGCGTATGGATTCGATGAGTGCTTCGGGACGGAAGCGGCCTGTGACGCCAAGATGGCGCACGATTTTCTGGTCGCGCGCTTGAACCAGGGCTTCTATGGCGCCACCTTTGCCAAATATCTGGTCAATGTCTTCCTGAATTCCAACATCATGCAGTTGCCAAATGTCGATGTGATCGGTATCCAGCAGCTTCAGGGAAACATCGAGATCTTTAAGCGCAGCATCGCGGGTTCGTTCTTTAGTCTTGGTTGCAATAACAACCTGATCCCGATTCCCCTTAAGACCCTTCCCTAGATGACGTTCACTCCACCGATCATGTCCCCCGTAGATGGCGGATGTATCGAAATAATTCACTCCCAACTCGAGCGCGCGGTGGATCATCTGCAGGGCCAAGCTTTCGTTATTGCCTTTGTCCAGTGCTGCTTGGCCACCGAGGCCAAAAATACCGACCCGATATCCTGTCTTGCCCAGATTCCGCGTCGGCATCGTGTCCGTAACGGCTTTAGCCGCGACAGCCGGAGTCTTGTCCTTTGACATCGCCTCGTCAGACGCGGGCGAAGCGATCACCCCTGCCGACAGACCGGCCGCTATCGATGCTGTACCTGATTTAATGAAGTCCCGCCGGTTCTGGTTACCGGCATCCTGAAGTGTGTCTTTTGGTTTCACGTCATTGCTCCAAGTCATCGGAAATGCAATACTCATTCGAACTGAAAATCTGATCTCATCTCTCCCCGCTGGGCTTGATAGGTTCGGGATTGGTACGATCACCGCCACGCCAAGGCACCGCTGTTGTTGCCGATAAACAGCTTTACATCAATTCCCTCCCCCGCCTTTGCGCCAAATCGACCTTCTAGTCGATCTCGATACCGCTTATGAGCGCGTTGTTGACCATCGACGTGAGCGTGATCACATGATGGCCGGTGGAATTGGCCGCTTCCGTGAACTGCTGGATGCCTCCGGAGGCCGCAACAATTTCGAAGTCGGTGAGCACCCGCGTCCCGAGATGCGCACCCTCGCGAAGAATCTCAAGACGCATTCGCCTGCACGCACTAAAAGTTCAATTGGCGGCGCACCGGAAACCGTGGCAGGCGGGACCACAGCCGGCGCCGTTGTTGCCGCGGCTCGAAGCGCGGGCGATCTGCGGGCT
>Ga0209648_10002507_pt1 | contig 15244 bp, 12 predicted proteins | sample GraSoi2013_115cm_FD_185830 | JGI IMG/M metagenome (GOLD analysis project Ga0209648, IMG submission 185830) | Grasslands soil microbial communities from the Angelo Coastal Reserve, California, USA - Sample 9_17_2013_115cm (SPAdes) (version 2) | ecosystem: Environmental > Terrestrial > Soil >...
CGGCGTCGTGGTTGTAGTATCGATCGGGATAAAAATCGTCATAGATCTTCTGTCCGACCATGCGCTTCATTTCCCAGGGCGTCATCTTGCGGTGCAGGGAATTGGCAATGATGATGTGCACGTCGTCGACGCCGTGACCGGCCAGCATGTCCAGCACGATTTCCAGCACGGTCTGGCGAATGTCGGGCGTGGCCATGGGCGGCAAAGGCAGACTGATGTCGTCAACGGCAATCGTGACCTTCATTCCCGGCTCGAGCTGGGAAAAAAGCGGATCGCAACCCAGCGGGTGATTCAGCGCATAGCGAATCGCCGCCTCGCGATTGGGCAGCCCTTTGACCGGCGGATTGGGATAAATCACGCGAGTACCGACGGGCAGGTCTTCGAGGATAAAGTCTTCTCCCGAAGGCATGATGCGCGGCGCGCTGTCGCTGTCGATGTAAACGATCGACTCGTGTGTTTTTTTTCTTAGCTGCAAAGCCATGGTTTCAGGTTCCAGGTTTCATGTTTCAAGCTAAGGTTTCGAACTTGAAACCTTAAACTATTTCAGATTTAGAATCGGCCAATCGTGATGCAATGCCGTCTGCCGCAAACGAAGGTCCGGATTCACGGCCGCCGGATGTCCGACGATCGAAAGCATCGGCAGATCGCTAATGCTGTCTGAGTAAGCAAACGATTCGCTCAGGCTAATGCTCTCGCGCTCGGCAAACGTCCTTATCCAGGAAGCCTTGGTCGCCGCTGCGAGTACCGGCGGCAACAGACGACCCGTTGCCTTTCCTTTTACAAACTCAAGCCGGTTTGCCACGTAGTCGGTAATCCCGAGGTAATTCATCAGCGGCTCTACCGAAAAATCCAGGGCGCCGGTGACCACGACCTGGCGCAAACCCAGGCTGCGCGACTTCTCAATTAGTTCAAAGGCACCCGGAAAGACCGCGGGCTTTAAAACTCTCACGAACAACTCGTCCGCAAAGAAGCGCATCCGATCCTCGGTCTCGCCTTTGTACCGCTTGAAAAAAAGATCGTTGAAGACTTTTCGGCTATACTGATCGCTGACCGCGAACAAAGGGACGCTCAACAGGGTGGCGGCACTCTTGGTGAAACTGCGGATCAGATTGGGCTGATTGCGCGCGTAGAAACCAAGCGTATGAACCAGGTTGGTGCTAACCAAAGTTCCCTCGAGATCATAGAATGCTGCCGCCGCCACCTGAGTCCTCCACTGCTTTTCCGGGTTTCGAGGGCGCCACTATACCTTATCCAAAGAGAATTCCAAAGGGGCAATTTAACTGTGTATGAATAGACCAGACAATAAGGACAAACAGAGGGTCTGCCTCGCGGGAAATGGCCGAAATATCGGGCTTTTTCTGCTTGTGCTATTACTGCCGATTCTCGCCGGCGCCTGCCGAAAAGCGGCTTCAGAGGCGGAGGTGCGGGGCACCAGAAGGCCGGCCGCCGAGGCGATTGCCGAAGCAGACCAGCTCTACACAGGGCGGTCGGATCTGACGAAGGTGCGGCAGGCGCTGGTTGCGCTTCGTCAGTCCCAGGCGGACGATCCGACCAACTATGAACTGGCGTGGCGGTTGGCGAAGTTTAATTACTATCTTGGTGAACACAGTTCGGAATCCACCGAAAAAGAGAAGTCGTTTCACGATGGTATCGCGGCCGGCAAGCTCGCGGTGAAGTTGCAGGACGGAAAACCAGATGGGCACTTCTGGCTGGGGGCGAACTATGGCGGCAACGCCAAGCTGAGTGTGCTGGCGGGTTTGTCAGATTTCGAAGACATCAAGCAGGAAATGGAAACCGTCATCAAGCTGGATGAGGGATATCAGTCGGGAAGCGCATATCTGGCGCTGGGTCAGTTGTATCTGGAAGCGCCCAGGATGCTCGGTGGAGATTCGCAGAAGGCCGTTGAGTATCTCGAAAAGGGAGTTCGCCTCGGCCCGACCAACGCTTTGCTGCGCTGGCAGCTGGCTTCGGCTTACGCTGAGCTTCACCGGTATGATGAGGCGCGCAAACAGATCGACTACCTGCTGGCGATGAAACCAGCGCCGGGCTACGAGCCCGAGTATGAAGAAGCGGTCGCCGAAGTCCGAAAGTTGCAGGAAAAACTTAAGCAGGAAAGCCGCTAGAACGTTATCACGCAATCGAACGAGGGCGCAGCATCTAAAGAAGTACCCTGAGATTTAAGGCTTGCCGGTCGCTTTCTTCAACTCTTCGAGAGTACGCTTATGCTCTTCGAGTTTCTTGCCAGCCTCTGCCAGCTTGCCCTCGGATGTTAGCCGCTGATACTCCTGAAACTCCTGTATCGCCCGATTAACTAATTGCTGCATATTCGGCGCGCCCGCGACTGGCGGTGAGGGTGACGGCGAAGGGGACGGCTTGGGCGACGCGCCCGGTTGTGGCTTCGGCTGTTCGCCTTTACTTTCTACCGGAGCTTTAGCGGCTTCGCCAAAAAGACTGTTAAGGGCTTCCTCAAAACTGGCGCCATAACCCAAACGGTCCTGCGTGGCCAGCACCACCAGACGCAATTCGGGCATGGGGCTGCTTTCGGCTCTGAGATAGATCGGCTCGACGTACAGCAGCGACCGGCCGAGCGGAATCACCAGCATATGGCCGCGAACCACGCGTGAGCCTTGCTGATTCCAAAGGCTGAACTGCGCTGAAAGCTGTGCGTTTTGATCGATGCGAGCTTCAATTTGCAGCGGGCCATCAATCAGACGGGATTTGGGAAAGTCATAAACCAGCAGCTTGCCATAGTTATCACCGTCACATCGACCGGCCATCCAGCCAATCATATTATTTCGGTTAGCGGGCGTGAACGGCAGTATTAGCGCAAATTCGGCTTTGATCTGTTCGCCGGGCAGTTGCATGAGGACATAGTAAGGCTCGATTGCCTGAACCTGCTTCTTGTCCTGCTCATCCAGAACCACCTGCTGCGCCACGCTCCAGACGTCCTCTTGTTGAAAAAGCACTTTGGGGTTTTGGGTATGGTAAAGGCTAAAGACTTCGCCCTGTACGCGGAGCAACGTCTCCGGATAGCGGATGTGTCCACGGAGATCCGCCGGCATCTGGTTAGCCTCCAGAAACAAATCGGGGAAGATTCCACGATATGCGGCGATCAAAGGATCGTTGGGATCGAAAACGTAGAAGCGAGTCGTACCGTTGTAAGCGTCGATGACCACCTTGACGCTGTTGCGAATGTAGTTGATCTCGTTGGTTTCGACTTTGTGGTGACGTGAATACGGAAAGGTAGAAGACTCGGTAAAGGCGTCGATCATCCAGTAGAGCCCGCCGTCGTTGCCGGTAACAATGTAAGGGTCGCGATCATAAATCAAAAAAGGCGCGATGCCGTCGACTATCTCTCGGATGTTGCGGTGGATCATTACCCGACTGTCAGACGAGACATCGTCCGAAAATGGTAGCTTAGCCAGATCGCCGACCGCCCAGGCGAGGAGTAATCGACGCAAACCGCCGCCGATGCGGATGCCGCCCGTGCCTTCATAACTGGTATAGGTGTTTGATTCGCCCTGTGGAAAATCAAACTCTTTCTGCCGCGTCTTTACATAGACGTCGCTGTTGGTCTCTTGTCCAAAATAAATCTGCGGGCGGGTGACTTTTATCTCCGGCGCGGCCGATTCTATCGGCATGTTCGAGAGAATGAATCGCGGCATGCCTTCAGGCGTGAATCCGTTAGAGGTATTCATCGTCACGCCGTAGCCGTGAGTGTAAATCAGCCGCTCGTTGATCCAGTTGCGCGAGGCCGCCGGCAGCTTAGTAAGGTTCAACTCGCGCGCGGCAATCATCACCTGCCGGCCCTGGGCGCCGATCGGATAACGATCTACGTCGACGTCCGGAAAGTCGTAATAGGTGCGAATTGCCTGGATTTGCTTGAGCGTGTCCTGCAACGCGCGCCAGTCCCAAAGTCGAATGTTGTCGAGCGTGACGCGGTTATTCTGCAGATCGAAAGCTTCAACCGTATTTTCGGCCGCGAAATTTCGCTGCTCGATACGGTCGACCGCGAACGCCCGGCGCGTCCAAACGATATTATGTTCGATGTATGGAGTTTCGCGGCCCAGCTCGTTGGGCTTGACGATGAAGGTGGTGACATACCACGGAACTATCACTGCCGCAGTTATGTAAACAAGCACCGGAATGGCGATCCCGGCGATCAAGATTCGCAGGCGGCGAAGCAGGAAAGCGTTAAGTACCGCGATTAGTGCCGCGAGGATCAGCGAACCTGCCACCCAAGCGTAGCCGGGAAGCAGGTAATTCGCTTCCATATAGGTGACTCCGGAAAAGGTTTGATGGTCGTCCCAAAGATAGGGATAGCGCGAAAGAAAAAACCGCCAGGCGGAAATCAACAACAAAGCAGCCAGAGCGCAGGAAACAGCAGCGACGCTGGTGCGACGCGCGCGGGCAAAAGCACCGGTGCCGGCCAGTCCTTGTTGCGTAACCGCCAGCAGCGCGTAGACGACCGTGGCGCACAAAATGATAATCGTAAGATAAAGAAGCCAGCCGCTGACTGCGTCATAAAGCGGAAGCGTAAACAAATAGAAGGCGACTGGCCTATTAAAGATCGGATCAGTTAGCTCTGTCGGCACGCGATGAAAATAGAGAGCGAAGGTGCGCCAGATTTCGCGCATGCTCAAACCGAACACCAGACCCGCCAGGACGGCCACCACCCAGGCTGCAGGTTTCAGTACGCGTGACGGCGAAATGTTAACCGGTTGCTGGTTGACCAGGATGGTACGGCGATCCAGAGCGAATTGGGCAAACGCCCGCTCGACCAGCCAGAATCCGCCTCGCAGGATCAAAACGGTAAGCACCAAGAAGATCGCAAACAGCTCGACCTTCAACTTAAACATGTACCAGTAGACCGAAGAATAACCGAGCGAGCCAAACCAAAGCGCGGAAATGTAAATCGAGAGCCCACGAGAAGTGACGAAAAGCAGAGCGAGTATGGCCAGGAGAACGAACCATCGCCAACGCTTGCGGCGTGGTCTGATCGGACCGACGTCGATGATCTCGCCGTGCGGATCCAGAGAGATAGGCTGGCTCATGTGCGCCTAGCATACGCCGAAAGCGTCAAGGGTCAAAGACCATTCGCCGGCCTGGCTCGTCCAAAAGGAAGGGAAAACTGATGCGACAAAGGAGCCGCTTTTCCGTAGCAAAAAAGAGATTGAACCCGTTGGCCTTGCGTTGCGTGCAATGATAGACTCGTCACGCATTCTGATTTAAAGAGTCCAACCAATGCTTTCAGCAGACACAATTCTTCAGGCGCGATACCGAATTGTTCGCCAACTCGGGCAAGGCGGCATGGGCGCGGTTTACGAGGCGGTGGACGAACGGCTCGACACTATCGTGGCCCTGAAAGAAACGCTTTTTACTGACGAGCGGTTACGCAAGCAGTTTGAGCGCGAGGCCCGACTGCTCGCGCGTCTCCATCACCAGGCCCTCCCTCGTGTCAGCGATCATTTCAACGAAGGCGACGGGCAATTCCTGGTGATGCAATACATCGCGGGCGACGATCTTTTCGAAATGCTGGCGCGCAGAAAGGCTCCTTTCCCGCAGGAGGAAGTGTTGTTGTGGGCCGATCAGCTTTGCGACGCTCTCGACTATTTGCACACGCAAGACCCACAAATCATCCATCGCGATATCAAGCCGCAGAATCTGAAAATCACCGCGCGCGGGCAGGTGGTGCTGCTCGATTTCGGCCTGGCAAAAGGGTCGGCAGGGCAAATGTCGGTCGTGACAAGTTCGGCCAGCATCTTTGGCTATACGCCAAACTATGCGCCACTCGAACAAGTCCAGGGCCTGGGCACGGACGCGCGCAGCGACATTTATGCGTTGGCCGCTACGCTCTATCATTTGCTTACCAACGTAAAGCCGCCGGACGCGCTCAGTCGCGCCGGGGCCGTCGTCAACGGTCAGCCGGATCCTCTGATTCCGGCTAATGAGGTAGCCACGGTGAGCGGAGCCGTCGCCGTGGTGCTTGGCAAAGGCATGTCGCAAAAGCGAGATGATCGCTACGCCTCAGCGGTCGACATGCGCGAGGCTTTCCGCGTTGCTTCGTCGCACCAGCCGGGTGACGCGGCGACAATTATCGGAGCTGAGGGCGCGGCGCTGGCTAATGCAAAGACGGTCCTGCTCGATCAGAGGACTAAGGTTGCCGGCTCTCCCACCACACCCGTAGCCAGTGAAGCGCAGACTCTGCTGGCCGGCGATGCTACCAGCGTTCGCGCCGCAAGCTCGTCGGCTGAAACCGCGACCGTTGTGCGACCGGCGGGCAATGGCAACCGCACGAAAGTATGGCTGGGAGCGGCGCTTTTGTTGGTGCTGCTGGCTGGCGGTGCGGGCGGCTTTTACATTTATCGGGCGAGAAAGCAGGCGCAGCAGCAGGTCGCAGCGCCGACAACGCAAGCGCCCACTCAGCCCGCGGAATCGAATCAAACCGGAACTACGGCGACCGGGCCGACTCAGACGAAGTTGACCAAGCCTGCCGACACCAAGGTCGACAAGCCAAAAGTCGATACTAGTCATCGCACGGCTACGTCAAAGCAAACCGTCGACAAGAAGACCGAAGTCAACAAGCCCGCGCAAAATCAGCCGAACCAGCAGACGGCCGGGTCGCATGAGCGCGATCGAAATCAGGATCGTCCTAACCCTAATCCAAACGTGAGTCCTCCGCAGATTCCGCCCGTTGATCCTGCGCGTAATCCGCCGGGCCCCGGCCACCAGCCCAGGACGAATCAAACGCCGGGCGTGCGGACGTTTCCGAACGGCGTGCGCATAGTGACCCAGCCGGATGGCACACGGATCATGATCATGCCGAATGGCACGACGCGGGTCATTCCCCCGGGTGAACGACCCAATCGTCGACGCCGACCTTGACGACCGCCGTGTCAAATGATTCCAAAGAATTCCGAATTGTTATTCTGCAGAGTTTCACGATTCAGCAAGTAAGCTTCAGGAGTTTGAGAAATGATTAGAAGATTCAGCCTTCGTTCAGCGTCTGTATTGACGCTCGGTGTTTTGCTTTCAGTACTCGCACTGCCTCTGGTTCAGGTTCATGCCGGCCCGGGCGAGACAACAGTCCCTCCGGCGATTCGCCTTACGCCGCCGGCGCCGGTGTTCGACGAGGCCAAGCGCCAGGAAGAACTCGCGGCTCGCCGCAAACGCGTTGCCGAGGCAATCGGCCCCAAAGGACTGCTGATAATGTTCAGTGCTGAACCTCGCGTCTATACCAACGACGTCGATTACCAGTTTCGCCAGGAGAACAATCTTTATTACCTCACCAATCTAAACCAGAAGCGGGCGACGCTGGTGCTGATGCCGGGCAATGCGCAGTTGCCTGAGGTTCTGTTTCTTCCGCGGCGCAATGCGGCTGCTGAAACATGGACAGGGCACATGTACAGCCCGGAAGAAGCGGCAAAGCTTTCCGGCATCAGGGAAATCTGGGAAGCCGGCGAGGTTGGGCCATTTGTGAATGCGCTCCGCAAACACGAGGCTTACCGGCCAAAGCCCGAGAATATTCTGATGTCGTCCGCGACCGTCAGTGCCGGCGGCTTTGAAAACCTCTTTAGCGCGGCGGCGAGCAATCAGGCCTCGCTTTACCTGCTCCAGTTTCCTCCCGAAGGAGAAAGTCGCGAGTATCGGCAGGAGCAACGTTTCGCCGCAACCTGGACCAAAGAGTCGGGTTTCGCGATTCAGAACGCGTCGCCGATCTTTGCGCAAATGCGCGTGCGCAAATCACCGATGGAACTTCAGTTGATGCAGCACGCGATCGATATCAGCATCGAAGCTCATCAGCGCGCCGAGGCGTTTGCCTCGCAGGCAAAGTGGGAATACGAAGTCGACGCGCAGGTTGCTTACACCTTCAAGCTGCGCAACGCGGACAACTGGGGGTATCCGGACATCGTCGGTTGTGGACCGAACGCTACGACTCTGCATTACCAGGAGGCTCAGGGCCCGGTGAAATCAGGTGAACTCATGTTGATGGACGTGGGGGCAGAGTACGGCCACTACTCTGCCGACGTGACGCGCACGTTTCCTGTCAGCGGCAAGTTCAGCAAAGAGCAGGCAGAGGTTTACCAGATCGTTTATGACGCACAGGAAGCCGGCGCGAAAGTGATCAAGCCCGGCGCGACGTTATCGCAGGTCCACAACGCCGCGACCGAAGTGATCAAGGACGGCCTCTTAAAACTGGGCTTGATTACAGATCGCACTTCGGATTGGCAATACCGCATCTGGTTCATGCATGGCACGTCGCATTGGCTGGGAATGAATGTGCATGACGTCGGCGGCAGCTCGCTGTTTTTGCCCGGCATGGTCTTTACCAATGAACCGGGAATTTACATTCGGCCCGACGCGTTGGACAACTTGCCGAAAACCGCGGATTACGAAAAGTTTGTCGCGGCCGTGCGACCGGCCTTTGAGAAATACAAGGGCATCGGCGTGCGCATCGAAGACGACATGGTGGTTACAGATGACGGCGTGAAGTGGATGACTGGGTCGCTGGCGCGCAGCATTCCCGACATCGAAGCGTTTATTGCTAAAGCGAGGAGCTAAAACCTGCGATAAATATTTTGAGGCCGCTGGCTGTCCGGGTTCTAACTCACGGCTGAGAATCTTTTGCTTCGGTTTCCAGAGCTTTGAAGAACCGCGCCGCCATCATTTTCGCGGCGCCCTCGATCATTCGCTGGCCTATGCCGGCAATCGCTCCCCCGACTTGCAGCTCGCCGCTGTACCTGATTAGCGCGGCGCCGCCCGTATCTTCCAAATCGAAATCTCCCGAACCTTTCACGAACCCGGGACCGCCCTTGCCGTCGACAACAATGCGGTAATGCTCGGGGGCGCGCATGTCTTCCAGGCGGACATTGCCTTTAAAGGTGCCCTTAATCGCGCCAATGCCGGCCTTGATGGTCACGGCGTAGGAGTCATTGCCAGTTTTTTCGAGTGACTCGCAGCCGGGAATACAGCGTTGCAAAACTTGCGGATCAGTTAGCGCGGCGTACACGCGTTCGCGCGGTGCGTGGAGTTCCTGTGTGCCTTCGATTTTCATGACGAGGTCAGTACCACCTGCGTTAGCAGGTGGGTCCACCGATCAATCTGCGAGTTGAGTGCTTAACCCACCCGCTCACGCGGGCGGTACTGACTTCATAGCTCCAGCTATTGCTCGCCTCACATACACCTCAGCAAGATGGCGGCGATAGTCCGCTGACGCGAAGAGATCTCCATTCGCATCCACCCCATCAGTGGCATGCGATGCCGCGCTCGCGATGGTTTGCTCGTCCAGTTTTGAGCCGTTCAACCCTGCTTCCGCGGCTGCTGCGCGATAGGCTTTCGAAGAGACGCCGGTAATGCCGATGTTCGCCTTCTGACAACTCCCGTCCGCGTCGAGCGAGAGGTTTGCTGCGACCCCCACCACGGCGAAGCCGGAGGCAGGATGATGCATCTTGGTGTAGGCCTGTCCTGTGCGGCCGTTCGACCTGTTGATGCGAATCTCCCGCAGAATCTCACCGGGCTCTAATGCGGTGGTCAAAAGGTCGACAAAGAAATCATCCGCCTTGATTGTGCGCTCGCCGTTTCGGCTGGCGGCGACCATTTCCGCATTCAGCGCAATTATGGCTGCCGGCCAGTCGCCGGCTGGATCAGAGTGAGCCAGACTGCCGCCGATTGTTCCCTTGTTTCGCACCTGTACGTCCCCAATGGCCGCAGCGCACTGCGGCAGCAGCGGACAGATCCGCTTCAGCAAGTCAGAGGACTCGATTTGATAATGTGTCGTCATGGCGCCGATGCGAATCTGCCCGCCGTCTTCACGCACATACGCGAGATCGCTGATGCGCCCGATGTCTATGAGCAAAGGCGGCTGCGCCAAACGAAGCTTCATCGCCGGAATCAGGCTGTGCCCGCCGGCGAGAATTTTGGCGTCTTCGTTTTGCGCCAGCAAAGACAGTGCTTCATCCAGCGTTTTGGCGCGAACGTAATCGAATTGTGCTGCAAACATGATGTCTCCTTTTTTTGCTGGGAGCGCGGACGTCCCGTCCGCACAGCGTGCGTAGCACGCTCAGTCGTATCGCCAGAGAGTCTCTGTTGCTTTCGCGCTTCGCGCTCAATGCGGACGGGACGTCCGCGCTCCCAGCTACGCGTTGATTATTTTCCAAACAACTTCCGGCCTGACCGGCATGTCCAGATGCTTCACTCCGTACGGCGACAGCGCATCGACGATCGCATTGACGATTGCCGGGGTCGCGCCGATAGTGCCTGCTTCGCCTACGCCTTTGACGCCCAGTGGATTCACTGGCGAAGGTGTTTCGGTGCGATCGAGTTCGAACCAGGGAAGCTGTGAAGCCTTCGGCAGCGCATAGTCCATCAATTCGCCGGTGACCAACTGGCCCTGGTCGTCATAGACGACTTCTTCGTAAAGCGCCTGCCCGATTGATTGCACGATGCCGCCATGTATCTGGCCATCGACGAGCAGGGGATTGATCACCTTGCCGCAGTCGTCGACCGCGATGTAGCGCAGGAACTTTGTTTCGCCCGTGTCTTTGTCGATTTCCACGACGCAGATGTGCGTGCCGAACGGAAAGGTAAAGTTCTTCGGCTCGAAAAAGTATGTGGCTGACAAGCCCGGCTCAGTATCCGGAGGCAGTTCCTTGGCGATGTGCGCCGCCAGAGCGATTTCCTGAATTGTCAGGCTTGTTCTGCCTTCAGTCTGCGGTTCAGGCAACGCTCCCGCCGGTGCTTCACCAACTGCCACGGCCGGTTCGGAGATCGGGATTGTAGCTGCGGCCGCGGCCGGCAAATAATATCGTCCGCTTTCGAAGGCGAGTCGCGAAGCATCAACCTGCAGGATGTGGGCAGCGATCTTCGCGGCCTTCTCTTTCAGTTTTTGGATGGCGATCAGCATCGCGGTGCCGCCAACGGCGGTCGCGCGACTGCCAAATGTGCCGATGCCGTATTGAACGACTCCGGTGTCCCCGTGAATCACGGTCACGTCATTGAGATCCACGCCCAGTTCGTCCGCCGCGATTTGCGCGAATGAAGTTTCCTGACCTTGTCCATGCGGTGAGGCTCCGGTCATCACCGTCACTTTGCCGGTTGGTTCGATCCGCACAGTGGCGCTTTCCCAACCGCCGGCCGGCATAGCTTGCGAAGGACCGAGCGCGCAGATTTCCACGTAACTGGACATGCCGATGCCGATCAGCTTGCCCTCAGACCGCGCCTGCTTTTGGTCGTCGCGCAGTTTTTGATAGCCAGAGATATCGAGCGCTTTGCTTAACGCACCTTCATAATCTCCGCTGTCGTAATCCAGGCCCGTCGCGGTGTGAAATGGAAACTCATTGGCTGCGGGAAAGTTCTTGCGGCGCACTTCGACAGGATCCATTTTCAATTCAGCCGCGACTATGTCCATCGCCCGTTCGACCACGTAAGTCGCTTCCGGCCGCCCTGCGCCGCGATAGGCATCGGTGGACATCTTATTGGTAAAGACGCCGGTGACGTTCATTTGAATCGCCGGAATCTTGTACGCCCCGGACAGCATCAGGCCCGTCAGGGTCGGAATCGCCGGCGTCAACAACTGATGATAAGCGCCGAGATCAGCGAAGACGTTGTAACGCAGCCCGGTTAGCGTGCCGTCGTTTCTACAACCGACCTCGACCGTGCCGACTTGTGCGCGTCCATGAATCGTGGCTTGCACGTTTTCGCGCCGCGTTTCGATCCATTTAACGGGTTTGCCAAGCTGCATTGAAATCCAACCGAGCAAAGCTTCTTCCGCATAGACATTCAGCTTCGAGCCGAAGCCGCCGCCGACTTCCGGCGTGATCACGCGTAGCTTGTTTTCGGGAATGCCGATCATCAGAGCGAGTTGGGTTCTCAATAGGTGAGGGATTTGCGTCGAAGACCAAACGGTCAACTCTTCTTCGCCGGGAAAATAGCGCGCCAGCACACCGCGCGGTTCCATGGCGATTGGCGCCAGCCTTTGATGAACCATCTTCTGAGTGACAATCCGATCTGCCGATTTCATCGCCGCTTCGATATCGCCTTCGCCTGACGTCAGTTTGTAAGCGATGTTGTCGCCAAAGCTTTCATGGATAACCGTTCCACCGGGCGCCGCCGCTTGTTCGACATCGACAACCGCCGGCAGTTCTTCGTAGTCCACGGAAATAAGATCGGCAGCATCCGCGGCGGCGTAGCGATCCTTCGCCACTATGGCGACGATGGGGTGCCCGACAAATAATGCTTTACTGGTCGCGAGCACGCGGTAATCGGGAACCTTCAAATCGGGCAGAGCACCCGCGCAGGGCACGGGACCAACCGCCGTGGCGACATCTTTTCCGGTGTAGACCGCAACCACCCCGGGAGCTTTCAACGCCTCGCTCGCGTCGATGCCGTTGATGCGTGCGTGTGCGTACATCGAACGCACGAAGGCGACGTGTAGCGTGTCGGGCAAGCGGATGTCATCGACGTAATGCGCCAGCCCCTTAATGAGTCGTGGGTCTTCGGTTCGTTTGATTCTTTGTCCGACGTATTTATCAGCCATGATGTCTCCGCAAAAAGAGATTCGAACTTCGATCTTTGGTCTTTGAACTTTGATCTTTAGCTTCTGGGCCTGGAACTGGACTCCCTGAACTAACGCAGATCAAAGATCGAAGTTCAAAGACCAAAGATCAAACGCCTGCTTTCTTTTTGGCCGCATACTCGACCGCTTCGACGATATGCTGATAGCCGGTACAGCGGCAGAGATTTCCTTCCAGGCCGTGACGAATTTCATCGCGCGACGGATTGGGATTGCGATCGACGATCTGGGTGCCGGTGATGATCATCCCCGGCGTGCAATAGCCGCATTGCAAACCGTGCTTTTCCCAGAAACCTTCCTGCATCGGATGCAGCTTGCCGTTTGCTGCCAGCCCTTCGATGGTGGTGATATTCGCGCCATCTGCCTGCACTGCGAACATCGTGCAGGACTTCACGGCCTGGCCATCGATTAGCACGGTGCAGGCTCCGCAAATCGAAGTCTCGCACCCGACGTGAGTACCGGTTAGCGTCAACACCTCGCGCAAATAATGGACGAGCAAAAGCCGCGGTTCGACCTCATCGTGATGGTCGACGCCATTCACATTGATACTGATAGCCTGCTTCATGAGCTACCTCTTTCATCTCAAAAATGTCTGGAAGGCGTTAGTTTGCGTGAGATTTTCTATGCCAGTTTGGGATGAAAGTCAATAACAGGAAGAGAGCCGCTTGCGATAATGATGGGGTAAATTGAGCGGGAAAAGAAAGAGCGTGCCGCGAGTGACGCCCGGCACGCTCTTGATAATACTACGCTGATGCGTGCGCTATTTTCTGCTCTCCTCGATTTCCCTTTCAGCCCGCTTTTTCGCGTCTTTGGCTTCATGGGAACTCAGCCCCAGATTCTGCAGAGTCTGCCCGATGCTCTTGCCATTTGCTAAGCCGGCCAAAATCGCGTCTCGGGTGATGTTCGGATGGTCGGCGCCCAGGTTGTGAGCCAGGCGCGTAGCCGCAACGAACTGGCCAAAGGTTAGATTTGGATTTTTGAGCAAAGCTGATTGATAACCAGCGCGCAGGGCGTTAGCGTTGACATGCAATGCGTTAGCCACTCCCGGGTGCTTCGTTAATTCCCGATTAGCATTGCTGAGGTTCTCGCGCGCGATGCGCGCGCGTTCACGCCCGTCATCCGAACGACCATTTGATCGGTCTGAGGCGTTACCGCGCCCAGAGTCCGCACGTCCGTTAGACGCGTCGGATGATCGTTCGAGGCCGCGATCAACACCAATTCCGGTGGGCTGGCCCATGCCCGATGCTCCGCGGCCGCCGCCGCCGCCACCATGGCCTTTACCTTGTGCTGCCACGCTAACTGTCATCGCCATCGCGAAGGTGATTGCCACCACAACCGCGCCGGCTGTTCTTATGATTCTCTTTCTCATTATTCTTCCTCCAGGTTTGTATTGCTGTTTACCGGTTCGTCTCTTCGGGGGAAAGAGCAGCAAGTGATATTAGGACGCTTTAAGTCGAACGAACCATTTTAGTGGACGCGTTGCCCGCCAATCCTCGCGGAATCCTTCCAGTTTGTTTGCAGGCGGGTTATGAAACTGACCTGGCAAGGAGATCCAAGTTCATTCTTTGCGTAACTCTACACCGTCGCTTTGTGAATCTGTCGCTTCAGGCGGTGGATGCGCCGGCGCACGGCCTTGAGTTGCGCGTGATCGTGCGCCGCCAGGGCGCCGGTGCGCCGCTCTTTCAATTCCTTGATACGCGATTTGATTGTGGCCTTGTCGATACCCACAACCTCGTGATGGGCATGCATATCGATATTCAGAGCTTTGCAGATTGCCACTATCAAGTGTTCTTTGTTTAGCTGCGTATAGCCCTGGACGGCTTCGTGCTCGATGTCCTTGGCGATATCGCGCAGTTCGGCCAGGGTTTGGTGCTTCAGTTCCTGATGGGTGTATGCCATTTGTGTGTGTCCTCAGATGGAAAGATAATAGCTCTGCTTTGGTAATGACTTACTGAGATACCACGTCGAGGCTGCGTATGTCGAGTCAGACTGCAAAACGAATCATTAAGATTGTAATTCGGGTCATTGCCCTGCTGCTGGTGCTGCTGATCGGCGGTGTGGTCTTGACCTCTACTATCCGCGCACTGCGAAGATGCGCGAATTCGACCCGGACGAAGTGGCCCGTCTCGAAACAGCCATGTGGCGCTCGTACTATGAAAAGGAGCAAGTGCGAGCGCCACATCAGTTAACGGAATTATTGCGCACTCAATACCATATGACGCTGGTCAGGTCGAATCAGGTGGCATACTATGCAGCGAATGCGGCCTTTGTTTTCAAGCAGGGAAGGGAACGTCAGGATTACGAGAAAGCCCTGCCCGATCTCATTAAGTTTTACGCCGAGATTCGAAGGCTGAGCGACATTCCTTTCGATGTCGATCGGGTGGCGCGGCTCGAATTGGAATGGTGGATTATTCACCGCCAGCGCACCGAACATAAGCCCGGAGATCTGGAAAAGGCGCTGGCTGAATTGCAAGCGGAGATCTATCGCGTGCCGCTTGAGCGGATGATCGAGCACGGACGTCTTCGGGCCGAGGCGATGACGATTCGCGATACCAAAGCTGAAGCCGGCGGAGTTTCCGAAGCAGATTGGGCCAGGATCAACGAACTGCTGAAAGAGTCGTGGCGTTCGCTGGCGAAAGCTGTGAAAGCATAGCCTCTTTACCAACAACGGAA